>Ga0315314_1004441_pt1 | contig 10520 bp, 9 predicted proteins | sample TDP9_MG_FD_203631 | JGI IMG/M metagenome (GOLD analysis project Ga0315314, IMG submission 203631) | Freshwater sediment microbial communities from Lake Towuti, South Sulawesi, Indonesia - TDP9 | ecosystem: Environmental > Aquatic > Freshwater > Lake > Sediment | place: Indonesia: South Sulawesi... | reverse complement strand
CACCAACAGGGCTGGTCGTCTGCCTATCAGACTGGCGATCTCCCAGTCCTGGGCCTGAAGTGGCTCACTGCCATCCACCACTAGCAGCACCAAGTCGGCCTGAGCCAAGGCCTGGTGGCTGCGTTCCACCCCCAATTGCCCAATCAAGTCTTCGGTGGCACTGATCCCTGCTGTGTCCACCAGAGCGACCGGCATCCCCTGCAAGTTACAGCTTTCCTCCAACGTGTCGCGGGTGGTGCCGGGAATCGGGGTGACGATGGCCCTGCTGACCCGCAGAAGCGCGTTCAAGAGGCTGGACTTGCCCACGTTGGGCCGTCCCACGATAGCCGCCCGCACCCCCTGACGGTAGATGATGCCCTGCTGTGCCTGGGCCAGAAGGGCTGTGAGCTCCGCTTCCAACTCCTTCAGATCCGGTCGGATATCTTGAAAGGGGATCTCATCCTCGACAAAGTCGATCGTGGCCTCCAGGTAGGCCAATAGGTCTACCAGCCGCGCCCGCAGCCTCCGTACCTGGCTCGAGAGGTGACCGGCTAGCTGATCCATCGCCACTCGCAAGGCAGCCTCCGTCTTGGCCCGCACGATGTCCAGCACCGCCTCCGCCTGAGCCAAGTCGATGCGACCATTAAGGAAGGCCCGAAGGGTCAGCTCCCCTGGCTCGGCCAAGCGAGCGCCCGCAGCCAAGGTCAGCCGCAGGACTCGACGCAGGGGGACAATCCCTCCGTGACAGTTGATCTCCACTACATCCTGGCGAGTGTAGGAGTAGGGGGCGGCCATGAAGCTCACCAGCACCTCGTCCACCACCGCGCCGTCGGTGGGATCAACGATGTGCCCGTAGTGCAGCCCGTAGGAGTGCAGTTTATGTCCACGGCGGCGGGGGCGAAAGAGACCCTCGACAACGGAACTCGCCTCCGGCCCGCTGAGCCGTACGATGCCGATGCCCCCCTCCCCCAGCGGGGTGGATATGGCAGCTATGGTATCATCCAAACTGTACACGTTCTTCCCTCTCCTTGATTCAACCACTCCTTCTCAAGAATCCCGCACCGTAGTAAGTAGTCACGCCTTCGCGGAATGACCAGACCAGTCGAATTGCCAGTGGCCGAATGGACGGATCTTGCCAGCCGATCCGTTAGCGTAGAGCCGCACGGCTGCTCCTCGTACAGTCTACCCTACATGCCCAACACCTGTCGGAGAGGCTCCACCTCCTCCAAGTCCTGGACCATGACATAGAGGTAAAGGCCGGTAGAGCTCAGGGCCTCCAGCATCTCCTCCAGCTCTGGAGGAGTAAAAGAGCCTCTCACCAGGAGCGGACGCCCTGCATCCTGTACCATGCGGTAGAAGGGGATCATCACCTGCAGCGGAGGTCCGCTCACGTCGCGATTCACCTGGAAGGCTGCAATCTCTTCCACCTCCAGGATGGCGTCTAGAAGGAACATGGATGTAGAGTGCAGGTGCATGAAGCTGCAAGCGTAGTGTCGGGCCCACTCCCGGTCCACAGGCTGCAGCAATGCACGGTAGAACCTGGGCGAGAAGAGCCCTGTGGCATCTTCCTGCATTCTGACAATGGGGCCGGGGGCCCAGAGCTGATACTGGGCATCGAAATAGCCGCCGTGGAACAGGGGTGTGACACTCCACTGCGCCTCCAATACCTCGCGGAATATCTCCTGTATCCTGCAGAATAGCCTGGCCAGCCTTTGGGGCGCATCGTAGAAGTCCAAAGCCATGTTGCGGTGGCCCCTAAGGATGGCCGCCATGTCAGAAGGGCCGCTCATCGTCCCGTGGCTTACGGGGTAGCGTCCACGAGAGGCTTTGACCAAGACACGAATGAACTCTAGGTACTTCTGAAACCAGGGATTCGCATGGTCGAGGGACAGATGCTCCAGCTCCTCCCAAGAGAGATCTAGATCCGGTGACAGTGTGCTTTCACCCAGAATCCGCAACGGAGCGCCCAGCATGGGTGGAAGCCACTGCACAGCCTGAGAAGGGCAAGCGCCACGCAGAATGTCGTCATCAATGACCTCACCTTCCCTAAGGAGCATCTCCTCGTCCTCTACGAAATCCTCCGGATGGATCATGTCGGGAGTCAGGTATTCACATCCCATCCAGGCGCGACTGGCGGCAAACTCGTACATGGGAAACCAGGTCTTCAGGGAAAAGCCGACTAGGGGTCTCGCCACAGGCTTCCTAGCCCAGAAGCACTGGTATCCCTCTATCTTCGCTGGATCATTTCCAAAGGGATATGCCATCGCCTCACACGCTCCTTCGGACAGCCTGCCGGGGCATAAAGATCAACCGCCCACCTGAAGGGTGAGCGGCGATCGAGATCAAGGCCAGGATCGTTCACTACCCATGAGTCACTATGGGTCGGCCTGCTGATTCCCGCAAGCTCCGTAGCGAGAGCTTCGCCAGTGACTCCCGTCCAGTTTTGGCCAAGCGAGAAACACTGTCTGACCAACCCTAGTCAACCGGAAGCCCCACTCCTGACAGGGTTCGCTGATGGCCCACGGGACAGATCCGACGCTCTCCTGTCGTACGATCGGCGGGTCCTGTGGCCAGGTCGTCTGGCCCCACTGCCACAAGATGACGTCGCGCAGCCAAAGCTTGCTGATTCAGAGGGCTCATCCCGCCGGATTGGTTCGAGTCTAGCGTGAGTGGCCGCCATCACTTCGCTCGCGCGCTCATGCCCAATCGCAACATGTCGCACTCCCCTTAGCATAGGTGACGTGCGAGTGACCACGCTCGGGACAGTACGTCACCTTGAGGCAGTCAGGCCCATCTATTTCCGGCCATTCTAGGAGCGGACCGCTCGTGTAGGACATGCACCGAGGTATCGTATTGCAGCGCCGGCGAAAGGCAAGCCCTTGAGACTACTCCGCCCAGGTGAACTTCTGTTTGAGATCATTGCAGTGGCTATGGACCAAATACCCATCGTGTTGCAAGCGCCCCACCACAATACCGGGAGCAATGCCAATTTCAGCGGCAAAGGCCCGAATACCCTGCTTACTCAGGTGGCCTCGCTTCCGCCCTTGCAGGAACCTTCTCAGGTCGTGCCGAGGGATGAGGCTCACCGCAGCAAAGGCATTTGCCTCGACCTCCCTAGCATCATCTGCCCCATCCTCCTCCAAGAAGACCTCGCGCTTTCCGTGCAGCAGAATATGCCCCGCCTCGTGGAAAAAGCTGAACCATAGATGGTCGTCGGTCCTGTAGCGGAGGCTAAGTTGGATGAGAGCCTTGTCAGATCCCAACCAGCGAGTTGCTCCACTCACTCTCGCCTTGGGAAGTTGACGCACGAATACTACAGCGACGCCACCCTCAGCGCAGCGGCGCACTAGATCGGGACGGAAAACCTCTGGCGGCTGCATCGTCAAGCGGCGAATCACACCGAGAGTCTCTCGAAAGCTCTTGCTGTCGTAGGGCCGGCACTGGATCTGCTGCGCCTCCATTTCCCCTCGTCGCAGCCAGGCGGAGACCGCCCCCCGATCGCTTTGGAAAGCCAACGACTTGCGAAAAGCTACCGACGACCGGGCCCAAACAGCATCCCATTGCTCCGGCGAAGCAACCCCAAAGAATCTGAGTACCTCGTACAACTGTTGCACTTCATCGTCAAAAGCCCGAATCCAATGCATGGTGATCATGGCTTTAACGGGAAACTCGCGCAACCAGGCCACCTGAGTGGCCAAGCGCGTCTTCTCATCCGCCCGGGCAAGGTGCTCGCGATAGTGTCGGTCACGGTTGTTCCAAAAGCTGGCCGGAATACGCAACACTCGGTCAAGTTCCAGAGCTGTCTCCGGAGTGATCCCCGCGCGACCGTGGATGATCTCGCTAATGGTCTTCTTGGGACGCCCCATGCGTCGAGCCAGTTCCGCCTGTGACATGCCCAGTTCTTGAATTGCCTCCAACAGGGTCTCGCCTGGCGGTGAAACATAGTCGGGTTCGTACTGGTTTTGGATTTGGCTACGCATGTGTATCCTCCACGGCGATAATCAGGACTGCTGTTATCCTTGTCCAATCCAAACCGCCATCAGGCTTTCGGGGAATAGGGTCATTCGCTGGCTGGAAAATGAGGCGATAGGGACCATCCAAATCTAGTGAGAGTTGCCCTGACCGAGTGCCGCCCAGCTCGTGACATCGGCCCGGTACATGCCGCATATCTTCCAGAGTCTCGGCCGCCCGCAGGTCATCAAGTCGTCTTCTGATCTTCTTTGCCCTCACCGAACCGTGCCGCCTCACCAACAGCTTTTGGTTGTTGCACTCCCTCATGAATCCCTGTGAGCTGAATATGATGTCCAAACCGGCACTTATCGCTGATTCTGTTAACGCCAGGGGTTAACACATTATACTGCGTTTTCTAGGCCATGGCAAGCCTCGCTCCGGTGTTGCTGCTAGCTACACCTTGACGAAGATTCCTTCCTCAGCGGACTGATAAGCGGCCAAGATAACACGGAGTGTCTCCGTCGCCTCACCAACGGAGTGGAGCGGCTCGAACCCACCCTCGATAGCCTCTACAAAGTGGGCAATCTCCGCAGCAAAGGAGCGCTCGTAGCTCCAGCCGGGGTACTCTACCGCACCAGGGGTCTCGAACCCCACCGGCTGATAGTACAGCTTGTCCATCTCCCCCCAGAGCTGACCTGCCTCCCCCATGATGTTGAAAAGCACGGGACGCGCGCCCGGCGCTCGCATGGCCCAACTGGAGAAGATCCTGCCTGTCATGCCCCTGTCGAACCTCACCAGCACACTGGCGGTATCCTCTCGCTCTAGGGAAAGGCGATAGGTCCCCAACATAGCGGCTACCTCGGTTGGCTTCTGTCCAGCGAGGAATAGCAGGCGATAGGTGGGATGGTAGCCAGTGTCTATCAACTCTCCGCCACCCATCTTCCTGGGGTCGGCACGCCAGGTGCCAGCAAACCGATCGGCCGGCCTGCCCCACCTCGATTTGTCCAGGCTGATCGGTGGACGATCCGCCCAGCAGTCAATTGAATCGATCATGTAGATTCGGCCCAGATCCCCCGAAAGGATCATCTGCTTGGCCTGAAGCACGGTAGGGAGAAAGAGCTGATTGTGCGCGGCCATCATAGTGACACCGCTCTCCTTCACCGCCTGAGCAATATCGGCCGCCTCATCGAGAGTAAGGCACAATGGCTTTTCACTCATCAGATGTTTGCCCGCTTTGGCGGCCGCCACGATGGCGTCGCGGTGGAGGTAGTGGGGGAGCGAGATATCAACTGCATCGATTTCCTGGTCAGCCAGGAGGTCATTGTAGTCTGTGTAGACTTGCAATGGGTGGCCGATCTGCGCCGCCCGTTCTTTGACCCTTTCTTCTGATATGTCAGCGATGGCAACAATCTCCGCACGGCCGGCGACGTTCTTCCAGCCTTCCACGTGCGCCCGGCTAATACTACCGCAGCCTATGAGACCAATCTTGAGTGTCATATTCTCCATCTTCTCCACATTCTACGAGCCTACGAGGCTCACGCGCGGGCCTCAAAAGGCTCTATCGGCCATTGCTTGCCCATGAGGCGCTGTCTATTGGTGGCCCCGCCGCACTACCACTTTCCCTAAGGACAGCACCCGTACCGGCGATACTATTCGCCCTGCCTGCCTCTTACGGGTGCTACGGGGTCGCTGCCACCTGGACGAAGGCGCCGTTCTGCACCTGGAAGATGTAGATGGGCTGGGTCTGAAGCTCTCCTTCGGCTGTGTAGGCGATGGGAGCGGCAGGGGTGTCGAAACGGAGCTGGCGGATGGCCTCGGCCACCTTCTCGGCGTCCAAACTCTTGGCCTTCTCCGCTCCCTCGGCGAGGACGGCGAGGGCGCTGTAGCCATTGATGGAGTAGGTGTCAGGATTGCGCGACTCTATCTCCTGGTAGGCTCTGATCCACTTCTCGCCCACCGCCTGTGCCGGGCTGGGGGCGAAGCTGCTGACGTAGATGCCCTCCGCTGCCCCCACGGCCTCGTCAATGGTAGCCGAGAGGAAAGCCCCGTCGGAGGCCAGGAACTCCACCTCCACTCCGGCTTGCCTCAGTTCAGCCACCAGGTAGGGTGCCTCCACCTCGTAGCCGCCGTAGAATATGGCGTCCGGCCGGGCAGCTTTGATCTGCGTCACTTCCGGCCCAAAGGTGGATTGCTCCACGGCCACCTGGAGGTTCAGCGCCACGGTGGCCCCCAAGGCCTCCAGCTCTTGAGCCATCAGTCTTCCCAGGTCAATGCCATAGGGGTCATCATTGTAGACGAGCGCCACCCGCTTAGCACCGAGCGCCTTCACCAAATACTCGGCGTCTACGCGAGCCTGGGCAGCGTTGTTGGCGTTGACTCGAAAGAAGTTGGTGTAGCCCTTCTGGGTGAGCTCCATAGCGCTGGCAGTAGGTGTAACCACGATGAGAGGCAGGTCTTTGTATATCTCCATGGCAGCAATGGTCTGGCCGGAGTTGTAGTGCCCGATGACCCCCAGGACGTGCTTGCCCTCGGCGATGGCAGCCTTCACCTCTTCTGCCACTGTCACTGCCACCTCCGAGTCGGACTCATCGTCCAGGCCGATCACTACCACTTCACGGCCTAGCAGTCCTCCTGCTTTGTTGATCTCCTCCGCCATCAAACGAGCCCCACCGAGCACCGTTTGGCCGCCATTGGCCTGAAAGCCCGACAGCGGTGCCGCGACGTAGACAATCACCTCACCTCTAGGCTCTCCTGGTCCGCAGCCTGCAGCCAACAAGGCCATGACCATCAGAGCAACGCAGAGTGTCTTCAGCATCTGTAGGTCCTCCACCTCTGGCTCTGTCCTCTACGCATCTTCATAAGTCAGATCCTTGACGGATGAATCAGGTTTCGGTGGTCACGCTGAGCGAAGCAAAGCCTCTCTAGGGTTGTGCTTCGTACACCTCATCCAGGGCCTCAATCGTATCCTGTAAAGCGGCCACCTGATCGACGACTTCCTCGTGCAGCCGCTGGACGCGGCCGGAGTCAACGGCACCGGCATCGAGCAACAGGAGCTGGGAGTAGAGCGTACCCAACGCGGCCAGCGTCTCCTCTAGTCGGAACTCGGCGCGCTCCATGGTGTTTTCCAGCCTTTGAAGATTGGCCTGCTGGGCTTCCTTCTGTCGGATTGCCTCCTGCATCTGCCCGCGCACCGACGGGTCATCCTCCTGCGCCAACCGCCTGCGAATGTCAGCCACCTCCCGCGGGAGGTCCCGTTTGTCGCGAGCCACGACGGGATCCTGAGCGTAGCGGTCCAGCCGCTGCGCGAGGCTGAAGATGTGAGCCAACCAGTCGTCAATGCGGGCGGTCGTGTCCCGCAGATGCGCTTTGAGCACACTATCATGCCGTTGGCGGATGGCCCCCTCAATCCGCTCTCGGTAGTCCAGCGCTCGCTCCACCCTCTCCCTCACCTGTGATGCGCGCAAACCCCCGGGGTTGAACCGCTGACGCAGCATATCGGCCACCACTCGCCGTCCCGTCTCCGGATCGGTCACGCTAGTGTAGACGATGAGCCCCTCCGCCACTATCCCCAGGGCCAGCCACATCCACCACCGCCACCACTGAAAGGGGTGCGGGAATAGAAACAGGAGGACAATGGTGAGCGCGATCGTGAGCGCGCTCTCAAAGCGGAAGAAAGCGTACGAGAAGAGAGCGCGCCTCGTCTGCTTTTGCAGCTCTGAGCTCATTGCTCATAGCCCTCCAGATACTCCAGGACAGCGGGCAGGTCAGTCAGTGGATCACCTGTCAGTTTGGAAGACGATATCTCGCCCGTCGGCGCATGGAAATGGTGTAGGAAGTTCTCAATGAGCGCTCGATGATGAGGAGCGTTTTCCCATCGCACAAAGGGCGTGCCTTGTCTGACTACCTAGTAGGCATAGCGTGTATGCCGCGGATTGTGGTTGATCCAGACCTGAAACTCCCGCTCCCCGACCGCTGTGCCTCGGATCTTCATCCGGAATTGTCCCTCTCCGTAGATCTTGAGTTCAACAATTCGTGCATCGGACACGACAGCGGATTTCTGTAACAGCAGCAAGACGCGATCATACACAGCTTTGCCTTATGTCTGCTTCGATTGCCTTCCAGCTTTCGAGCATATCTCGGGCCGACTCCCAGGCCATCCAATCATCTTCCTCCTGCGTATCGGCTTCTCCAGCCAAGGACGCAGTAAACTCATCAAAGTCCATTGCGTACTTGCGCCTGAACGAGACGATTTCCTCCTCTGCCTCCTCTATCCGTTGTCGTACCTGTTCCAAGACAAGCTCCTTAAGAGCCTCTCCTCGACTCTTGTATACTCCCGTTCGTACGAATGGCTCGGTAAGAAGAGGGATCACTTCAGGGACAGTCATACTCATCTCTACACTCCCCTCTACCGTTTCGCCGGATCAACATCAGAAATAGGTAGACAGGATCTTGTACAATTCCTCAATCGTCGTCACATCGCCGCTGCGCGCTTGCCCACCAGAGGCTTCGGCTATGAGCTGGAGCGTCTCGAAGTCGGCGTCCGAGCCGTAGGCAATGCAGAAGATGACCACTGGAAGCCGCTCCTGGTTGCCAGTGCGGATGCTCTCGACCAATTCATCCAAGCCGATGGTGGAAGCATTCTCCAATCCATCAGTCATGGCTACGATGGCATTGATGCGCTCTGGATCCTGCGCAGCCTGCAGGCGCACGTAGGCAGTGGTGATGGCATCGAGCAAGGCAGTATCCCCTTCTGCCTCGAGGCCAGCTATCGCTGACTCCAGCTCCCTCCGGTTGCGGCCCAATTCCTCCACCAGGATGAGCTGCTTGATCCGATGCGAGAAGTCAATAAGCCCCACTCGCTCCTGATCTCCCTTGATGGAGCCCAGGAAGGTGGTCAGGGCCACCCGCACGTTGGCCAGCTTCTCCCCCTGCATGGAACCCGAGGTGTCCACGACCAGGTACACGTTGGTGTGGCGCTTGGTGTACCACCATACGTCGCGCACCACCTCAATCACTGAAGGGCTGGGGATCTGAAGAGTGGTCTGGGGCTGGGTCGAGTCCACACCATTGGCCAATGTCAAGGGAGAGCCAGGTGAATCCAGAGGTATGGAGAGATCAGCCGGACGATAGCCGGCGGCCAGGATCTGGTACTGCGATTCCTCAGCCAGAAGGAAGTCGCGGAAGAGGCCAAAAGCCTGACGCACCTCAGGGCTCAGATCGGGCAGCTCCAGCAGGGCCAGCGGGTGGTCTTCCCACAATGTGCCCTCTCGGGGGTAGATGGCCACCAGCCTGTCGGAGGGGACTTCGGCGAGCTCAGACTTCGGCGAGCTCAGTCGAGCCGTCGAGCCGCGCTGGTTGAAGTAGACCACCAACTGCTCCTGGCACACGAAGGCATCGAGGTAAGCGCTTCCTTCCGAAAGGGCCTGCTGCACCACGGCCCACTCGCCTTCGCCGTAGTAGCGCACCGTCTTTTCCAGCCCACCTACGTACTCCAACGTCGAATCCGCCCGCGCATCCTCCTCAGTCAACCCTCGCGTCTTTCCCACCGCCGCGTAGAACTCGGCCAACGTGGCCAGCAACCCACTGGCGGAAGAGGTCGAGGGATGGCTCCAACGGAAATCGGGATCGCTCCTGGCCTTGGCCAGCAGGTCTTGCCAGCCTATGGGCCGCTCGGGGTAGCCCATCTGGCGCGCCACGTCCTCCCACATGGCTAGCACGACCGGGCTAACCGCATAGCGAACTGTCTCGCCGACCAGGCCCACTTCTGCGCCCTGCTGTTCCATCCATGCTCGGTCCAGCACATCCAGCCAGATGGAGGAGTCGGGGGAGATGGCGTGGAACTCATGGCCTGCGGCGGCCTTGATCATTCTCTCCGGCGTCAGTTCCTGAGCCTCGACTCGCGCGGCCCGGCCCTCGCTCGTTTGGCTTCGGACCTCATTGAAACGAGCGACCAAGGCGCGGAAGAGCTCGCCCTTCTCAGGCGAATAGGCCACCCGAAGTGTGACCGGTTCTCGGCCCAGGAGTACGTCCGCACCGGTCACCTGCCTTACGACCCAGTAGGTCAGGCCACAGAGGGCGCACATGAGCAGTGGGGCGAACACAGCGACGAGGAGAATGACAATCCGAGCTGAGGAGCGTCTCTCAGTCATGGGACCCCTCCCTCATCGCTCGGCAATGTTGAGGTCGAACCAGCGCAACAGCGCGAGGAGCAGGTCGCGGTCGGGCGGGCGCATGGCAGTGGTGCGAGGCACGACGGTCATCGCTCCCTGTGACTGCCACTTCACAAATAGACTATCCTCGCCAGTGAGGGGCACTGTCAGGTTGGCCGGTCGCAGCCCGCGCTCCACCGCCCTCTGTTGCACCTCAGCCGACAGCAGATATTCCTCGAACTCCAGCGCAGCGTTCTTCTCCAGGGCCGTCGTCTCGGGCCCTATCCATACGGTGAAAGGAAAGTCAAACCACGTAACGTACTCGGGGTAGACGATGACCAGCGGGTCCTCCCAGCGGGTCTGGATACCGGCCATGTTGGTCAGCAGGTCGCTCTCCAGTAGCTGGCCTCCGTCGCCCATCGAGTAGCCGAAGAGGGCCAG
>Ga0315314_1004440_pt1 | contig 10520 bp, 8 predicted proteins | sample TDP9_MG_FD_203631 | JGI IMG/M metagenome (GOLD analysis project Ga0315314, IMG submission 203631) | Freshwater sediment microbial communities from Lake Towuti, South Sulawesi, Indonesia - TDP9 | ecosystem: Environmental > Aquatic > Freshwater > Lake > Sediment | place: Indonesia: South Sulawesi... | reverse complement strand
ATTGAATCTCATTCGATATTGAAAGAGCCAAAAAGGTAGCGATGATTCAAAATAACTTTTTGATCCAGGTTCAAGACTTAAAGAAATACTACTACAGAGAACGGCTCTTCTCTTCTGATAAGAAACCGATCCGTGCGGTCGATGGCATCTCCTTCTCCATCCGAAAAGGAGAGACCCTTGGATTAGTAGGAGAGAGCGGCTGCGGAAAGACAACCGTCGGCAAAACAATTTTAAGATTGATCGAACCGACCTCTGGTCAGATCCTCTTCAAAGACCAGGATATCCTCGGCCTCGATCGAAAGGCCATCAGGAGATTGAGACCCCACATGCAGTTCATCTTCCAGGATCCCTATGAATCCCTCAACCCCAGGATGAAGGTAGGAGAGATCGTGGGGGAGGGTATGGAGGTTCATCGAATCGCTCAAGGAAGAGAAAAAGATCGAAGGGTTTCGAATCTTCTTGAAAAGGTCGGTCTTCATCCCCAGGATGTCTCCCGTTATCCTCACGAGTTCAGTGGAGGCCAACGTCAGAGGATCGGGATTGCCAGGGCCATCTCACTCAATCCAGAATTGATCGTTGCGGATGAACCCGTTTCTGCTCTCGATGTCTCCATCCAGGCCCAGATCCTTAACCTCCTGATGGATCTGAGAGATCAGTTGGGCCTCACCTACCTTTTCATCTCTCATGATCTTCGGATCGTCAAACATATCAGTGATCGAATTGCCGTGATGTATATGGGGAAGATGGTGGAGATGGCAAAGGGTGACAATCTCTTCGGCCTGCCCTTACACCCCTATACTCAAATCCTCTTCACTGCCATCCCGAAGCTAACTCCCCAAAAAAAGGGAGAGGTCCTTGTCAAAGAGGAATATCGGCTGATCCCTTCAGAGGGAGGATGCGTCTTTCAATCCAGGTGCCCTCACCCGAGGGAAAGATGCCAAATGGAAGAACCTCAGCTCCTTGATAAGGGGGATGGCCACTACGTCGCCTGCCACTTTGTGCTGTAAAGCCCTCCAAGATCGCAGTTATGGGTTGACTTTTTTTAAATAGATATATTAATGTTAGATGATTTAGAGCAAAGGATGCTCCTCCTTTTTAAGAAGTTGAGTAACCTCTTGGGGGGTCTGAATGGATCAAGAAAAGCTTCTCTTTTTTAAAGGATTGCTTGAAGGAAGGCTTCACGTTCTATTGGAGGAAGCCGGAAAGATATGCACCGACATGCGCCAGGAGCGCAATAGTGAATTTCCCGACCCAACGGATCGAGCTGCTTTGGAATCGGATAGAAATTTCCTTCTGAGGATCAAGGATCGTGAGAGGAAGTTAATCACGAAGGTCAAAGAGGCTTTAGATCGGATCGAAAACGGAACATTCGGAATCTGCGAGTCCTGTGGAAGGCCCATTTCGGAAAAAAGACTGATGGCCAGGCCGGTGACCACCCAGTGCATCGATTGCAAAACAGAGGAAGAAAAGCAAGAGCGTTCGGAGAGGCTGAGGGGAGCGAAGCCCAGAAGAAGTAGTTTTCCCTCCTAAGTCAAGCCTTCCTTTCAAAGGAAAGTCCTTTATGCCAGAACTTAGAAGAGATCCCATCCATGGAAGATGGGTCATCATCTCAACGGAGAGGGGAAGAAGACCTTCTGATTTTGTCACTGAAGAGCGAAAATCCATGGGCGGGTTCTGCCCTCTCTGCGAAGGTAATGAGGATAAAACGCCTCCTGAGATCATTGCATTTCGAGACAATGGAACCCCTCCGAACACACCGGGCTGGACGCTTCGAGTCGTTTCGAATAAGTTCCCTGCCCTCAGGATTGAAGGAGAGCTCAACCGAGAGGGAGATGGGATCTACGATAAGATGAATGGCCTGGGCGCCCATGAAGTCGTCATCGAGACGCCTCGTCATTATGAGACCTTATCGACCCTACCCTTAAAGGGTGTGGAGAATGTGCTTTGGGCCTACCGCGAACGCATGATCGATCTGAGGCGTGACCAGCGGCTTCGTTATGTCCTCGTCTTTAAAAACCACGGGATCGCTGCTGGCGCTTCTTTGGAACATTCCCACTCCCAGATCATCGCCCTTCCCATTGTTCCAAAGAGGGTGAGCGAAGAGATTGAAGGGGCCAAGAATTACTTCAGTTACAAAGACCGGTGTGTCTTTTGCGACATCATTCGACAGGAGCTTCAACAGAGAAGCCGCATCATCACCGAAAATAAGAATTTTCTCTCCATCGCCCCTTTCGCTTCTCGGTTTCCCTTTGAGACATGGGTCCTTCCCAAAATCCACTGCTCCAGTTTTGAGCATATGGAATCCTCTCTCCATGCAGAGGCCGCTCAAATCCTTTCTGAGACCCTTCACCGTTTGCTTCACGTGCTCAACGACCCCCCCTACAATTACATCATCCATACCTCTTCCTTTTCAGAAATGGATCACGATTACTACCACTGGCATTTTGAGATCATGCCGAAGCTCACCAAAGTGGCCGGGTTCGAGTGGGGCACAGGATTTTATATCAATCCCACCCCTCCTGAAGAAGCAGCCCACTATTTGAGGGAGGCAAAATAGTCCTCCATGGCCCCTCATCCCGATCCTTATGATCTACTGAAATCGATCATCCATCTCTCGACATCATCGCTTTCCACGGAAGCCAAACTGGACCGAATGCTCCAATCCATTTCAGATGCCCTTGGGTCGGATCGATGCCTCCTTCTGAAACCGGGGAGGATCGCCGAAAATGGATTTCTCTCCCGTCTCGCCTCAGAAAAAAGGCCGCTATGGATCGGTGAAGGATCTTCTTTTGGGAAAGGGGAAGTTTTGCCAGAAGAGGAAGATCTCCTCTGCCCGACCTTTGCATGCGTCCCCCTCTATGATGAGGCAACCTTGTTGGGAATTCTTTATATCGCTTTCTTAGAGAATCGGAAGTTTTCTCCTCAGGAGACCGACCTCATCCTCCTGATTGCTAAGGAGATGGAGGCCGCGATTCGAAATGCCATGGCTTATTATGAAACTTCAGAGATTGCACGGGAACATGAGAAGAAGGTGAAACAATTCTCCACCCTTTGGGAACTGAACAAAGCCCTTCTGACGACTGTGAATTTTGAGCGGATCGTCCAAATGACATTGACCGCCATTACCATTGGCGATGGTCTCGGCTTCAATCGGGCCATGCTCTTCATGGTCAATGAAAAAAGACGTATCTTGGAAGGAATGATGGCTGTTGGCCCGGATAGCGCTGAAGATGCGGGAAGGATCTGGAGCGCCCTTTCCCAGAGGAGAGAAAATCTTTCGGACCTCATTACCCAACTTCAAACAACGCCCGAGAGCGATTCTGTCTTAAACTCCATCGTCAGGGGGCTTCAGATCTCTCTGGAACACGAACAATGCATCCTCTGCCGAACCGTTCTCGAAGGAAGGCCTTTCAACATCCGACTGCCTCACTCCGATGAGGCGTGGCTTCAAAACCGGTGCGAGAGGGGTTGTTCCTTAGGGTCAGAGGTAGGGTGCTACGTGGGCCAACATCTCGGCCGGGATCCCAGGGTCTACTCTTTTGCAACTGTGCCACTCTGGGGCAAGGGGAAGGTCATTGGTGTCATTCTGGTCGACAACCTTTACAATCAGAACCCCATCACAGAGGAGGATCTCCATTTTCTCAGCATGTTCACCAACCAGGCAGGCTTGGCCATTGAGAATGCCATCCTTTACCGGAATCTGGAGGAGGTCCACCGGGAACTGAGAGAAGCGCAGGCCCTTCTGGTTCATCAGGAGAAGATGGTCGCCTTGGGTGAATTGTCCACGAATATCGCTCATGAGATTAAGAACCCTCTGGTTGCCATCGGAGGTTTTGCACGTCGTCTGAATCGCACCATAACGGATGAATCTCATGAGAAGAAATATACGGAGACCATCATTAAAGAGGTCGCGCGACTCGAAAGAATTCTCGACGACATTGAGACCTACACTCATGATGACTCGCTAACCTTCGAAGAATGGGATCTGCGGCATATCGTCGAAGAATGCCTGGCGATGCTCTCTGAAGAAGTTCATGCCGGGGGGATTCAACTCGTCAAAGAGTTCGCCGAGGAGCTTCCCAAGGTCAAAGGCGATTACCATCAATTGAAGCACGCCTTCTCCAACGTGATCAGCAATGCTTACCAGGCCATGAATGGGAAGGGAAGGCTCTCCATCCGCATCCATCCCGTATCGAAGGACGGCTCCTCCTTTGTCAGGGTGGAGGTGGAGGATACTGGAAAAGGGATCGATCCCGAAAATCTCCACAACATCTTCAACCCCTTTTATTCGACGAAAGATGCTCGTCTGGGTCTTGGCTTGCCCATCGTCCACAAAATTATCATCTCCCATCGAGGTCAGATCGAGGTGGACAACCACCCAGGAGAGGGTGTAAACTTTATCATCAGCCTTCCAGCCAACTAAGAGAGGAAGGAGTAATAAGTTTCAAGTTTGAAGTTTTATTACGCTGTGAGGAAAGTTTTTTACGCTTGGGAGAATCACCGATGAAGCGGATCATGGTCGTCGATGACGAAGAGAACATCCGGTTCCTTTATAGAGAGGAATTGGAGGAAGAAGGCTTTGTGGTGGAGTTAGCAGAGAATGGGCAGGAGGCCCTCGAAAAACTTCCTCTCTTTAGGCCTGACCTCATCACCCTCGATATCAAGATGCCAGGGATGGATGGCATCGAAACCCTAAAACGAATCCGAGAGACAGAGAGAAACCTTCCCATCGTCATTTGTTCCGCTTACGGAGAATATAAACAAGACTTAGCCACATGGGCCTCCGACGCCTATGTGGTCAAATGCGCCGACTTAACCGAGTTGAAAACAACGATTCGGAGACTTCTGAGGCTCTTATGAGGGTGAAGAAAGCAGTCATCCCAGCAGCCGGTTTTGGAACGCGATTTCTCCCAGCCACGAAGGTGGTCCCAAAAGAGTTGCTTCCTATTGTGGACAAGCCTGCCATCCAGTACATCATGGAGGAGGTGGCTGCCGCAGGGATCGAAGAGGTGATCCTCATCACTGGAAGGGAGAAAGGTTCCATTGAGGATCACTTCGACACCTCGACCGAACTGGAGAACCACCTCAAAAAGAAGAACCGCATGGATCTCTTGCGAATGGTCCAAGATATCTCTGAGATGGTGACACTGGTTTCTGTGAGGCAGAAAGAACCTCTGGGGCTTGGTCATGCCATCCTCTGTGCCAAGCGAACGGTCGGAGAAGAACCCTTTGCTGTTTTGCTGGGCGATGACCTGATCGATGCAGAGATACCCTGTATCAAGCAGATGATCGATATCTACGAGAATATGGATGGTGCCCTGGTGGCCATTCAGAAAGTCCCGAAGACGGAGACCCATCTCTACGGGATCATAAAGGGCAAGAAGGTGAAGGATCGAGTCTACCGCATCGAGGAGATGGTGGAGAAACCAAAGCAGGGCAGAGCGCCATCGAACCTTGCCATCATCGGAAGGTATATCCTTCCTTCCCAGATCTTTCAAATCTTGGAAAAAGTCTCGCCCGATCCCAAGGGTGAGATCCAACTGACCGATGGACTGAGAGAATTGAGTCGAAAGTTTCCTGTCTTCGGATATGAATTCATCGGCGACCGATACGATGCTGGTGACAAGTTGGGATATCTTCAGGCCAACATCTCATTCGGTCTAAAACATCCAGAACTCGCTTCAAAACTAAAACGCTATTTAAAGGAATTGGTGGGTTAAAGTTGATCCACGCCTGCGTGCCGAAACGTTGAAAGGCACCTCGGCGTGCAGGCATGTAAAACGTGAGGCAGTCAGGTTTTCCGGGGCAGTAGCTCAGCTGGGAGAGCGGCACGTTCGCAGCGTGTAGGTCGCCGGTTCGAATCCGGTCTGCTCCACCAGGAAGAAAAAAGGGTTAACTCGCTTGAGTTAACTCTTTTTTCTTCACTCTTAACAGCCAACTGTATAACTTGGAGGGTTAGACCATCTTCCACAAAGAAGTGATCAAAATAATGAGTTTTATATCTCTCAGGCGCGGGAAGGTGATCTGGATTGCCCTATCGATTGACTATGCCCTTCCTTCAGGTTCTAACGTTCTGACACACTCCTTAAAGACATAATGGGCATGTTCAAGACCTCTGCACGTTAAGTACTTTTCCGTTTTCGTATTGACCCCAATGTATGTTTCTTGGCTCTTATAGATCTCTATTCTTTTCCCATCTAATACATAAATACATACCCGAGTACAGTAGTGTCCCAATGTTAATCGAATAAAGTCAATTGGTTGCACAGTACCCTTTCTGATCCTTGGGGTTGAATGATTGAAGGAGGATCGATCGTGGTAGAGTCCAATGCATAAGCGGTTTGATTCAATTCGACGCCAAAAGGAATCGTTGGCATAAAGACGTCGGGCACGGGCAATAAGGATCTGGGCAAAGTCTGCATAGATCCGGCAATCTCTTACCTGGTTGGCATGGGCCAAAGTATTGCGTGAGACTTTGCCTTGGATACCCATGTGATAGAGCTTCCATTTGGCTGAGCGAAGACACGCCTCGATAATCCCTTAGACTTTCTCGATGCCATATGTAAGCTGTGCGAAGGCCATACAGAGAAACTGATCGAACATGAAAAGGTTTTCATCTTGTAATGCCCATGGTATCGTTGGATACATTGATGGAATTCGTAGATGGGCAGAAAGTCCATGAGTTGGGCAAAGATTGTTTTTCCGGAATTCATTGGGCATTTCCTTCTGCAATTTTGCAAAAGTATGACCTTTTGGAATGTTCAAATCGATAAAAAACATTTTAGGTCAAATTCCTTTTAGTTTTAAGAAGTTAAATCGTATCCCAAATGAAACGTTGGGACACTACTGAGAATTTTCACAAAGTAAACCCCGCCCCCGCGTTAAAACGCGGGGCATTGGGTTCCTTCCGGATTCACAGCATTCATCCCCGTGATAAATCCCACACTTTTAAAAAAGTGAGGGATAAATCACGGGGCTTTCTGGGGGGCGGGGTAAACTTATGCTCCTAAAAATTGACAATCTATTAAAATTATAGTATTTTTAACCACCTAAGTGGGTTGGATTGGAGGGGAATCTCTCCTTATTAGTGTTTAAAAATCACTTAGAACCTCTTTTCTAATCCCTCCTGTCCTCCCTTTCGGAAGGGGAGGAGATTTAGACGGTGACGGAGTTTCTTTCTCTCGTTTCAAAACCGGTCAGGTACCTTGGTCAGGAGATCAATTCTGTTAGAAAAGATCCTGGCCAAGTGAGGTTAAAGTTCTGTCTCGCCTTCCCGGATGTTTATGAAGTGGGAATGTCCCATCTGGGGATTCAAATCCTTTACGGCATCCTGAATGGTAAAAAATGGGTCGCCTGTGAAAGGGCCTTTGCTCCGTGGGTCGATATGGAGCGCGTCTTAAGAGAGAAGAGGGTTCCTCTTTCTTCCATCGAGTCGTCCATCCCTCTCAATCAATTTGATATACTGGGTTTCTCTCTCCAGTATGAACTCTCTTTCACCAATGTCCTCAATATGCTTGACCTCTGCAGTATCCCCTTATTTTCGAAAGAGAGAGATCACCGATTCCCTCTGGTCATCGCTGGAGGTCCAACAGCCTTCAATCCAGAGCCGATTGCCGACTTCTTCGATGCCATTGTCATTGGAGAGGGTGAAAAAGTCGTCCTCGAAATTTGCGATCTGGTCCTAAAGTGGAAAGAAGCCAAAGGGAAAAAAGAGGACCTTTTAAAATCGGCCGCTCAAATCGATGGGCTCTATGTCCCCGGTCTCCATACGGAGGGTCATAAGGTTCGTAAGAGGTTTGTTTCCGATCTCAATCAAGTTCCTTTTCCTACCTGTCCGATTGTGCCCTACATGAGGGTGATTCACGACCGTCTCAGTGTGGAGATTGCCAGAGGATGCAAGAGGGCATGCCGTTTCTGCGAGGCCGGGTTCATCTACAGGCCTTATCGTGAGAGAAGCCCCAAGACGATTCAGGAAATCCTCAACGCCTCACTCAAACAGACGGGTTACGAGGAGGTCTCCCTGCTCTCCCTGAGTGCGGGCGATTACTCCTCCATTGGGTCTCTTGTCTCCACTCTAATGGACAAATTCGAATCAAGAAAGGTAGCTGTCTCTTTTCCTTCCTTAAGGATCGAGAGCATCGTGGGTCATCTCGCCGAGGAGGTGAAACGGGTTAGGAAAACAGGATTCACCATTGCACCGGAGGCTGGTAGCGAGCGGCTCCGGAGGGTGATCAATAAAGAAATGGACGAGGAGATCCTTTTTCAAGGACTGAGGGATCTCTTCTCAAAGGGCTGGAAGAATATCAAGCTCTATTTCATGATAGGGCTTCCAACAGAGAGGGAAGAAGATTTGAGGGGGATCATCGACCTATCCAGAAAAATCTTATCATTGGGAGAGCGACAGAAGATCCCTCCCAACGTCAACGTCAGCGTCTCCACCTTTGTCCCGAAACCCCACACCCCGTTCCAATGGGAGTCCCAAATCCCATTGGAGGGGATGAAAGAGAAGCTCCGTTTTCTGAAAGGCGAGTTAAAGAGAAGCCGCCTCCAGTTTAAATGGCAAGACCCTCATCTCAGTTTTTTGGAAGGGATCTTTTCAAGAGGGGATCGAACCCTCTCCAAGGTTTTGATCGAAGCCCATCGGCTCGGCTGCCGCTTCGACGGCTGGAGTGATCAATTCAACTACCCCTTGTGGGAGGAGGCTTTCGAGAAGGTGGGGCTGGAGATGGCTCTCTTAACACGAAGGAAGGATTTCAAGGAGACCCTTCCGTGGTCTTTCATCGAGACAGGAATTCAACCGAAATTCCTTTGGGAAGAATGTCAAAGAGGTCTGAGGGAGGAGACTAGTCCTCCATGTCCAGGGGACGATTGCCGTCGGTGCGGAATCTGTGACGGGAAGACGATACGAGTGAAGGAAAACGATCCTGACGAAATCCTCTCCTCTGAAAAGAGGACAAGAGCAGAAACTCGAAGAAAAGGAATCAGGAAAAGGGTTCGTTTAAGATTCACCAAGAAAGGGGAGATTCGGTTCCTCAGCCACTTAGAACTTGTTCGCCTCCTCTATCGAGCCTCCAAGAGGGCTGACCTTCCTTTAGGCTACTCGGAGGGTTTTCACCCAATGCCCAGGATTATCTTTGGAACAGCCCTCCCCGTAGGGATGGAAAGCCTAACGGAGATCGTCGATCTTGAATTGGAAGGCCGGATCACCCCTCACGAGGTCATGGACAAACTCAATCCAATGCTTCCTCGTGGAATTAAAATCATCGAAGCTGAGGAAGTTTCCCTCCACTCCCTCCCGGCCATGCTTTTCCATCGCTCGGTCTATTGGGTTCCACTGGATCATCTCGTCCCAAAAGAAGAGGCCGTCGCAAAGATTGAAAAGACATTAGAGAAGAGTCAATTCCTTATTCACCAAGAGAGAAAAGGGAAGAGGAGAAGCGTGGATGTCCGACCTTTGATTGAGAGCATTGAGATCACCGAGAATGGATGCGAATTGGTTGAAACCCATGGTTGGGGAATAAGGCTCGTTCTCCGAAATGAGGGAGGAAGGACGGCAAAGCCTTCAGAGATTGTTGGAACCCTTTTGGGATTGGATCGGAAGGAACTTGCCCAATGTAAGATCGTTAAGCTGGAATAGGTCATGATTAAAGGCATCTTGAAGCGCATCAAAAAATCACAAATCCCAAGTACCAATATCCAAATAATGACCGAAATTTCAATCACCGAAATTCAAAACTTAAGACTGACCAATATGTGTTTTGGTTATTGAACATTGGGTAATTCGAATTTATTTGGAATTTGGGATTTAACTTATCGGAGCGGGTTATGGCGAATGAGCTGATCATCAATGTGAGGCAACAGGAAACAAGGGTCGCCCTCTTGGAGGACCGGGTCCTTGCAGAACTTTATATCGAGCACACCAAGGATCGGGGAATTGTTGGAAATATCTACAAAGGGAAGGTCGTCAAGGTGTTGCCGGGGATGCAGGCCGCCTTCGTTGAGATCGGACTGGAGAAGGCTGCCTTTCTTTATGTGACCGATGTGTATGGGGGGCTGGAAGACTATGAAGAGATGGGCTTTCAAAGGGAGGAGATGACGACCGATTTCACTCCGTCATCGCAGATCGAAGACCTCCTGTCTGAAGGTCAAGAAGTCTTGGTTCAGGTTTCTAAAGAACCTCTTGGCACAAAAGGGACACGAATCACCTCCCACATCACACTGCCTGGCAGGTATCTCGTCTTCATGCCCACCTTCGATCATGTCGGTGTCTCCAGGAGGATCAAGGATGAGAAGGAGCGGAGGAGACTAAGGGAGATCGTCCAGGCCATCAAACCGCCTTCGGGGGGATTCATCGTCCGAACAGCAAGTGAAGGAGCAGAACCTGACGAAATTCGAAATGACATGGAGTTTCTTCTTCGTGTCTGGAATAACATCCAGAAGAAGGAAAGCTCAGCTGTCCCTTCCCTCATCCACAGCGACCTGACCATGGTCCTCCGGGTGATCCGTGACATCCTCTCCCC
>Ga0315314_1004439_pt1 | contig 10528 bp, 11 predicted proteins | sample TDP9_MG_FD_203631 | JGI IMG/M metagenome (GOLD analysis project Ga0315314, IMG submission 203631) | Freshwater sediment microbial communities from Lake Towuti, South Sulawesi, Indonesia - TDP9 | ecosystem: Environmental > Aquatic > Freshwater > Lake > Sediment | place: Indonesia: South Sulawesi... | reverse complement strand
GGCGAACGGCACCGTCCAAGGCCTCACCGAGGATGAGACCGCACGGCCGCTGCCGGGCACCTCCGTCAGGCTCTTCGGCGCCGTGGACCGCAGCACGACGACGAACGCCACGGGAGCCTTCGTCTTTGCCGACGTTCCGCCAGGCCTCTACCTGCTCGGCGCGTCAAAAGCTGGCTACATCAACGCGAGCGCCCAGGTGGAGGCGTTGTCAGGCGTCACGACGAACGTGACGCTCCGCCTGTACGGCGGCGGCATCGCAGGGGCTGTGAGAGACTCCCAGGGGCCCGTGCAAGGGGCGAACGTCACGGTCCTCGGCGCCGGAGCCTGGGCCATCTCCGATGCCAACGGGAACTACCTCATCCGTGGGCTGCCGACGAACGACTATGCCGTCTTCGTGACGAAGGAGGGCTATGCGAATGCGACACGCCTGGTCCACGTCGAGGCGGGCGTGACGACGAACAACATCGATTTCCTGCTCGAATCGCTCCTCGGCGCGATCGCAGGCTTCGTCCTCGCTGAAGAGGGCGATCCCCTGGCGGGCGCGAACGTCACCGTCCTGCTCGCCACCGGAACGCTCGTCGACGCCACCGACGCGTCGGGCGCCTATCTCATCTCCGGGGTCCCCCGAGGGAACTGGACGGTCGAGGCGACGAAGGCTGGCTACTGGCCGAACGCGACCCTCGCGGTGGAGGTCGAGCGCGGGATGACGACCGGCCCCGTGAACTTCACGCTCCAGCGCAAGCTCGGAATCCTCCGGGGGAACATCACGGATGGGACCAACGCCATCCCAGGTGCGTCAGTGAGCGTCGTCGGAGCCACGATCCTGAACACGACGACCACCAGCCGAGGGACCTATGTCGTCAGCGACATCCCCCCAGGGGCCTACTTCGTCTTCGTCCAGAAGGCGGGGTTTGGAGACGCGCTCTCCTCGACGCTCCTCATCGATCTAGGAGACGAGCTCTACCTCGACTTCGTGCTCCGTCCCAAGGAGGGAATCCTCAATGGGACGGTGACCGATGGGACCGTCCCGATCTCGGGCGCGCGGATTCTCATCGCCGGGCCTGGCCTCTCTGCCACCGAGTTCACGAATGACCAGGGGTTCTTCCAACGCGGCGGCATCCCCAACGGCACCTATACCGTGACCATCAGCGCGCCGGGGTTCCGGAGCCGCAGCTTTCCAATCGAGATCAGCCTCGAGCAGCCCGCCGCGCTCGGCACGATCGTCCTCCTCCCTGTCACCTCGATCACCCCCACTCCGGGCTTCTTCTTTGGCCTCGACCTCCCCCACTCGCTGATGGCGATCGGGTTCTTCGCCACCATCCTGATCTTTGCCCTGGCGACCTACCTCCGCCTCAGGATGTTCATCAGGCCACACGCGGCCCCTGTCGAGTACGAAGAGGAGGCGGGGCTCGAACCTGCCGCGGGGGAGCCTTCCGCGGAATCCGAGCTGTCGGAGCGCCGGCCGCCCCTGGAGTAGGCTCCGCTCCGCCCTCACCAGCGCTCGTCGATCGGCAGGAGGTCGTCGCCCAGCCGGAACACGTGCACGGTGGGGCCCTCCGCCCGCAGGCCTGGCGGCTTCCGGAGCTCGACGGTCCGGTAGGTGAGCGGGTCCAGCACCTGGAGCTCCTCCTCCGATTGAGCCACGACGACCGCCTCCCGCAGATCGGCCATGCCGCCCACGACCTGCAGCGACCCAAGGTCGGCGTGGCGGCGCGGGGTGCGCTCTCCACGTTCCAGCACCACCACCGTGACCTCCTCCGGAGTGATTCGCCGCACCCAGAGGTGCTCTGCGCCCTCTTTGAGCACATCGCCAACCCGATAGGCGGGCAGGCGGAGCAGGTAGGTCATCCGGTAGACCTCCTTCCCGTCCTTCTGGCCCCAGAGGGCAGAGGACTCCTTCGTCTCTCCTCCGAGGCTCCCGTGAAGCTCTTTGAGGAGCCTGCGGCCGAGCGAGGCCGTGCCGAGGTAGAAGTCCAGGCCTCCGGGGACCTCCTCGATCTTGGTGAGGAACTGATTCCGGTTCTCGGCCCGAAGGGCACTCACGCGCGCCTGCACGGCTGCCCGGAGCTCCCGCCGCTCCGGTGGAGAGAGCTCACGGCCTGCGGCGCGCACCTGCAGGATCGACTCGTAGTACTGGCCCCGGCGGCGGCTACAGGTGGGGCAGAGGCCGCTGCGGAGACGGAGCTCGGAGGAAAGCGATTCGGAAAAGGAAAGGCCCTGGAGCGTCCCGCTTGCGGCAATGGCGGCCCGGTAGTTCCGCTCATCGAGCCTCTCCAGCGCGACCGAGATTGTCTGGCCCACGGCGCCGGGGTCGAACTGGACTGCCACCTTGGCTGCGCGCTCCATCGCAGCCGAGGGCGAGGGGAGATCGACCCATTCCGAACCTTCCTGGAGCGCCCCGCACTCCGCGCAGAGCACGACGACGGTGTGGTCGGGCACCGCGGCAAAGCGTTGACGGGCGCGGAAGCAGCGCTCGCAGAGCGCTCCGACCAGCGGTCCAGTTGCGCCGCATTCCACGCAGTAGCTCAGCGCCTCACCCCAGCTCCCAAAGGAAGGCCCTCGGCAAGCCCTCCCCGAGCTATTTGGAGGTTTGGGGGGAGGGGAGCCTCCTACAGCTTGGCCATCTGGGCGTGGGGCACGCCGCCGATCTCCAGCACGCAGGCGGGATCGACGAACCCGGCGGCGATCGCGGCCTCCACGGTCTTCCTGCCAACGAGGTTTGCGATCGTCGCAAGCTTCAGGCGCTCGACGAGGATCTCCGGTCCGCCCTCATCCCCCGCGTAGAAGCCCTTGGAAACCGTGAGGTGCAGCCCCCCGCCTCGGAAGGTCTGGCCGAGGAGGTCGGCGTCCGCAGCGGCGACGAGCAGCTCGGGCCCCTGACGGTGGAGCTTCACCGTGATGGACAGAGGAGGTCACTCCTCAGAGACGAGGCGAATGAAGCCAGGGGCGGACGAGTATATCTCCCCTCGCTCCCGGAGCCGCCGGACCATCTCTCTGACGCGCTCCTCGGGGATGCCGAGGTCGCTCGCGCGCAACAGGACATCGTCCTCGTTCGCCCCCCGGCCGCCCGCAGCCGCGAGCTCCTGGATGATCCGCCGCACCGCGATGAGATGGTCGCGCTGGGAGCGGCTCGTGCCGGTCGCGATGAGATCGATGTCGAACCGCCCGCCCTCCATCGCGACCCGCGAGAGGTAGTACTCGACGATCTTGATCGCCCGCTGGGCGTCCTGGAGATCGACCGTGGAGCTCAAGCGGGCGCGCGCGGAGGCTTCGGAGAGCCGCACGAACGCTTCGAGCTGACGGGCGGTGATCGGCACCGAAACCCCTTCGGCCTCGCCGAGCTTGCGGATCGAGACGTAGTACTGCTGGAGCACCCCCATCGCCTCGTCGGAGAGGACCGGCACGACCCGCTTGCTGTAGGCGACGTACTTCCGGAGCAGTTCGCGGTCGATCACGGGGACGAGCGTCTGGCTTTCCTGTTCGACCTTCTCCAGGTCGACGGCGGCAGGAGGAGGGCCGATCTCCACGTATTTCTTCACTTCGCCCCTCCGATGGGCCCGGAGGATGTGCACGGCGACCTGGGCGTCCAGCTCGGCCGCGGGTTTGTCGGTCATCGCGAAGATCGCGTCGAACCGCGAGAGGAGCGCAGGTGGGAGGTCGATCTGATCCGCGAGGTTGCTGTTCTCGTCGAACCTCCCGTACTTCGGGTTGGCGGCGCCCAGCACGGCACAGCGGGCCTGGAGCGTCGCGGTCAACCCCGCCTTCGCGACCGACACGGTGCCCTGCTCGAGCGCCTCGTGGATGCTCGAGCGATCGATTGGGTTCATCTTATCGATCTCATCCACAGCCGCAAGCCCCAGGTCCGCGAGCACGAGCGCGCCTGCTTCGAGAGTCCAGCGGCCCTCCCCGAACTCATCCTTGACGGCTGCGGCCGTCAGGCCGGCCGCGGTGGACGCCATCCCGGCCGCGTAGATCCCGCGGGGGGCGAGGCTGGCCATGTAGCGCAGGAGCTGCGACTTCGCCACTCCGGGATCGCCGACGAGGAGCACGTGGATGTCGCCGCGGATCCGTGTGCCGTCATCCATGACCTTGGGGACACCGCCGAAGAGCTGGAGCGCGAGCGCCTCCTTCTCGAGCTCATACCCGTAGATCGTGGGGGAGATCGACGCCACCACCCGCGTGAAGATGTCGGGGCTCCGGGCAAGGTCTTCGATCGCCCGTTCATCCTCAGGGGAGATGACGATCTCCTCGTACTCATGCTCCTGGTACTCCACGGAGTAGACCTCGAGGTGGATGTCGAACAGCGTGGACTTCTCCCGGGCCCCCTTCTGCTCGCTCCGGATGATGCCGTTCAGGGTCACGCGATCGCCAGGGGCGATCCGGCCGGTGATGTCGTCCTCGAAATAGCCGACCAGCCGCTGGGGCTCCGCCCCGCCGCGGAGGCCTTCGGGGGCCTCTTGCATCTCGATCTTCTGGGTGTCGACGAAGACTGACTCTTCCGTGAGGAGCTTGAACTTCGTCGATCCCGCCGCCCGGCCGCAGCCGCCCTGGTCCTTGTAGCACTCCAAGGGCTCGTGGAAGTGGAGGCCTTCCTGGGCTTCGTGGAGGATGGCGTTACACCGCATGCACTGGAAGCGTGCTGCGGTCACGCGCGGGCGGACCTCGGTCGCCTTCCGGACCAGCCCTTCGACCGCGACGTACTGTCCGAGGTTCTTCGCCCGCAGCTGGCGGATGTCGATCCTCCAGTCGCGCGGCAGCTCGCGGACGCGGAAGTGCGGCCGTCCCCCAACCTTCTCGGGCGGGAGCGCCCGGCGGAGAACCTCTTCGGCGAAGTATATCGCCTTGTTCGGCTTGAGGAGCAGGAACTCCGCAAGGTCGGGGTCAAACCGCTCGATCTCGGCATACCGCACATGGAAGCTGCGGAGGTCGGGATAGAGGTCGGTGAGCTGCTGGAGGAGCCGCCGGGGGTCGGGGAGCGCGAAGAACGTCTCCCACTTCGCGACCAGAGTCTGATCGTCCAGCTCAGCGGCCATGCTCTCGAGTGCCTCCACCCCTACAGCCTTCGAGCCGAAGCCCGAAGGGGGTCAGGGTATGGGGCCTGTTGCTATAAGGGTTCTGAATGAGGGTCGGTGAACGTTGTGACTCCTTGCAGGCTACGGCAGGAAGTCGCGCTGACGAGCGACGACCTCTGAGCTGTCCTTCGCAGAGGCGTAGGCTGCAAGCGGTTCGGCATTGAGCGTGAGAAATCCCAGGCCCCACTTGAACTTCGAGAGGAGTTGCTCGGCCTGTGCGCGTTCGCCCAGAATCACACAGGCGGCTGCGAGCGCCTCCGCGCTGCTGAGCTGGAAGGGATGGCCGAAGTGGACCGGGTTGGCTGCGAGGAGGTACGGGAGCGCGCGATGGCGGACGTCGGCGCGAAGCCTGGGAAAGCGCTGCAACCGTTTCCAGGAGACGTCAAGGACGAGGATTCCCGACCGTTGCGCAGTCCTGCGGTCTGCGGGGGAGAGCGCCTGGGGGCTAGTGGGATCAAGGACGAGCGTCCCGCGGGGGAGGCTGCGGGGCCGCGCCGCCTCCCTGACCAGCCCGTAGCGGACCAAGCGGGCAGCCGTGCAGCGCTTCGGATCGTCTTCGCGGCCCAGGAGCGCCCACAGCGGGAGAGGCATCGGGGGCCCCGATGGGCGGGGAAGGATTTGCAGGCCACCCTCGGGACGCTGCGAAGGCCCAAATAGGACGGAGCCGCATGGAGAGCCCGCCACGATGATGAGGAACCCAGCTCTGAACATGTGATGAGAGACGGGCGAGCTGAGTGGCTTCGACACCGGAAGACCGGCGATACCTTCCGGAGAACGCTCAAATACGGTGGGCCCCATCGGCGCCCGGGGTGCCCAGGATTCCCACCGGGTTCGACTACCTCAGCCATGATCCTGGCTTGAGGGAGCACTGGTTCCGCCGGGTCGTCGCCCTCGTCGTCGACGCGATTCTGATCTTCCTCCCCGTTGTCATCTTCCTGGCGCTCATCCGCGTGGACCCCGGATGGCTCTGGGTCTACAGTGGGATCCTCGCGGGCATCATCCTGTTCGTCTACTCGGCGTTCCTGGAAGGGATGACAGGAGGGACCGTCGGCAAGCACTTGCTCCACCTGAAGGCGGTGCCAGTGGCCGGCGGCAGGATGACGGTGAGCCACGCCGTCCTGCGGAATGTCACCAAGCTCTTCTGGCCCATCCTGATCCTCGACTGGATCGGCGGGATGCTGTTGGAGACGACCGATCCCCGCCAGCGCTTTGTCGATCGCCTCTCAGGAACCTCTGTGATCCTGCTCATCGCAGGCCCGAGTCCCGGCCAGCCGAAGACCGGCGGCTAGGCGGCCACACGGGCCGCCTCCTCGACCCACCAGACCCAGCCGCGGGCCGGTGCGGAGATTTCTCCGCGGATCTTCCCGCGCAGGCGCAGCTTCGCCAGGAAGAGCACCGTCTGGTCCGGGCAGCGCTTCCCTTCCGCCCTGGCCGCGCTCTCCACCTCAGCTGTGGTCAGACGCCCTCGCTGCTGCAGCAGGGAGAGGACGAACCTCTCTGCGGCGGCCTCCGACAACACCTCCACACGGGCCACGGACTGCTGCGGAGGTGCCGTGGGCAGAAGAAGGTTCGCCTGGAGGCCCGATTGGCCCCTCTCGGTATCTTCGCCGATCGGCGCTAGGCGACGGAGAACTCCCGTTCGAGAATCTGCTCGCCCGTCGGGATGTAGACGAGATGGATGACGTAGTTCCCGCGGGCCATCGCACCATCGGCAGCGGTGATCGTGAACCAATCGCCGAGGTTGATCCGGCCGTCAGCGGCCGAGTCGCTGATGCGGAAGACCAGCTCCTCTCCGCCCAGGGTCGGCTTGCCAATGAAGACATTGACCGAGCCTCCAGGCGTCTTGGTGCTCGTGTAGTTCGCCGTGGACGGGGTCGCGTCGGCGAGGGTCCCGTTGAGGTCGAGCAGGAACTTCACATCGGACCAGATCGTCTCAGAGGTCATGGAGGAGAGGAGGAACTTCCGCCCCCCGTCGATCTGCTGGACCTGCGTGATGATCCCTTGGGGAGTGTTCAGCGGCTTCCCCCAGAACCCCGAGACCATCGAATAGATGATGGCGACGAGGACGATGGTGATGGCGACCAGAAGAATAGTGCCCAGAACGGGCGAGACGGCCGTGCGATTCCAGCGGCGCGGTGGTGAGAGGGCCATTGATACCGTTCCTCCTGAGTGAGCCGAGCTGGGCGGGACCGTCCGCCCTCTCGATCCATGTAGCCAGCAGGGGGCTTTGAAGGTTCCTCTCTGGCTTGCACGCATCGCGTCCAACTACAACCGGCTGGAGAAGAGAAGAAGGGAAAGGGGTTTGGAAGGGACTCTCGACGATCCTTCACGGCGCCTAGACCGTGAAGGTGATGTCGTCGATCCTGTCACCGCTCGCCGCATTCAGGATCGTGACGGTGTACGATCCCACGCTTAGGGCGCTGCCCCACGTGCTGCTGGACAGAAGGAAGTAGTCCCCGTTGTTGAGGATCCCATTTGCAGCCAGATCCACGTATGCCAGACGCCAAGGTGTGCTGTTCTGAGGAGCCGGTGAGCCGCTAGTGAAGCTAAACGTCACCATAGCGATCGTAGCCGTCTCAACAGTCACCTTGACCTTGGTGGGATCAGTGTCGGGAATGAACGAGCTCAAGCTGAGCTTACGGGCCGTTCCTCCACCAACGCTTGTGGCAGTCTGGCTCGTAAACGAGCCCGTGATCCCGGCTCCGCCACCGCCGCCGAAGCCCAGGACCATCACGTACAATACGGCTGCGAGTACCACCGTGATTGCGACCATCAGGATGGTCGCAATGACCGGGGATACCCCTTCTCTGTCCCTGCGGACAGCCCACATATGTTTCATGGTGTGTCCTCCGTCGGGCGTTTCCGCCCGCGTTAAGTGGAATTATTCGGACGCTGAGGTTATAAATGTTTGCGCCTGGGAGCCAGCCGCCGAAACACCTGCCGGTCGGCGCCGTAGCCAGCTGGGAGGATGCCTCTAGGCCTCCGTGCGCAGGCCGCCTCGGTCGATCCGGTAGAAGTAGAACCCGGTCCTGTTCGGGTAGTTCCGGTACTTCTGAATGATGAGGTAGTTGCGGAACTCGCGTTCTTGGCGGTCGCGCCCGAGCTCCAGGACGAGGTCGGCGAGGTCCTCCAGCCCGGATTGGATCCGCGAATCGTAGACGCCGGAGAGCATCGTCGCGCAGACGGTCCCTTCCTGGTGCTGCGCATGGGCCTTGATCGTCCGCATCGCCGAGAGGACATCGATCGCCTCGTAGTTCTCCAGGAAGAAGTCAAGCGAATTGATGACGACACGGAAGGGCGGGCGGAGCTTGGAGATCTCATAGGCGAGGAAGGTCAGGAAGTTCGTTTCCCGCACGATCTCCGAGCGCGACTCCTTTCGGACATCCGCGAGCGTGATCCCCTCCTGGCGGTACTTGCTCACCAGGAGCTTCTTGGCGAGGACGTGCTCGTAGTACTGGCTGCCGACGTTCACGATCTTGAAGTTCGTCCTCCAGCCGAATTCCCTCATGACGGCGATGATGTCCTCGTCTCGCTCTGAGGTTGTCACATAGGTGAGCTCCTCGTCGCCGGCGGCGGCGAACTGCTTGGCGAAGAACTCCTTGCCCGAGCCAGGCCCGCCGAGCACCAGAACCGTGAAGCCCTTGGGAATCCCTCCGCCCAAGGCCGTATCCAGCTCTCGGATGCCCATGCTGGTCGTCTTCATGCCGTCCCCTCCTCGCCGCCTGCCCGCAGCACCTTGGCGCAGAAGTGCTGGAGGAGGCTCTGGAGCTCCTGGCTGGCAGGCTCCTCAAGCGCCAGGATCACCGTCGACGCGTTCTTCGCCTCCAGGATCGGGAGGAGGATGCTGAGGAACTCCGCCAACACCCACGTGCTGTTGTGGATCGCGAGCGTGTTGATCGAGTCGATGAGCACGAGTTCGCCCTCGCCGCTGGTGCGGCGCAGGAGGAAGTCAATCTTCAGCATGATGTTCTCCAACATCGTGGGGCTCTCGACATAGACCACCTGCTGGCCTTCCTTCCCCGACCCCACCATCATCAGGGGCGCGCAGTCCACAAACGAGAGCCGCGACGGATCGATGCCCAGGCCGCTCAGCACCGGGATCAGCCGGCTGGAGGGGATCGTGGCGGTGACGTAGATGACCGGAAGCTCGCGCCTCGCCGCGAAGAGCTCGAGGACCCCCCGGAGGACCTCCGGGAAGGCATCGACACTCATCTGGACGGCCACCGGAGAGGCTGGGGGCAGCGCCTCGAGTTCGGAGGCGAGCCGCTCCGCGACCGCCATCTAGGCCGCCCCCGCGCTGCTGCCGCCCTTGAGCAGGGGCACCAGGAGCACCCCTTCAGCGGTGAGATCGAGGACGTACTTGGCGCGCGAGTGCGTCGTCCCGCGCATCTTGATGACCTGCAGCGTTCTGAGCAGGTCGCCGCGCCGCTCGAGGTTGTCCATCAGGATGATGCCGTCCGCGATGGCCTCCTCAACGCCGTACATCGAGTACCGCTGGGCGCCGGGCGCGATCTCGGAGACGAGGATCGAGGTGCACCCCTGGCCGGAGAGGACCTTGCCGAGCTTGAGGATGAAGTCTCGGATCATCTCCTCCGAGCGCAGCTTGTAACAGACGGACGTCACAGAATCCATGACGAGCCGCACCGCGCTGAGCTCCCTGACAAGGTCGGCGATGGCGTTGACGAGTAGGTCGACCTCCTCGGGATTGAGCTCGGTCTTCTCCAGGCCCAGCTTCTCGTAGATGACGGGAAGATCGACGAAGACGAGCCGGCCCTTCTTGATGAGCATGTCTTCGAAGAAGTCGTAGGGGATGATGTTCTCCAGGAGTTTCGAGGAGGCCTCGGTCACCGAGATGAACAGGCCGATCTCGCCCGCGGCCGCCCCGTGAATGAGGAACTCGAGCGCAAGGGAAGTCTTACCCGTCCCACAGCTCCCCGTGAGGAGGACCGTATTCGCACGCGGAATCCCGCCATAGAGGATGTTATCGAGGGCGTCGACTCCAGTCGGACACCGCTCCCGCTCTTCAACCCTGCGGGGCATCGGAGGTGAAGATTCCCCCCGCGTCTTAAATGGGTTTGCGTCTGGCTCGCTGGCTAAGCCGGGCCTCAACGAGGCCGTGGGAACCTATTTAGTGCCATATTGTCGTCGCACCCGAGCCATGGAGCCCGTCCTCCAAGTCGCGCTGGACTTCATGCACCGCCACCGCGCGCTCGAGGTCGCAGCTGAGGCGGTGCGCGGAGGAGCGGATTGGCTGGAGGCCGGCACGCCGCTCATCAAGAGCGCCGGGATCGACATCCTCCGCGAGCTCAAGCGCGCCCATCCCCGTCACATCCTCGCCGCGGACATGAAGACGATGGACGTCGGCGGCGTGGAGACCGAGATGGCGGCAAAGGCCGGAGCAGACATCGTGATGATCCTCGGCGCCTCCGCAGATCCTGTGATCACCGAGGCGATCC
>Ga0315314_1004438_pt1 | contig 10529 bp, 5 predicted proteins | sample TDP9_MG_FD_203631 | JGI IMG/M metagenome (GOLD analysis project Ga0315314, IMG submission 203631) | Freshwater sediment microbial communities from Lake Towuti, South Sulawesi, Indonesia - TDP9 | ecosystem: Environmental > Aquatic > Freshwater > Lake > Sediment | place: Indonesia: South Sulawesi... | reverse complement strand
CACATCAGAGTAGTCTTGGAGGACAGGCGTCTTCGACTTGCACTGTCCAGGCGGGTGTATGCTGGATGGTGGCCAGGAGGCCAAAAGGGAAATTTCGGCTAAATCTGCAAGCGTGCGATCCAAGGCACTCGAAAGGACAGAAATGACGCAAACGTGGATCCGTGTTCTGGCCGCGGCAGGAATTGTCTGCGGCCTGTTGTCTGCCCAGAGTGTATCCGTCTCCGACAAGCCGGTCCGCGTGAAGGGGAGCAATCAGCAGACCAAGCTGATCAAGCAGGTCCGCCCGAAGTATCCGGCGGAAGCCAAAGCGGCGGGCGTTCAGGGCCTGGTGCGGCTGGAAGTCGTGATCGGGAAGGATGGGACCGTGAAAGAAACAAAGGTCCTCAGCGGGCCCGAACAGTTGGTGCCGCCCGCGCTGGAAGCCATCAAGCAGTGGCAGTGGGAGCCCACCACGGTGGATGGAAAGCCGGTGGAGGTGATCACGCAGATCGACGTCAATTACAAGCTCCCCAAGAGCAAGGGCAAATCAGAGAAGTAGCCGCAGGGGCGGCGACCCCCTTCAGAACCCCAGGAGGTCAGACGGCTCTGGACAACGTGGCTGTCGTGAGCGTCAAAAGGTAAAGCCGACAAGGAAATCGACTGCGTTGGCGCTCGGAAGCCAAAGTTGCGTGTCGCCGTAGTGACTATACCGGAGACCCGGGATCACACGCACGAAAGGCAGCTTGATCTCAACGCCGCTGCCCACGACCAATCCACGGCGTTCCTCTGAGCGGCCCTCCGGTTTCAGGACGGCGGATTGGGAAACGAGCGCACGGAAAGGGGCGAACACACCACTCAGGTGATTGAAAGACACACCAGCTTCCACGTACGGCCGAATGGCGACGCCTGGAAAGCGATACTGGCCGACGACCGGAAATTCCCAGCTCTGGCCAGCCCGGGAGTAAGGCGTGATTTGCACTCGCTGTGGCGTGCCGGGCTCGGCAATCACTTCGTACTGCCCGGCCTGCTGATCGAACCGCTTGTACATCGCGCCGAACTCGACGCCAAGCCCGAGCGGCAGGTGAACATCCAACACCGGGCCGATCGTGAAGCGCCTGATATCCGCCGCAAAAGGACGCCCGCCAATCTCACCGGCAGTTCGAACACTGTCGGTGAGCGGCACGCCAGCCTTCACCCCGACTGACAGGGCGTCCCCAAGAACCGGAACCGCTGCGAGTATGAACAGGAAGAAACGCATGACACGATTCTAAACCACTCGGCGGTTCAATTTCGTCCCTGGCGGTTACCAGTTCACACGAAGCGTCAGTTGCAGTTCCCGCGCGGCGGTGCCGGAGGTGCGCGTGCTCAGGACGCCGTCCCCGCCGATCGCGTTGGGGTTGCCGGGCATGTTGAACACGTTGAAGAAGTCGGCGTTGAAGCGGACGACGAGGCGCTCGGTGACCGGGATCGCCTTGAAGAGCGACGCGTCCAGGCCCCACTGCCGCACGCCCGGCAGATACTGCTGACGCCACGGATGCAGGCCGTCGTTGTAACTCGTGCGCTGCACCGTGCCGTCCTTGAGCGTCACCCAGACCGTGTTGCCGCCGTAATACGAACACCTCGGGTCCGCGGGACAGTTGGGCTTGGCGGGCCACGGGTTCAGCGGCTCGGCGGCGGGCCTGTAATTCGCCGGCACGCCCATGACGCCGTTGGGCCGGCCGCTCGCGTCGGTGCTGTTGATCTGATTGGCCGCAATGTAGCCGTTCCACCACAGGTACCCCGGCCGGCAGGGGCCGCCGCGGCAATCCTGGATCGGGTACTTGTAGCCGTAGATCTCGATTTTCTCGCGGGTCGGGTAGAAGCCGGTGGGCAGCGAGAAGTAATTGCTGCGCAGGGAGCCCATGCCCGCGATCTGCCAGCCGCCGATCAGGCGGTCGAGCCCGCGCCCCGCGCTTCCGCCGAGCGCCTTGCCCTTGCCGAACGGCAGATCAACGATCCAGTTCCAGCGCACCCGGTGCTTGGGGACGCTGGTATCGCGCTGGTAGTTGAGGAACCGATTGCGCTCGTCCAGGTCGGCCGGCACCCGGCCCGGCAGGAACTGGTTCAATTCCGGAATCACCGAGGTTCCGCCGTAGCCCTGGCCGCCGGCGGCCAGGTTGTTGCCCACGTTGTAGAACAGCTGAAAACCGTAGCCCTTGCTGTAGCGGCGCTCCAGTTCCAACTGGACGCCGTGGTAATTCCCCCAGCCGGTCTTGCGGTATTCCTCGATGGTGCCCCAGACCTGCTGGTCGAAGGCGCGCCGCGCGACGCCGGAGTACTCGCCGGTGGGCAGCCGCTCGCCCTTGGTCACGTACCAGATGTAATCCGGCATCTCCTCGTTGTAGCGGTAGAACTGCTCGAGGTGGCTGGCGTGATTGCCGACGTAGGCCGCGCGCACCACGGTATCCGCCATGACCTCCTTCTCCAGGGTCAGGTTCCAGTCCTGGACCCGCGCGTCAGGCTGATCGGGGGCGAAGTAGCTGGCCAGCGGCGAGCCGCGCGTGATGGTGCGGGCGTTGCCCAGCGTGACGGCGTCCCGGCTGTTGCGGCCTGCGATCGTCTCCGGCACCGAGCGCAGCCCGTAGTTGCCGATGCCGTCCGGCGCCTGGGCCGGGTCGGTGAGCGAAGTAATGAATCTGGCGGTCGTTGGGGCATTCATCCGCATGCGCTGGCCCCAGGTGTACATCGGGATGGGGAAATAGGAGATGCGGTAGCCGCCGCGAAGCACGAAGGACCGGGCGCCCTCTCCGGCGCGGTAGGCGAAACCCAGCCGCGGGCCGAAGTCCCGGTGGGTGCTCTCCATCAGGTCGCGGGGAGCGCCGGCCTCCTGGTAGGTCATGAACTTCACGCCGAGGAACTGCAAGCGCTCGACGATCGAGGGCAGTGTCGCGCCGATGCGGTACATGGTCTGAAGGTCCTGGCCGAGAACCACCGCCCGGCGGCTGGGATCGAACGTGGTCAGCACGTGGTTCTTCTCGCTGAAGGCCGGCCAGTACTCCCAACGCAGCCCGAGATTGAGGGTCAGCCGCGGCGTGACCTTGTAGTTGTCCTGGAAGTAGAGGGCGTATTCGCGGCCCCGGGCATAGAAGTAACCGCGGACAAACTGGTTGGAGTAATTCATCACCCCGAAGTACATGTTGGCGAGGTTGTGGCCGGCGAACGGCGTGCCGAGCGGATTGGTGCGCGAGGACGTCGGATCGTACAGTCCGGTGGCGCCGGTCGCCCAGTTGTGGTTGCCCTGCGGGTGCTGCTGGTCGGGCAGGTAGTTCATCTGGTCATAGCGCAGGTGGCCGCCGAACTGGAGCTCGTGCCGGCCTTTGATCTTGGTCACGTTGTCGTCGAGGATCAAGGAGGTGAACGCGGTGGCCTGCGGGTTGCCAGTCTCGAAGTAGTACCCGGTCAATCCGGTGTCGTAGAGGCCGGGCCAGCCAGCGACGCTGAAGGGATTGGGCAGGCCGAGCTGGTCTGCGTACTTGACGCCGAACTCGCCGGTCGAGTCGGTCCAGAACTCGCGCGATCCAGTGACCAGCAGCTCGTTGAACAGCGTGGGCGAGAAGGTGCGCACCCAGGAGAGCGCCAGGCTCTTGTTCGGCGCCCTGTTCGTCACCGTGCCGGCGACGCCGTCCGAGGTGGGCACCGTGCTCCACGGGTAGCGGAAGCGGTGATCGCCGCCCTGCGTGTAACGGGCGTAGAAACGGTCGTTCTCGCTGAAGCTGTGGTCGAAGCGGGAGGTAATCGTCCACTGGCGCCGCCAGTCGGGCGCCGTTCCCCACCAGTTCCGTTCGACCAGCGGATTGTCCGGGTGGGTCGGCAGGGGCGAAACTTCGATCAGCCGCTTGGCCAGCGGGCTGATGCGGTTCGGGTCGATTACGTTCAACTGTCCCTGATAGGCGACCTGCTGCCGCTCCCAGGTGGTCGGGTTGGTAGTGAACGGGTCGTAGATCTTGAACTGCCGGCCCTGGGAGTCCATCAGGCCGCGAAAATCGCCCCGGCGCATCGCCTCGGTTGGGACCGAAATGCCGCGGGTGACGGGAGTGGCGATCCGGTAGCCTTCATAAGAGAAGAACCAGAACGTGCGCTCCTGGCCATTATAAAGGCCGGGCAGCCAGAGCGGGCCGCCGGCCCAGCCGCCGAACTCGTTGCGGATGAGCTGGGGCGGCCTCGCGTAGTAATCCTCGCGCCGGCGCGCCTTGCCGATGCCGTTGTTGCGGTGCGTCTCGAACAGTGCGCCGTGCAGTTCGTTGGTTCCGCCGCGGGTCAGCATGACCACCGTGGTCGGGCGGGTGAACTTCGCCGACGAGCTGTTGTTCTCGACCTTGAACTCCTGGATCGTGTCGAGGCCGGGCGGGCGCCGCTGCGTGCCGCCCCAGAGCCGGTCGGTCTGCGCCGCGCCGTCCAGCACGATCTCATGGGAGCCCTCGCGCAGGCCGTAGGCGCGCGTGCCTTCCATCCCGGGAACCGTCTGGAGCAGGTTGAACACCGAGCGGCCGTTGATCGGCAACTGCTCGATCCGCGTGCGCTCCAGCACGTGCCCCAGCGTCGGGTTGTCCAGCGTGAGCATCAGGCTGACGTCCTGGACCTCGACCGCCGTGGTCGTCTGCCCAACCCTCAGAACGGGATCAACCACCGCCACCTGCTGCACCTGGACAGTGAGGGTCGCCTCGAACTTTTGCATCCCGGGCGCCTCCACCACCAGGCGGTACGGCCCCGGCAGCACGCCGGGGAACATGTAGAAGCCCACCTCGTTGGTCGTGGTCCGCAGCGCGACGTTCGTCGCGGAATTGGTCAGCGTGACCGCGGCGTTCGGGATGGCCGCTTCCGTCTGGTCGCGAACCGTCCCGCGCACCGGGCTGGAGCTCGCCTGCGGCCACGCGCAGCCGGCGAGGACAAAGGCGATCAGTGTAAACAACAGGAAGTGTTTCATAAAATCACCTCTAGAGACCTGCAAAGACTCTTATCACCGCGGAGGGGCGAAGTCAAGGCCACTGCGCGCTTGCCCTCCCCCAGTTTCGAGTGAAGCCCAGCGTGGAGTAGGCATTTTTGCCTGCATCGCGGAGCGCCCTTACAGGCCTGGAGGCCTATTTCACCGCGGGCGCGCGCAAACTGGGGGATGGCAAGCGCTGCGCGGCGCGGGCGGAGCGCGACAATCAGCGCGCCGAGACGACGCGCCGCACGTACCACTCGAGAAAATCGTCCTTCTGGATCGACACCGCCACCCGGGCGTTCGGCTCGCCTTGCACCTCGCGCGTGATGCCCTGGTCATCGACCTCGATCCGGAGGTTCTCCATCTCGCAGAAGCTCTCGTTGAGGCTCAAGGTGACGGCGACCGGGTCGAACAGCGTCGGCGTCACCTTGCCCCACAGCCGGTAGAGTTCGTGCAACTGGTTCGCCAGCGGGGTGCCGGCGCTGAAGATCCGCCGCCGCAGCGGCTCCTCCAGCTTCACCATGGTGGTCGCGTCCAGCGGCGCCATCACCAGCGGCACGCCGGAGGAGAACACCACCTGGGCGCCCTTGATATCGGAGCGGATGTTCCACTCCCAGCTCGCGGGCGGCTTTCCGTTGTAGCCGACGCGCACCGCACCCCCCATGATCACGAGGCGCCGGATCCAGGGTTTCGCATCGGGATGGTCGGTGAGCAGGCGTGCGACGTTGGTCAGGTCGCCGATGGTCACCAGCGTAATCTTGCCGGGCTCGGCCTTGAGCTTCGCGTACAGAAACTCGGAGGCGAGCTCGAGCACGGGCCTTTTCGAAAAGTCGGGCTCGCGCCCGTACTGGTACTGGCCTTTCGTTTCAGGCTGCGTGCGCGGCGGGCGCCCCGCGGCGACCGGGATATCGGCCCGCCCCGCAGCTTCGAGCATCCGGCACACGATCAACGCGCGTCCGTAGGCGTCCCCGCTGACGGTGGTGACCGCGCGCAGGGCCAGTTCTGGGCTTGCGAGCGCCAGCGCCAGCGCGAAGGCGTCGTCGATGTCGGTGCCGATATCCGTATCCAGAATCACCGGCACGGCCGCGACCGGGGCCGACGTCCCTGCCCACAAAACGCCCGCCACCGCTGCTATCAAGAATAACTTCATTAAGATACTCTCCTGCCCTCCTACCACGCCATCTTCAACCCCACAAACATCAGCCTCGGGTTGCCCACTGTCCCGGTCACCGTACCGAACAGCGAGCTGACCGGATTGGTGTTCGGGTTGCCGAAGTGTGCGTGGTTGAGCGCGTTCTGCGCCTCGACGCGAAGCTGGATCCGCAGTCCCTCGCGCAGGTCGAAATACTTGAGCAGGGAGAGGTTCCAGATGTTGTTGCCGTCAGCCCGGACGCCCGTGAAGCGGGTGGAGAACGCCTGAATGTTGTTGGCCAGTTGTCTGGCTGCGCTGCGTTCGAAGCCGGCGTCGCGGTTGAACCACAAGTCAGGCGTGCGCCCGCTCCCCGGCAGCGGGATGTCGTGCAGGTCGCCATAGAACAGCGCGTTGCCGAACCCCAGCGGCGCTCCGCTCTGCGCGGTGTAGATGCCCTGGGCCTGCCAGCCGCCGGCGATGCGCTCGAGCACACTCCTGGATCGGAGCCACCGCCTGGAGCGCCCGAACGGGAATTCATAAATGCCGCTCGTCACCCAGCGGTGCGGCCGGTCGCTGCCGGAGATCACGTGTTCGGGGCGGCTGTCGGTCGCGTTCAGGTAGTCGGTCGCCTCCATCAGCTTGGACCACGTGTAGCTCGACTGGAACGTGCAGCCGGCCGAGAAGCGCTTCTCCACCTTGACCTGCGTCGCGTGATACCACGAAGAGCCGGCCGGGAACGAAGCCGTGATGCCGGTGAAGTGCGGATAGGGCCGCAACAGTTGCGAGCGCGCGATGGTGCTGCCGGCCAGGCCGGTGCCCGGCAGCATCGGATAGTACGGGTTGGAGACGCGCGCGCTCAGGAAATCGATCGTTGCCTGGTCGCGCACCGGCAACCGGCTCAAATACTTCGCCGGCACGGGATCCAACTGGCGCGAAGCGCCCAGCTTGGTTCCGCGGTTGCCGACGTAGGTGACCTCGGCCAGCATCTTCCCTGGCAGGCTCCGCTGTGCGCCGATCGACCACCGCTGCGTGTACGGGTTCAGCGGGTCGGGCTGGAAGAAAGAGACGCCCTGCCCGACGTTCGTCAGCAAACCGCCCGATGCTCCGGCCGGCCTGCGCAGTCCCTGTGGGAACGGGTTCGCCAGCGACGCGGTGAACGTCAACCCATTGTCGGGACTCGCCACCAGCGCGTTCGAGGTGCTGAAACCGGTGAGGTTGACGTCGCGCCGGTTCACTCCAAGTTGTTCGTAGAAGATGCCGTAGCCGGCGCGGATCACCCAGCTCAGGCCGGGTGTCCAGGCAATGCCGATCCGCGGCGCGAAGTTGTTGCCGTCACGCTCCCACAAGCTGCGCGGGTTGCCGTCCACTCCGGCGAACAGCAGCCCGCCGATCGAGCGGAAGTCGCTCACCGGCACCTCCGGGATCGGGCTCCTGGCGTAATTGGCCTGCGCCGCGGCGTCGATCGGGTTGGGAGTCGAGAAGTTGAAATTGCGGACGCTGCGATTGTAGCGCTCGGTGGTCGGCCGGTCGTAGTCGTACCGCAGGCCGATGTTCACGGTCAGCCGGGGCGTCAACTTCCAGTCGTCCTGGATGTAGACGCCGGCGTACCGCGATGCCTCGGCATAAAACGGGTTGAAATCGATCCGGCCGCCCGTTGGCAGGCCGAGCAGGAAGCTGGCCAGCCCCTGGCCGATGCCCTGGGGCGAGCCCGTCGAGTTGTCGAGCGGCCCACGCGTCCAGTTCGTCGCGAACTCGAGGCGCGGGGCCACGTTGCCCCAGTTGATGCCGTTCTCCTGGAGGATCCGGTACTCGCCGCCAAAGCGCACGCTGTGATTGCCGGCCGTGCGGGTGAAATGGGCCGCCCAACTGTAGTAATTGGTGATCGTGCGGTCACCCCCGTCGGTGCCGAGCTCGGTCGTGCCGTTGACGGTGATCTGCGGGAACGCGACGCCGCGCCGGTCCAGTTCCGCAGCAAGCGGCGCCGGGAAGCCGAGCGTGGTCAGGTCCATGCCGGTCGCGTTGTGAAAGTTGGATTCGTCGAAGCGGTTCGCGCCGAAGCGGAAGTTCGCCAGGAAGCTGGGGCCGAACACCAGCACGTCGTCGAGCGCGATGCTGTTGTTCCAACGCCCGCGCTTGTTGCCGCGCGCGATATTGCTGAAGATCCGGTTGGCGTCGTTGGTCAGCTCGCTCTTGGTGATGCGCCCGAAGATGCGGTGGCGATCGCTGAACACGTGGTCGATGCGCCCGGTGTGGCCGAAGTAGTCGTTCTTGAACGGCACCGACTGCGCGTAGTTTTGCAGCCCGTCGATGGTTCCGGGCGCGTTGGGCTTCGGCCAGTACTGGAGAAGGTTCAGCGCCATCTTGTCCAGCCGCGACGCCGGGACGATGTTGCCCGGAAAAGGCTGCCGCTGGAGGCGGCCACCGGGCGCCGGAACGGCGGTGTTCGGATCGTAGATCTGGTACTGCGGCCCCACTGCCAGCAGTTCGGAGAAGTCGCCGGAGCGCTGCTTGAGCGGCGGCACGTTGTAGAAGTCGTGATCGGCGGTGCGCCGCATGAAGCCCTGGTAGCCGTACGAGAAGAACGTCCGGTTGCGGCCGCTGTAAATCTTCGGGAGCCAGAGCGGCCCGGTCAGCACCCCGCCGTAACGGTTCAGGACCTCGGTCGGGTGCCCTGCCTTGATCTTCTCCGGCGTGATGGGGCCGGTGTTCGGGTCGTAGATGAACTTGTTGGTGAAAAAGTCGGTGCCGCGCATCGGACCGGAGGTATTGAACTCCCACAGCGAGCCGTGGACCTTGTTCCCGCCCGACTTCAACACCGCGTTGATCTGCCCGGCCGGGCTGTAGCCGACCGAAGCATCGAAGGTCGCCGTCTCCACCTTGAACTCCTCGACGATGTCGGCCGGCGGGATGAAGGCGACGTCGCGCTGCTGCATGTTCGGCGCGCCGTCCAGGGTGAACTCGGCCGACCGCGCCGGAGTACCATTGATCGAGAGATTGTTCGGGATGTCGGAGGCGCCGGGCAGCGCATAGTGCCCCGGCGCAATGTACGAACTGACGCCGGGCGCCAGTTGCGCCAGCGCCCACGGGTTGCCGTTCGGCAGCGGCAGCTCGATGATGCGCCGCCGGTCGATCACCAGGCCCAGCGACGCCGTCGTCGTTTCGAGCAGCGGCGCCTCCGCCGTGACGCTCATGACCTCGGCGACGCTGCCCAGCTCGAGCACAACGTCCACCGAGATGCGGTCCGCCACGCGAACCTCCAGCGGCGCGCGCACGAACTTCTTGAAGCCGGTGTGCTCCACTTCGAGCCGGTAAGTTCCGGTGAGCAGGTAAGACAGTTCGAAGTTGCCTTCGGCGTTCGTCGTCCCCGAAGCGCCGGTGTTGGTCTCGAGGTTGACCGCCCGTATGGACGCGCCGGGCACCACCGCTCCGGTGCTGTCGGTGACGCGGCCGAGAATCGTCCCACGGGACTCCTGCGCCCGCGCGGCGGCACAGATGAGGACAAGGAAAGCAGCACGAACCCACATGACAGGGAACCCCCTCCCTTTTATATTCCGCCGGTCCTGCGGGCGCAAGCGGCGCCGCCACCCAGAACGGGTGGCGAACTTCCACCTGATCGCCTCGGAGTATCCCCAGATCAACTTCATCATGGCGCACCTGGCGGGAACATACTGCGAGTGCTGCCGAAAGGGAGCGGGTGAGAGCGCCGCCGGCCGCGCAAGCAGCAAATTGACGCTGCGGTTCTTTGGTGCGGAGAGGGGGACTTGAACCCCCACGGGATTGCTCCCGCTAGCACCTCAAGCTAGTGCGTCTGCCAAATTCCGCCACCTCCGCACATCCTTCGAAACTACTTCTTGGCCGGTTGGGCCGGGTTCTGAGCGGGCGCGGCCGGGGTTTGAGCCGGCGCGGCGGGTTTCTGCCCTGGCTGACCGGCCGGGGGCTGCTGGCCCTGACCCGGCGGCGGTGGAATATTCAAAGGGATCGTCTGGGACGGGCCGCCGCTTTCCGGCGTGACGGTCACGCTCGGCCCCCGGCCGGCGGGCGCCGGCACCGGTTGCGTTGCCTTGACCGGGTGCTGCTCCAGCACGGTGCTGCCCACCCCCGAGCCCCGGGTTGCGAGAATCGCCAGCACCAGCGAAGTCACCATGAACACGCTCGCCGCAATCGTCGTGGCCTTGGACAAGAGGGTGGCGGACCCCCGCGGTCCAAAAGCCGTCTGAGAGCCCATGCCGCCGAACGCGCCGGCCAGGTCCGCAGCCTTCCCACTTTGCAGCAGGACCACAATGACCAGAAAGAGACAGACCAAAATGTGAATAAGCGTCAATATAACGGCCATGCCAAACCGCCGGGCGGGCTCCCGCTCTGCTGCGGTCCCCCTGCAACCCTTCTCAGTATAGGAGACCGAGCCGAACACGGTCAAACCGGCTGGCCGGGGGCCGGAGCCCGTCGCCCAACACC
>Ga0315314_1004437_pt1 | contig 10532 bp, 13 predicted proteins | sample TDP9_MG_FD_203631 | JGI IMG/M metagenome (GOLD analysis project Ga0315314, IMG submission 203631) | Freshwater sediment microbial communities from Lake Towuti, South Sulawesi, Indonesia - TDP9 | ecosystem: Environmental > Aquatic > Freshwater > Lake > Sediment | place: Indonesia: South Sulawesi... | reverse complement strand
ATGACATCGGGTCTCATCATGGTCGTACCGTCCTCGGGCATGGGCATTGGGCAACAAAATATTTAAGTATAACGCCGTTATTAAATCTAACGGTCTCGCCAGACAGCTCGGAGGCAACAAGTTGAGCGGCGTTAACCTGATAGCGGTATTGACCCGGTCCCCCTTTTCCAACCTCCGACCCTTCACGAGCCTGGCGAGCAAACTGGCGGGGCAAGTCAGCAGCGTGAAAATTTATCTCTTCTATGATGGGGTTTTGGCAGCCAAGAAAGGAGCCAGCGTGGAGGCGGAGGTAAGGGAATTGACTCAAAAAGGCGTCACAGTGATTGTAGACGGAAGGGAGTTCAGGGCTCGGGGCTTAGGCCCGATGGTTGAGGGGGTAAAAGCCTTGGACCATCCGGTGTCCGAGTTGGTGGATGACATAATGGAGGAGAACAGCCGAGTGATCCTCGTGTGAGGGGGAATGAAACCGATGGGAACTCTCACGATCCTCGTCCTGAAGGGCCCTTATTCGTCTAGGCACTCGGAGTTTGCCTGTGAAATCGCGGAGGAGGCGTTGAATAAGGGGCATAGGGTGAACATGATGTTCTACATGGACGGGGTCCACGTGCCCAAGAAGGGACAGGATCCCGCGTTGTTTCCAAATGTGAGTGAAGCCCTGGCCAGGCTGATAGAGAGGGGGGCTGACGCTAGGTGCTGCGTCAGGGCTGCCAAGGACAGGGGCTACGTGAAGGGCGGTATGCCGGACGAGTCCGGGGTTTTTCCAACCGACGAGTACATCGATGGGGCCAAGGTGACGACCATCGAGGACCTCGGCCCCTTCGTCAAGGAGAGCGACAAGGTCATCGCCCTAAACGTGTGAGGCGGGAAAGTGGACTCGATCGTGGTCGTCATCACCATGGCGCCGTACGGCCGGGAGGACTCATTCAACGGACTCTATCTGCCCGTCGTCACCGTTGTCGAGCAGATCGAGACGACGGTCCTGCTCATCGAAGACGGCGTGTTCTCCGCGCTCAAGGAGCAGAGGTCGAAGGACATAGGCTACCCGAGCACCTCCGAGCTCGTGTCGAGCATACTGACCCTGGGCGGCAGAGTGTATGCCGATGCCAAGTCCTGCAAGGTCAGGGGAGTAGAGGAGGGGCAGCTAGTCGAAGGCGTTGAGCTGGTCTCGGAGGAGAGAGCGGCGCAGATACTGATCGAAGCCAAAGGGACCATCGTTGTATAGATGGCGTTTTGCAGAGCCAGTTTGCGTAAGCCCGGAATAAGGAGACCAGTCGACCAGGGCTTTATTCTGATCAGAATAAAAATGTCAGTAAAATATTAATATTGGATTATTCCATTTCATGGCGCCTAGGAGGGGTTAGAACTCAGGGAAAGCGGTCGCATCCAAGCCCTCAGGTGCAGAGAGTGCGGCAAAGAGTTTCCTCCAGTCAAGATTTATGCCTGCGAGGAGTGCTTTGGCCCTCTTGACGTGGTGTACGATTACGACTACGTACAGCTCAAGAAGGACTCCTTCTCGGATAGGCCGAAGACGGTCTGGAGGTACCGCGAACTTCTGCCCATTGAGGACACGTCGAAGATAGTGGACCTGGGCGCGGGCCACACGATCTTGCACAGGTGCGACAGGCTGGCGAAGAGCCTCGGGCTAAAGAATCTTTATGTCAAAGACGACACCGTCAACCCGACCTACTCCTTCAAGGACAGGCCTGCCACCGTGGCCGTGTCTAAGGCCCTTGAGTTCGGCGCCGAGGCCGTGGGATGCGCGTCCACGGGCAACCTGGCCGCCGCCATGGCGGCGCACGCGGCGAAGGCGGGGCTGCCCTGCTACGTGTTCGTCCCGGCGGATACCGAGTTGGATAAGACCCTCCAGGCGGCCACCTACGGGGCCAGGGTGATCGCCGTAAAGGGAACTTATGACGAGGCGAACAGGCTGGCCGCCCAGGCCTCGGAGGTGTACGACTGGGCCTTCGCCAACATAAACATCCGCCCCTACTACGTGGAGGGGTCGAAGACCCTGGCCTTCGAGGTGTGCGAGCAGCTGGGGTGGAGGGCCCCGGACCGGGTGATAGTGCCCATGGCCAGCGGTGCACTGCTCTGCGCCATCTGGAGGGGCTTCAAGGAGTTCGAGCGGCTCGACCTGATAAATGGCCTGGACACCAGGTTGACGGGCGCCCAACCGGAGGGCTGTTCACCCATAGTGAGGGCCCTCAAGTCCGGAAGCTCCGACGTGCAGCCGATCGAACACCCCTCCACCATCGCGAAGAGCCTGGCTATTGGAGACCCCGGAGACGGAGTCTACGCCGTGAAGGCCATACGGGAGTCGGGTGGCACAGCCGAGTCGGCCACAGACCGCGAGACTCTGGACGCGATTCACCTCCTGGCTAAGACGGAGGGAATATTCTCCGAGCCCGCAGGCGGCGTAACGATAGCGGTCCTGAGGAAGCTGGTTGAGTCGGGAGGAATCTCCCCGGATGAGGAGGTCGTCTGCTGCGTCACAGGCAGCGGTTTCAAGGCGGCCGAGACCATCCTGGAGAGCACCCCCAAGCCCGTTGAGATAGAGCCAACCCTGGAGGCGCTGGCAAAGATCATCGATTGAGGAAGAGGGAGAGAGGGTGAAAATGGGTAAGGTGAAAGTAACCTTTTATGGGGCATTGGCGAGGGTGACCGGCGAGAAAGAGACGGAGGTGGAGGCTTCAACACTAAAGGAGGCGCTAACTGGATTGGTTGCAAAGTACGGAGAACCCTTTGGGCAAAGAGTCTACGATGAGACAGGGAACCCGAGGAGGCTCGTCAACATCTACGTGAACGGAAAAGACGTGCGCTTCCTTAACCGTCTTGACACCGCGTTAAAGCATGGGGACGACGTTTCGATCATGCCCGCCGTCAGCGGAGGCTAAAGCCACCTGGGGAGCGATGAACCGACAAACGAGAGCTACGTTAGGAGCCCCGAAGACCGATGCCATCACTGCGAAATGGGGCTGTTAGACCGCTGCAGGATTTTATAGAGAGAAGTCTTGCAATCATTCAGAAGATGGAGAAGACCTAAATTTCCCTGGGAAGTATGAAGGCGATGAGACTCTGTGGGGTCTGCAGGAGAAGGATGGCGCAGAGCACCTGTAGGCGTTGCGGCCGCCCCCTCTGTTCCCAGTGCCATTTCCACCACGGACTTTGCAAAATCTGTGCCAAGACCCTTGGAAGACTGTGAGGTAGAAAAGCTCAATCTAATACATGACTTCGTTGTATATAAGGCGCGTATGGAAAGGATCTTACGGAACCACCCAGTTAACAATCGCGCCTGCAAGAAGGGGACTGTGAAACGATGAGTGCGAACCTCGTAGACAGGATTCAGCGATTGAGGAGGGAGAAGAGGGCGGTCATACTGGCCCACAACTACCAGCGTCCCGAGATCCAGGACGTAGCCGACTTCGTTGGCGACAGCTTGGAGCTTTCCCTCTGCGCAGCCCAGACTGAGGCCGAGGTGGTCGTCTTCTGCGGCGTCGACTTCATGGCGGAGACGGCGGCCATCCTCAACCCCGACAAGAGGGTGCTGATACCGGACAGGAACGCCCTATGCCCCATGGCGGCCATGCTGCCCGGCGAGCTGGTGCGGCTCTACCGGAAGAGGTACCCTGAGGCCAGGGTCGTTCTCTACGTCAACACGCTGGCGGAGGCGAAGGCCGAGTGCGACGCGGTGTGCACCTCGGCGAACTCCGCCGAAATCGTAAACAGAATGGACTCTCAGACGGTTCTGTTTGGACCGGACTGGAACCTAGCCCAGTACGCCCAGGGCTTCACTAAGAAGCGTGTGGTGCCCATACCGAGACTGGGCTTCTGCCCCGTCCACATACTCTTCAACAGAGAGGCCATTCTAAAACTGCGGGAGGCACATCCGGACGCGGAGGTGTTGGCCCATCCTGAATGCCCCCCGGAGGTGTGTGGGGTAGCCGACTTCGTTGGCAGCACCTCCAAGATGTACAGGCAGGCCCTGGTGTCAAAGGCGAGACAGTTCATCGTGGCCACCGAGGTCGGGCTCCTCCACAGGATGAGGAAGGAGAGGGCTGACGCCACCTTCATCCCGGCCTATGAGGAGGCCGTGTGCGCCCCCATGAGGCTCCACACCCTCGAAAAACTGTACCTCTCCCTGAGAAACATGAGGTATGGGGTGAAGGTCCCCCCAAAGATCATGGCCTCGGCCAGGAACGCCGTGGAGGTCATGCTGGGAACCAGGGAGACACTGGCCTGATCAGCCACCCCCCACGGGAGGGATCACGGCGACCACATCCCCCTCCCTCAACTCCGTCCTGAGGCCGTGAAGATCGCGTGCACTTATCCCGTTGATCAGGAATTGTATGGAGGGATCGATTTCCCCCGTTGCCCTCACATGGAGATAGTTGAACGCCTCCCCACCGTACTTCGAGGCCACTCTCTTAATGAGCTCGGCGAGGGTGCTCCCCTCCTCCATCTCTAGCTCCTCCTCCCTAGTTCTCGCCAATTCACGCAGCGTCGTGAAGTACCTGACTTTGACCTTCAAGGCCACCAACGTCCGGGGATGATTCAACTACTGTGACTGTAGTCATCACGGAACTTATTTATAACGGTGTTTTAAAGCTGACGCCTCCCGAGTGCGCTGCTGCATGGGGGAGAATGGGCGGTCCTGGCCTCGCAACGCTCATAAGTCAGAACGTGATCTATAACGATGTTATGGACGGTGGCTTGGGGATCGGCATGTCTACGGGCGGTGTGAGAGACCTCTCCGAGGAGGAGCTGGAATTTTACTCCAGGCAGATCGTTCTCACGGACATAGGGTACGGGGGGCAGCTGAGGCTCAGGAACGCTAAGGCATGTCTGGTGGGCCTGGGCGGGCTCGGCTGCCCCATCGCAACACAGCTGGCCGCCATGGGCGTCGGACACCTGCGCCTCGTGGACCGAGACGTTGTAGAACTCTCGAATCTGCAGAGGCAGCACCTCTACGGCGTGAAGTCCTTAGGCTATCCAAAGGTTGAGGCCGCCAGCCAGAGGCTGAAGGACCTAAACCCCCACATTGAGGTGGAGCCTCTTCCCCTCTCCCTGAATGCAGACAATGCCGAGGACATACTCAGAGGAGTGACCGTGGTGATTGATGGTTTGGATCGCATGGGACCCCGCTACGCCGTAAACAGGGCCTGCGTCAAACTCGGGACACCCTATGTTTTCGGGGCGGCGATAACGACCATTGGGAACGTGTCTACGATACTTCCCGGGGAGACGCCGTGCCTAGAGTGTTTTCAGGGCAACCTCGACGACGAGACGCTGCCGACATGCGCGGTCGTGGGCGTACACCCCTCGGTTCTAGGCGTGGTGGCGAGCATAGAGGCCGCTGAAGCGGTCAAAATCCTACTAGGAGAACAGCCTCGCCTCGCGGGCACGCTCCTTCACTGCGACATAGAGCACATGACGTTCGAAGAAGTACGTGTTTCCCGGGCGGAAAGCTGTCCCGTCTGTGGCTCAAAGCCCACCGGAGCTCCCATGCCCTTGAGGCAAGAGTTGATTCAAGAGATCTGTGGGAGGGGTGGAAGAAGGGTCTTCGTCATCACCCCGAGGAGAAACCTCGAACTGAGCATGACAGACCTGTACGAATTCCTGAGGAAGAACGGCTTTAACATCAGGGTTAAGGCCGATCTCGGCATAACCTTCGACCCCGGTCATAAAGGCACTGGAAGCATCCTAAAGAGCGGCATCATGATAATCGAGGGGGTCGATGACAAGGAAGGAGCATTTGACCTCTACAACAAAATACTAATTGATGGATTAGGCGTTCCTCGCTCGCACGTAAAATGATCTAATAGGAAATCCTTCTCCTAATCGTCTATTGCCTCTTTCTTTTAAGAGGCCCCTAGAGCTGAGTGCAATAAGCCGTTTCTTTGATTCACCCGCGGATCAACCGGGAGGAGTTTATGAAGAGTATGAAGTCGGGTAGCGCATGCGCTACTGCAGCCATCATGGGGTTCAGAAGGCCCATCGACGCCAAGGTCACCCCTACAACGTTGAAGATGATGCTGCTGGCAATGTTCTGTTTGATTACATTAAAGGTCCGGCGTCCAATACTCATCGCCTCCGGAACCTTTGTTAGATCGTCCGTCATGAGGGCCACGTCCGCGGCCTCCATTGCCACATCGGTTCCGGCAGCCCCCATCGCGATGCCTACAGAGGCTTGAGCCAAGGCAGGGGCGTCGTTTATGCCGTCTCCAACCATAACCACCTTTCTCCCCTGTTTCACAAGGGCCTTCACCTCATCCACCTTTTCTTCAGGAAGCATCCCGGCGACTATCTCGTGAATGCCCACCTGTCCCGCTATAGCTTGGGCAGTACGTGGGTTATCCCCAGTCAGCATGACCAACTTTATGCCCTTACCCTTCAACTCCTCAATGGCTCGGATGGTGCTTTCCCTCAAAACATCAGAGACGCAGATTACCCCGCAGACCACGCCGTCGTGGGCAATGAGTATGGCTGTTTTCCCGGCCATTTCCTCCTGGTGCATGTACTCGGCTACTGGCCTGGGGACATCGATGCCCTTCTCCTTGAGTAGCTCCCTGCTCCCTATGATCACCGTTTGTCCGTTGTAGCTGGCGACCACGCCTTTCCCGCGTATTACCTGGCATTCTTCGTGGTCAGGAACCTTTACCCCATAGTCATTCGCCTTTCTTGCGATGGCCTTGGCTAGGGAGTGTTCAGAGTGTTTTTCGGCGGTAGCGGCCAGAGTAATTATCTCCCGCTCATTGTGCTCGCCAAAGCCCCTGATATCGGTTACCCTGGGTTCGCCTAGGGTCAGGGTTCCTGTCTTGTCCATCACCACCGTATCTACTCGTCCCAGTTCCTCTAGGTAGACCCCGCCTTTGACGATGATCCCCCTTTTCGCGGCCTTACCAACGCTTGCTACCACCGCCAACGGCGTTGCCAGCGCTACGGCGCAAGGACACGCCACCACAACCACTGCAATGGAAGAAATGAGGTTCCCGGTAATCATGAAAGTGAGGGTGGCGACGCCTAAAACTATCGGCACAAAGTAAGCTGCGAAGCGATCGGCAACCCTTTGGATGGGCGCCTTAGCGCCTTCTGCTTCCTCGACCAACATGATAATCCGAGCTAAGGTGGTGTCCTCACCGACTTTGTTCACCCTAACTTGAACAACGCCAACCTCGTTGATAGTGCCAGCGAACACCGCGTCACCAACGCTCTTCTCCACCGGCATGGACTCACCGGTGATCGAGGCCTGGTTAACAGACGCTTGTCCAGCAATAACGATGCCATCGACCGGTATCTTCTCCCCTGACTTGACGATGACGATGTCACTATGCCTAACCATACTCACATCAACCTCCATTTCAACGCCATCCCGCTTAACAACCACCCTCTTGGGTGATAGCCTCATCAACTCACGGACAACCGTCCTACTCTTTTCAGCAGTGAACTTGTCCAGAAACTCGGCGATGAGCATGAAGAAGGCGATAAACGCCGCTGACAGAAACTCGCCGATCGACAGCGAAGCGATCATACCTATGGACATAGCGACCTCGGCTGTAATGGATTTGGCTTTGAGGTTCAAGAATGCCTCTTTAAGCATAGGGAGCCCGCCAAGGAGCACTGCTGAGAATGCGGCAACATCAAAGGAAAAATGAGGGCGCAGGACCCCAGACCAACTTATCAGAATCGCCAAGCCAACTAATGTTATACGTAGGAGATCTGGGCTTCGGCCCTCCTTTTTCTCTTCCTCGTTATCCACCGTAGTCATAATCGTTCTCATTGTAGAATACCGTCTCTCCCCACATTAGGATGCTTCCATCGAACGCTTTTGGGAGAGAGCATGCTGCAATAATAACATTGCTAGCAAAAATTGCCAAAATCTTCATATATCTTGTCATTGAGCGGTCATGCGACGGTAACCTTGACCACTTCGATGCCCCTTATGGCTTTGAGCCTCCGGGCAAGCTCCTTTATCTTATTTAGATCTCCTCTAGTCAAGATGACTTCGAGGCATGATCTGCCCAGATGATTGTGCATGGTTGTCGAGATCACATCCTCATATTTGTGTTGCAGTCTGCTGATTTCCTCGAATACCCCCCTCCTCTCCATGTTGAATGTCATGGTCACCACGGCCAGGGAGGTTCCAGTCAACCTTGACATCCACTCCACCTCACTGAAGAGATTTCTTAAGGCGTCTCTTACGAGTTCTGAACGGCTGGCATAGTGTTTTTCCTTCACCATCCCATCGATCTTTTCCATCATCTCTTCCGGAAGAGAAATATTCATCGTACCCATCCTTTGGACCTCCACGTATACTTCTATCTGATAACAGAATATAAACGGGCGCCTTAAATGGACGTCTCTGGTGAATTCAGGTCTCGCGTAACTGGGGCAGTTAAGGTATTGGGCGAAAGCCTCGTGGTTGTAGTCACTTTCTTTCTTATGAGTATGTGCCACTTTCCGTCCTTGTCCCTTCCTATCTTCGCGACTCCCATTCCCAGCTCCTTCGCCGCCATGAGTATGTTCACCTTTGAGTCCTCGCCGGCGATCACCACTTCGAGGGCATCGCCCCTCTCCATCTTATCTATGGCCCTCCTCGTTTTTATGAGGGGAGCCGGGCACGCCTCTCCGCTGAGGTCGAGAACCGCGTTTACCATTCAATCACCTTCCAAATTAACCCTTAATTCCTTGATGTTTGGCAACTTTCCAAGCCTCTCGTTTATCTCCTCGAGAATATAGCCTTTAAACTCATCGTCCTCCGACAGCCCGAGTTTTATCTCCACCCCGCCCTCCTTCAGCTTTATCTCCTTCACCATGCCGGTGGAGACGATGTCCCTGCCCACCCTGGGGTTCATCACGTGCCTCAACCTGCTCCTGACAAAGCTCTCATCTATTTGAGGAATTTCCACTAGGCCATGCTCCTCCTCGTAGGCCCTTATGGCCGATTGCAGGCCGTCGATGGAGAGGACCGCGCAGTGCATCTTTACGGGGGGCAGGCCGCCGAGGGCGCCGGCGACCTCCTTGAAGGTGAGCTTCTTCGCCTCCTCCAGGGTCTTTCCCTTCACCATCTCCGTCATGAGGGAGGTGGTGGCTATGTTGGCGGCGCAGCCGTAGGAGAGGAACTTTATGTCCCTTATCCTGTGGGTGTCCTTGTCTATCTTTAGGAAGATGGTTATCATGTCTCCGCATGCCAGGCTCCCCTCGGTCGCCTTGGCGTCCGCGTCGGGCATTTCCCCGACGTTCTTCGGATTTTTGAAGAGCTCCAGCAGCTTCTGCGAGTACATCCGACCGTATATGGAGGACATTCCGTCACCTTCCAACCGGGCTTATCTTCCTAAGCTCCCCTATCACTTCTCTCACGTTTTCAATAGTGTAGTCCATTTCCTCCTCACTGTTATACTTGCTCAGAGAGAACCTCACCGAGCCGTGGGCGTCCTCGTGCTTCAAGCCCAGGGCGAGGATGACGTGGCTCGGCTCAAGGGTCCTGCTGAAGCACGCCGAGCCGGTGGTGACGATGATGCCCCTCATGTCCAGGTGCAGGAGCACCGACTCACCCTCCACGTACCTGAAGGTTACGTTGACGTTGTTGCAGAGCCTCCTGTCCCCGCCGGGCCCATTCAACCTCGAGTCCGGTATTTCAAGCAGGCCCTTCGCCAAAAGATCCCTCAGCCTCCTCATGTGCGCCACCTGGCTTTCCTCAGCGATCTCGACCGCCTTTCCGAAGCCCACGGCGCCGGCCACGTTTTCGCTCCCCGCCCTCAACCCGAACTCGTGGTATCCGCCCTCTATGAGCGGCTTCAACTTCACTCCTTCTCTAACGTAGAGGGCGCCCACTCCCCTTGGGCCGTGGACCTTGTGGGCTGAGAGGGAGAGCAGGTCTATTTTGCATCTTTCAACATCGATGGGAAGCCTCGTGAAACTCTGCACAGCGTCCACGTGAAATAAAACGCCCTTCTCGTTACATATTTTCCCTATTTCCTCGATGTCCTGAATCGTCCCTATCTCCTGGTTTGCGTGCTGAACGGAAACAAGCATAGTCTCCTTACCCACCTCATTCTTCAGCTGTTCGATGTCCACAAACCCCTCCGCATCCACATCCAAGTAGCTGGCCCTAAAGTCCCCCGTCTTCTCCAGCGACCCAAGCACACTCAGCACGGATTTATGCTCGATCCTCGACGTGATGAGGTCCCTTCTTCCCTTGCTGGCCATGGCTAGGCCCTTTATGGCCAGATTGTTGCTCTCGGTCCCGCCGGAGGTGAAGATGACCTCCTCCGGATCGGCCCCGAGGCCTTTGGCAACGGTCTCCCTGGCCCCCTCCAGGGCCTCCTTAGCCCTGAGGCCGAAGGAGTGGCCGTACTCCGTGGTCGGAATTCCGTAGTAACTGGAGAGGTAGGGCTCCATGGCCTCCAGGACCTCGGGGTCCACCCTGGTGGTGGTGGCGTTATCCAGGTAAACGATGTCTCGCATACACCATTTTAAAGGATAACACTGTTATAAATACTTATCGCCGACGCTCCGGCATGCCGTCACCCGCG
>Ga0315314_1004435_pt1 | contig 10537 bp, 13 predicted proteins | sample TDP9_MG_FD_203631 | JGI IMG/M metagenome (GOLD analysis project Ga0315314, IMG submission 203631) | Freshwater sediment microbial communities from Lake Towuti, South Sulawesi, Indonesia - TDP9 | ecosystem: Environmental > Aquatic > Freshwater > Lake > Sediment | place: Indonesia: South Sulawesi... | reverse complement strand
TCCGTCAGTGTTGCGAGGAAGAGGTTTCAGTTATTGTCTGAGGGGGACAAAAAAGTTTTAGAGTTGATGGAAAGAGTGCAAAATAAAATAAGTCAAGGATAAAGATTTGACCCCAATGACCCCAATGACCCCAATGGCAGACTTGAACTCAAAAATGTTCAATTGTCTTATACAGAAAGAAACAGTCTGCCTTTAAAGGATTATACAGACTGTATAATTATTGTTAGCTTGCAAGCATGCAGCAGCCGTATGATGCACCATAAATTGAAAACGAAGCTTTGCGGGCAACCCAAAATCTTTGTACAACCACTCAAAGGAGGGGAACATGCGTAAATTGCTAATTGCCGTTGCTTTGTTCATTTCGCTCTGCTCAGCCGCCGTCGCTGGCCCAAAGGAGGAAGCACTTCAGATCGTGGAGAAATGGACCAAGGCGTTCACGGAGTCCGATGTCGATGGCATCGTCAAGCTCTACGCGCCAGATGCCCTTTTCTTGGGCACCGGTAGCAAGACTGTTGTGACCAAACCGGAAGAGATTCGTACGTACTTCGAGCAGGCGCTGCTGCGTAACAGGCCGCGAGGTGCGAAGGTTGGCGATCATTCCGTCATGGTCTTGTCTGACACAGTGGTCGTGGTCACCGGCTTGGATACCGTGACAGGAGTGCGAGAGGGAACACCCTTCAGCGCTAATGGTCGCGTCACGTTTGTCATCGCGAAACGCGGCTCAGACTGGCAAATCGTGCATTTCCATCGATCGGCAATGCCGAAATGACGAGCTGTAATGTTGACGCGCAGGTTCAGGCTCTTGCCCAGGGTCTAGGAAAGAAACGTGACGACGGTGGTCGTCTAGTCTCATGATGACACAATGCAGGCTAACAAGGGCATGGAGCCGACGGGCAGGAGCGCGCGGCTCATGCCCGGCGTTCGGACCGACCGCAGGCGGTAATAAATAGAGATGGGACTTTAGGCAGTTATTGACGAGGCATGATCGGAAAGTGGGGGTTTAGAGTGGCGGTCGGTCCGAACGGGGCTCGCGTCTGACCGCCGCGCATTCGGCCGCCTGCGGCGGCCGAACACGCGGCTGGAGCAGACGGGCCTTCGGCCCGCAGCTCAGCCGCGAGCCCCGTTCGGTGCATGAGATGAATTATGGACAAAATATTAAAAGCATACCTTGATCACGCAGCAGAAATAATCGGTCATCGTAGCCCCAGCGAGATAGCATATGATGAAGCAGTGGTGGACGCATTAAGGCAGGGTTACTCAATCAAGGAATCATTGGGTATCGCAGGAGCGAAGTTCCCTGATGAAGCGATCGCATGGAACGATGATAATATTAACGATATCTCAGCTCATTATGATTACCTGAGGAACCACAGCGATATCCTAAGAATGATTGAAGCGCATACAAAGAAGTAAAAACACGGAACAACCGGCTCCACCGGATCGCCGATAAATCCGGCGCCCGGTGAGCCGCATCGTTAGCCTTGAAAAATGATGAAAATATATAAGTTCAAGGATCTGACTGATGAGAAGAAACACTCTCATTTTTACCAAATAGTTCTGCAGAACACTATCTGGTGCGCTAGGCCAGATTCTTTCAACGACGAAAATGAGTTCAAAATCAAATTGGACTACAATCCATCACCATTTACAGGTGAGCTTTTATCTCAAGTGGTTGCTAAATATAGAACGGCAAATTATTTTCCACCGAATTTGTCTGTTTCCTTTGTCTTAGAGCATAAAAGACTGGAAAAAATTGCAGAACCAATTATTGCTGAGATGATTCGGAATTGTAGGAATGAAATTGGAGTTGTAAGCTTTTCAATCACGAAAACAGCTGACCATTTATGGCGTGAGTATGGTGGGAAAGGTAATGGAGTTTGCACTGAAATTAATATACCGGATTATCTTATCGGAAAGTCATATCATCGTGTCCATTACGTGTCGCAAAAAATATTTCATGTAGATTCCTTCCTTGAATCTGCTCTATTTCAGGACAGAGCTCTTGAAACTTACAAAAACATGTTGTTAACCAAAATAAAGAAGTGGTCACAAGAAGAAGAGATGAGGTTCATTGGCAATCGTCAAGACGTGAATTTGATTATGGATGGTTATATCAGTGAAGTCATATTCGGACCAAATGTTCCTGAACATACATTGAACCAAGTGAAGGCTAATATAGTTAATCATTGTAGTTCCAATAACATAAGAATAACTAAAATGGCTAACAAGCCCATTAACCAGATGGGCTGAAAAACGCGCCCCCTGGTTATGGGCACCGTTACACTGGAGATCGAATATGGACACCGAATACCGATACAAGGGGATCCCCATCACCCCAGCAATTGCTGAATATGTCATCACATTGTCCCTCGGAGGGAAGAAACTTCCAAAGTCCCAGATAGTCGATTCCGTGGAGAGAACCCACATTGATAACGGTGGAGTGCCAGCAGAAGCCGCTGATCTCTCGAGGACCGTGGGGAAGGCGCTGCGGAACCTGAAGAACAGGGGACTCGTAGAAAATCCTAGTGCTGGGTGGTGGTTGATTAAGCAAAGCGGGGAGGCGGAGGATCTGAGTTCCCAGGTTCCGGCCGATCTAGTGGGTCAGCAGGACGCGGATCAAGACATACAGGAGTACCGGATCGAGTCCGTCCGGGGTGTTGGGGGTGAGGCCGTGTACGTCTACTATTACCCCGCGTACAAGGAGGCGGCTCTCGCGGCAGGGAAAGAGCGCTGGCTGTGCAAGATCGGCAGGACGGATCGTTTCCCAAGAATCCGTGTCTCCGAGCAAGCAACGGGGATGCCCGAGCAACCGGTGATAGGGTTGGTGTTCAAGACTGACGATTCAACAACCCTCGAGTCCGTTGTCCAAGGTGTTCTGATTCTTAGAGGCCGATGGAGCGATGAGTCACCCGGTTCCGAGTGGTTCGTCACTTCGCCAGACGATGTTCTGGGAATCATCAAACTGCTGGTTCCTGAATTCAACACGGAGAAGTCCACGGAAGTGTAACAAGCCCATGCAGGCGATGCGGTACCCGCGCGCCTGATGGGCCCCGTTAGGTGTCACATATAATAACTATCGACCAGCCTTTCAAGTGATCCTAAAAAGGAGTTACTTTATGAAGACAATCATTTGCTGGTTATTGGTTATTGTATTCTCAGTCGCTGCGACCTCCTATGCCGCTCAACCTGATAAACGGTCTGAGAGGACTAAATATCAAAACGAGCTTGAAAAACTCAAAAAAGAGAATCCAAAAGAATATGAAAAAATAAAGAAAGGTTATGTCATTGCTGCAGAGTTGGTTTTGGCAGCCCTCGGGTATGGGATAGGTCCTTTCAGTGGAACTTTGGACGAGAAGATTAGAAGTGCACTCCGTACATATGAAAAGAAACGAAATATTCCCGTAACTGGTGACCCATTATCATTTGATACAATGCAGCAATTGGAATCAGACATGAAAACTATAGAATATCACCCAATTAGCCTTCCATTTCTTCACGTTTCTACTGATTTATGGGAGGACGGCTATGTGTCGGCATCTGGAACATGGGTTTTATCAAATGAAAAAATGGGCGAACCTGAACAAACCTCTAAAATCAATTGCTACAGGAGTATGAATAGATGTATAGAGGCAGTTGCGGTTATTGGGGGTGAAGGAAGCGAAAGAAGATTATTTGTCGATATCGAGATATACGAGATCGAAAGGTGGGACGCTCATGAGATAGTAACTAAACCTCTCCAAACTACCTTTGGCTGCGTTCGTTATTTACGGAGGTTCAATAGGCTACAAAAATCGGTTACCGGCATACGAAGCACAATTTCAGATGAAGGTATTTGCAAGGGGGTAGATACTCAAGAAAAGCACATGGTGCTGACTGATGGCTTTAAGGTATTCTGGGATTTGTTGCAGGAGCACAATAAAAAAAGGGGGCGGCTACTAAATATTTCGCCGGATTTGCTTCAATATCTGGAGTCAGATAAAAAGGAGAAATCGAAATAATCACCTAACAAGTCAATCAAGGCGACGGGTGATAGCCTCGTCGCCTTTTAGCGGAGGTCAGTGCCCCCGCGCCTTATTTCTATCGTTCGGACCGACCGCAGGCGGTAATAAATAGAGATGGGACTTTAGGCAGTTATTGACGAGGCATGATCGGAAAGTGGGGGTTTAGAGTGGGGGTCGGTCCGAACGGGGCCCGCGGCTGAGCGCCGCGTATTCGCCCGCCTGCGGCGGCCAAATCCCGCCGCAGCGGGACTGGAGACAGACGGGCCTCCGGCCCGCAGCTCAGCCGCGGGCCCCGTTAGCCCTCATGATAAACAGCATGGGGGGAAGGAGGAAGAAAAATGAAGAAGATCCTTTTGTTGCTCGTTGCTTGCTATAGCTTCGCAGGCGCAGGGCTTGTATGTGCTGAGGAAGCCAAGTCGATCCAATTCCTGGACTCGGTTCCTACGAACTTTCCGTTCTCCGAGGCCGTTCGGGTGGGCAACCTGCTCTTTCTATCCGGTCAGATCGGGTTCGCACCCGGCACCCGGAAGCTCGTGGCTGGCGGCATCAAAGAAGAGGCCAGACAGACGATGGAGAACATCAAAGCTTCTCTTAAGGCACACGGCTACTCGATGAGCGATGTCGTGAAATGCACGGTTATGCTGGCGGACATGTCGGAGTTTGGGACATTCAATGAAGTCTACAGGTCCTTTTTCACGAAGCCGTATCCAGCCCGGAGCGCTCTGGGGGCAAACGGCCTTGCGTTCGGCGCGCGGGTAGAAGTTGAATGCATCGCAGCGAAAGGCAACTGAAGAGGCCTAACAAATCAATCAAGGCGACGGGTGATAGCCCGTCGCCTTTTAGCGGAGGCCATTGCCCCCGCGCCTTATCTTTATCGTTCGATGACAAATGACAAAGGAGACAACCGTGGGATTCGACAAGGCTGAGGCGGAGCAACTTCTGGTTGACTGCGGCCGCCGGTGCTGCATTTGTGGCCGGCTTCACCGAGTGCAGGTGCACCATATTGTGCCCGGGGACGATCATATCGATAACGGCATTCCTCTTTGCCCTAATTGTCATGACGAGGCCCATAGCGACTACTCGCCCGGGAGAACGACCCGCACATACACGCCCACGGAACTCAAGCAACACCGCAAACGGACAATTGACCAAGTCAAGCGAGAGGCGAAGTGGAAGCTGGGTGGTGCAGAATGGCGCAAAGGCAAGAAACTGATAGCGTTCTTTGCCCAGTGCCTCGACCGGCCGGCCTTCCGAACTCACTTTCATCAGGAATTGAGCTTTTCAGCGTTCGACCAGGCGATGGAAGACACCATTGTCGCGCTAAACACGGGGTATTGGAAGACGAGAAACGGTACGCTAATTCAGAGAGCAGAAGGTAAAGCTTGTCTCGTCAACCCACAATGGCGCGAGAAGCTTGAGCAAATTACCAGCCTGATTGAAGAAGTCAGACGTCGCTTCAGCGAGCTATTCGGACTGAACGAGATGCTATTCCATCTCCGCGGCCCACGCCATATTCACCACCGGGAGATTGAGGCGTTCATGGAGGGATTTCGAGGCGACCGCGACCTCGGGAATTGGATGGATCAGAAACGTCAGAAAGCAATCGATATCATGAACTCAATTCTTGATGAGGTGGGAATGCAGCCTCTCCGAGGCCTACGAGAACACTGAAGAAACATCGAACAAGCCGGATGCAGGCGACGGCTTACAGCCGCGCGTGATCCGCGCCGTTAGGTGTCACCCGATTCCATTGCGACCGTGAGTGAGTCTAGGAACATTAGGTTTTCGTCCGAGCTGCTCCGTGATTACAGCCTTGCCGCGCTGGCGAACGCTAGCGAGCTTGTTTCAGAGGCTTTGGTCCTTCACAAACATGGTCACTTTGCTAGGGCGTACTTTCTGGCTGTAGCGTCCATTGAAGAAACAGGAAAAGCTTATCTAGCTTTTGACGGTCAAGGAAGAAATCTTTCAGATTCGGCAGTGGCGTCCAAACTGAAGCGCGCGATGGAAGATCATTCTCAAAAAATCACCTCGGCATTTGCTGCTTGGCTTGTTGCGAGCCCGAACGTTCGGGAATCGGTAATGCCTGCAATTGACCTAATGATTAACTTGAAGCATGGGCGAGAGCCGTCCATGTACACAGACATTCGCCCTGATTCCTCAACTATACAAATCCCTGCTGCGGTGGTTCGAGAGAAGGCAGCGTTCGATTGCATCAGATTGGCCACAGATTGCCTGTCATATACCCAGGCACACGTTGCAGAGAAGACGCCGGAACCAAGAACACGTGCTCAGGATCAGCTATTTGCAATGAAGGCTGGACAGATTCAAAAGATCGCGAGTACGGAGGACTTTTGGTGGTACTACATTGAACAAATGGAATCGGGAAAAAAGGACTTCGCGGAGGCTGTTGTGTCGTACCATGAAAATTATGCAAAGCCGGGCTTTTTATTTAGGAAGTCGAACGAGAATAAAGAATGACACCTAACAACGCCATCAACTCGAGAATGTGAGAATGAGAATGGGGTCAGGCATGACTAATTGATTATTGACTGGTATTTAGAAATCATGCCTAGAAAACGACGGATTAGAGACGAAAAGGCATTTGATAGCAGGGTGAGCAAAGTAGAAGAGGCTATAAAGGAAAATAAGAAGAGAAAAATAGTCAAATAATCATGCCTGACCCCGTCCAACAATGGCATTGAGGGCCTGGTTCTGAGTTCGCGCGGCAACCTTCCGATCGGTTGCCAGGTGTGAAAGAAATTCGGAAATCTCCCTTTCTCCCATGTCTTTTGGGTGGCGTTTTTCATGGAATAGGATATACTGCTTTATCCAGTTACTATAGGCTTGTTCTGTGCGAATCGAATAATGTCTTCTCCGCATGACATCACGAACTTGATCGAGCAATTTCATAGCAGGAACTCCATTTCAGTATTTTTCCATCCGATATTAGAACTGTTATTGACAAACATATTTAATTGCTTTAACAATTTCAATACGAATTTTGTTTTGCAGTAATATAAAACTGCATATAGGCAGTATAATCTAAGGTTAGGGCTAAGAAATTTATGAAGATAATTGCGCATAAGCTCGACATCGCGGTAAAACAGCTTGAAACGGCGATCGACTTGTTCGTTGATCGGGGGGACTACATATCGGCGATCACCCTTGCCGGTGCTGCTGAAGAGATTCTGGGCGTACTCGTTAAGCGAAGCGGAAAGCACCCTTCGGTTGATGACCTATGCAGGTCCCTGATTGCCAAGTATGTGCCAACGGCCGATCCTAAGCACATACGAGACCAATATCTCAACAAGGCCCGCAACTCGCTCAAGCACGCAAATCGGGCGAAAGAGGACGAGATTGCAATCGAGGTCGAGCAGGAGGCGATCAGCATGATCGCTAGGGCGTTAAACAATCTCATTACGCTTGATCGTTCGGTTCCATACAACGTGGAAAAGTTTTTCCGAGTCATGGGCGACAAGGCTTTATGGTAATGCTATTCAAGTTTGGCCGTAACCATGCCGTGAACCGGCCGCCTGGAGTAGCGCAATGGCGCTACGCGGGTGCTTGCATGGCGGGCGCCGATTACGGCAGGCGTTGGGCGCAAAAAGGGGGTTAGAATATGTGCAACTCAGAATTTAAAGAATATGAGAAAAGACTAAAACGGCTTGAAAACACAAATAGAAGCATGAAAATCCTTCTTATTCTCGTCGGCTTTCTTTTATTGTTTCTCGTCATGACAGGATTCTCCAAGAATGGGAATGAAATAGCTGTAAATAAAATTACGCTTCTCCATAAAGGCCAACCATGGTTTTCTATAAGAGCGGGTAAGCACTACCACGAAGGCGACTCTTTAATAATATCAAATGCAGCCAATACTGAGCGTGTAAAAATACTTCTTAATGGGCCTGAGACAAAGTTATCACTTTTCGATGGTGTGCATGATATTGCAGGTCTTGATTTGTTCTCAGCGCAAACTTATTGTGGCCTTCATATTTCAGATCGCGACTGGAATGTCGGAAAATTCTGGGTAAAGAATGGCGAGCCAACTATTGAATTGTTTTCAGATAAAGGAAGACCGCATTTTAAGGTACCTAAATAACACGAAAATCACCCAACATCATAATGCACCTGATAAGCTTCAGCTTGGAGAAATTGGCGTTTGCCCTTGACCTTTGACAGATTAAGATAAACTTGGCCTAACAAAGAAATCCAGCGGATGGCTTACAGCCCCCGCTGATTTCAGTCGTTAGGCTGAAAAGGAACACTCTAGATGGCAATATTGGAAGATGCCCTTGCCGAGTAAAAAAGGGTTGAGCAGTCCCAGTCGATGAAGCGGTTAGTCAGGCGACAAGGAGATTAGGGAATAAATCTTATTAGAATGATGGTAAACTAATAGGGAAAGGAGGGCGCCATGCCGGTAAAAAAATTGAAAGATTTTTTGGAAAGTAACAATATCAAATATGTAAGTATCCGCCATTCTGCGGCTTACACAGCCCAGGAAATTGCGGCGGCAGCCCACATTCCGGGAAAAGAGCTGGCCAAAACCGTGGTGATAAAAATCGATAGCCAAATGGCCATGGCTGTTTTGCCAGCCTCCCATCAAGTCAATTTCAAGCTATTGAGAGAAGTCTCAGGAGCCCGCGAAATAAGATTGGCCACCGAAGAAGAATTTAAGGATATGTTTCCGGATTGTGAAATTGGCGCCATGCCTCCTTTCGGCAATCTCTATGGGATGGGAGTGTATGTAGCGGAATCCTTAGCCGAAGACAAAGAGATTGCCTTTAATGCAGGTTTCCATTCGGAACTGATCAAGATGGCCTACCAGGATTTTGAAAAATTGGTGAAACCCAAGGTGGCCAATTTTTCCGGCAAGATTAAATCCTAAGATTTATTTGAAGGCCTGTTCGCTTGCCCGCTGCTGTGTTTTTTTATCCCCCTGGGCTTTGCTACTTAGGCCGGCATTAAAGAATCATACACTCTGTGTCGATATACATAGATGCCCTGGCTGGCTCCGCTCTTGTCTGTGCTAAGGTTGGATATGCAGCAAGATTTTTCGGGCTGGTCGTTTTTAGGCCCAGGCCGAACTGAGGGACACGGCCAAGATCGCCGCGCGCCTCAGGCCAGCGGTTATGCTTTGGATAGCCATTAGGGGGTAGCAAAATGTTCTACGCAATCTCCGCCATCATTTTTATTTATTCAATATATACCGCATGGGTGGGTTCTCAGAATAACGATCTAAGGCAATGTCTTTTTTCAGGATTCTGGTTCATCGGAGGCTTTGGGTTAGTTTTTAAAAAGAAGTGGTCTGAATTTGTCCTATATTTGCTCGCAGTCTTATTAGTAGGGAATTGGCTGTATTCTTTATGGGAAGTCTATAAAACTGATTGGCCTTTTCGGGCCACTAGTAACGAAACTATAATAACGTTGCTCCAAGGCCTCTTCTTAATTATCCTTTGCATTTGTGCCTGTACCGTGGTTCATAGGGAACTCAAGCGTATAGAATAACTGCTCATTCCAGCGGACAGCCATGGGCCACGTGGCCGTCTAAAAGCCCTATCTCGAGACAGTCAAGGTTTAGCATTACACCCCTTTTCCTCTTGACACCTTTAGTGGTTTCAATAAAGATCTAATCTAACCTGATAAGGGATGGATATTCCAACCAGAGAAGGGTGAACCTCATGGAGGGTTAAATGAATAAGAATGATCTCATTAAACTTCGGCAGGATCACGTTGCCAGGGGAGTCTACCAAGCTATTCCGGCAATGATCCGCGAAGCGAAGGGGGTTTGGGTGAAAGACGTGGAGGGAAAAGAATTTCTCGACTTTTCGGGGGGAATCGGAGTGCTCAACGTTGGCCACTGCCCAGAGGAAGTCGTCGAAGCCATCCGCGATCAGGCGGGAAAATATCTGCATACCTGTTTCCAGGTTCAGATGTACGAGCCTTATATCGCCTTGGCCAAGGCTCTGAATGAAATCGCTCCCGGAAATTTTTCCAAGAAAACGATGTTCGTTAACAGCGGGGCGGAGGCTGTGGAGAATGCGATCAAGATTGCTAAGAATTATACCAAACGGCCGGCACTTCTCTGTTTCGAGAATGCTTTTCATGGAAGAACCGCATTGGGTATGAGCCTGACCAGCAAAATTAAATACATGAAGCACGGGTTCTGGCCTTTCCTGCCGGAAGTTTACCGGGCGCCTTACGCTTATTGTTATCGTTGTACTTATGGCAAAAAGTATCCCTCCTGCGGCCTCTATTGTGCGGATTATATCCCTGAGAAATTTTTTGACCTCTATGTGGCCCCGGAATCCATCGCGGCCATGATTGTGGAACCCGTCCAAGGGGAAGGTGGATTCATCGTTCCTCCTAAAGAATATCTCGGGAAACTCCAGCAGATTTGCAAAGACCACGACATCATTTTCATCGTAGACGAGATCCAGACAGGCTTTGGGCGGACAGGAAAGATGTTTGCCTGCGAACACTCGGGGGTAGAGCCAGATATTCTAGTTACGGCCAAATCTCTGGCTGCGGGGATGCCC
>Ga0315314_1004434_pt1 | contig 10544 bp, 11 predicted proteins | sample TDP9_MG_FD_203631 | JGI IMG/M metagenome (GOLD analysis project Ga0315314, IMG submission 203631) | Freshwater sediment microbial communities from Lake Towuti, South Sulawesi, Indonesia - TDP9 | ecosystem: Environmental > Aquatic > Freshwater > Lake > Sediment | place: Indonesia: South Sulawesi... | reverse complement strand
TTAGTAATGGGTGCAAGTGTTGTTTCCTCTTCTGAATCTAAACGATTGCATAGACTATTTCTGTTTTTGCTGCCGGTTTATGCCCGTTTCAAGGTTTGGAAAACCTATAATAATCTCTGCTCAGAGTGTTTATCTTGCGTGAGAGAGAGGGATTGAAATGAAGGTTAAACGTGTAATTGCATTAATTTCGATTTTCGCAGTTGCATTTGGGTTCCTTCAATATGCTCCAATAGCTTCTGCCTCGAAAAATTCTGAGCCATCATGGACTTTTATGGTGTACTTAGACGCTGACAACAACCTAGACATGTTCGGCCCAATTAATCTTCAGCAAATGAGCGATGGTTTAACGCCAGATGCAAAGGTCAACGTGATTGTCTTAATGGACAGGTTGAATGCCCCAGCGTACACTTATGAAGTTACGCATGAAGAAATCAAAGTGGTTCAGTCTCTGGGCGAAGTAGACATGGGAAGCCCTGAGACGCTCACCTCATTTGTCACGTTTTCAATGAATACGTACCCCGCTACCTACTTCTTCTTAGACCTCTGGGACCACGGAGGAGGATACAGAGGCGTCTGCTGGGACGAATCCAGCGGAAATCATCTTTCACCACACGACGTAGAGACGGCTGTTGCTTCAGCAGAATCCACGATGGAAGAACGCTTGCAGGTGGTTGGCTTTGACGCATGTTTAATGGGCATGGTGGAAGTGACATATGAGTTAAGAGACGTAACCGACATCGTTATTGGCTCGGAAATGTTAGTTCCAGGTTATGGTTGGCCGTACACCCAACTCATGGCTTATCTGTCGGCGAATCCAACGGTTGACCCTTACGCTTTCAGCAGCTGGCTTGTCGAAGAATACGTTGCTGCTTATCCCTACTATGCGGTTCAGATGTCAGCTGTAGATGAAGGCGCCATTCAGGACTTTGCTGTCAGCCTCAGTGGCTTCGCAGATTCCCTGAAAGCCAACGTCGCCACCTATCAAGAGGTTATAGCCGGTGCAAGGAGTAGTTCGCAGCAGAAGCTCATACTTGGAACTGGTAGCGTCTACTACTTCATAGATGTCCACAAATTCGCGTATCTAGTTGGCAAAAGAGCCTATGATACAAACATTAAAACAAAGTCTCTGGATGTTATGAACAAGCTTAAGGCAGCGGTTTTCGCTGAAGCCCACAGTGCAAAGTGGGGCAATCTCGACGCAAAGGAATTCGGACTTACAGTATACTTTCCGCCAAATGCTCAGAAGTACAGAGCTGATTACGAAACCAGTGTGCCCTGCTTCGTAGCAGGGACCTCTTGGCTGTCATTTCTAATGGCATATTATGACGTAATGTAGGCAGCTCTTATCCCTTTTTACCCTCATGTTTTGCTTGGCTTGAGAGTTCTCTTCTCCTCGTTCGCTATAATGTGAGCCACACGAATTGGCTCAGGAACTCTGTGTTGCCGCATGCAATGCCTAACGACATCTATTGCTCTCTCCAATGAAACCTTGTGCCCAATGCTAACGTATGTCGGTTTTTCATCCTTTTTTGTAACAGCCGCTCCAATTATTTCACCTTTGTCGGTTATGGGTGACCAGCCCCGCTCGCTAATAGGTTCGATTTGTCCACACAAGAGACTCTTTGCCACACCGATGGTTGGTTTGTCTAATAGTAGTCCAAGATGGCTGGCGAATCCAAGTCTATATGGATGCGCTATGCCTTGACCATCCACCAAAATGACATCTGGTGACATTCTCAGCTTCTTAAGGGCTGCTCGGGCGGGTTTGATTTCTCTCCAAGATAGAAGTGTCGGGATGTAGGGAAATTGTGTCTTGACTCGCGCCTTTCGAGTCTCTATTAATGACAAGGGGGAATAATTGAAAACGCTAACAGCGCCAATTGACCATTCTCCCACGTAGGCCACGTCGACTCCAGCCACAAAACGTAGAATCTTAGGAAGCTTGTCGTCCTTTACAACCCGCCTTGATAGGCGCAACTGCCTCTGATGCGCTTTTTCAACAGAAAAGCCAGCGGGAACCCTAAGTGAAAACTCTATCCCTTCGTCCTTCGCTTGACTATTCTCTCGAGGTTTTCCATGCATTTTTCCAGAGAGCTTCGTCTCGCCTCTATGGTTATGTCGCCTCTCGTGGTTTCGATCAGGTGTCTTGCCACGTCGCTTTTGCGGCGGAGGCCGGGCACAAGCATGTAGGCTTCGTCCATTGACATGAGTTCGACATAAATGTCCTCCATGAGGCGCAGGCAGTCTTCGGCGGTTTTGACGTCTTCTCTACGAAGCGAGTCAAGGGCTCTGCGCCTTAACTCACCTATCACGTCGGCTAATCCTAAGACATAGGCAATGGATGGTACATTAATCTCTTCAGGATTAATGAAATGGTTCTCCTTGACTAGGGTCAGCAGGGTTTGTGCCTCAGAGTATTCTTGGAAGGCGGCGTCGACCAAACCTGAATAAATCATGTCTGGGTAAGTCTTGGCGACAGTGTGCAGTTTGGTCAAGAGTTCATTCGCTTCGTTCAAGAGTTTCTTGGCGTCTTTGAACCTTTCTTGATGAGTAAACAGGATGGCTTGTTTAGAAAGTCGGGTGGCTCGGCGCATGTCCCTTTGAACATCTTCGTGCACAGTTTCTCGCTTCTTTAGTTCGTCCTGAATTTTGCCTAACAGCGTTTTTAGCGACAAGTGTTCACAACCATTTCGTAGTTTTAACTGAAGCCTCACGCTAGCCTAATAGCCTTTTGCAACCTGCTCAGCAAGACCACTCGGCTGTCAGATGCCTCATCAAGAACCTTGTAACCCGTTTCCTTACTCAACTCTTCTGCGAAGCTTCGAATCTCCACGTGACTAGGCATGTTGTCGAAGCCCAGGCGCAGCCTAGAAAAGCCCACGTGCATGTAAGCCTTGGGCTCAATGTAGGTTGGATTCGCCCTCTCAATAAGCCTAGCGTAGAGTTCAGGATGTCTCATATTGAGATGGCGCACAAGAGTCAACCTGAGCACGGTTGGGCACTTGAAACTAGGCACTAAACTCAAGGTTTCGTTTAGCTTCGCCCAAGCTTTAGCAAATAGTGGTCGACAGGTTTTCAGAAACGACTGTTCATCGTAGGCGCAGACGGAAACATAAAGCTGCGTGGGCTCTTGGCTCAGTTTGAGCAAGGCTTCGGAGATGGTTCCGTTTGAGACAAGAAACGTGGTGAAGCCTCTCCTGTGAAAAATCCGAATCAACTCACTCAGGTGTGGATAAAGCGTGGGTTCGCCAGTGAGACTAATAGCTGCATGCCCAGGCTTCAAAGCCTCACGGAGTTTCCATTTATCAGTCTTAGAATTCCCCTTGTAACCCGTCAAAATCTTTCTCTGCGCATTTATGCAGTCTTCCACTATCTGCTCCGGTTCATCCCACTTGGTAACGTGTGTTTCTTCCCATTTCAGGTCAGGCTTATCGCCGCTGTGCGCTCGCCAACAGAAACGGCAGTGCATGTTACAGTAATGAACCGCGGGCGTCATCTGGATGCATCTGTGTGTTCTTATACCGTAAAACTTCTGTTTGTAGCACGGTCGAGCATTTACTAAGGTTTCATGTAGCCATCGGCACCTTTTAACGGCTGAATGCGCTCCGACCAAGTGATACCTCTGAGCTTTCAGAATACCAATGAGCTGACCTGAAATGCCGATGCTCTGCAAGTCCTTGTTCACCGTCGCGGGATTCTCTCCTCTTCGCATAGATAAACAGTTACATCTAAACCATTAAAACATGGCTGGTTCACATCATCGTTTAGCTAAAGCTTTTCTTAGTCGCACCTCTAGAGCTACCAGTCGATTGAAGGTTTATATGGAACTTAAACCTTTCACGTTTCTAAAAGCGAAATATACGGTAACCCAACGAAAAAACTTGGCGAATTTTCATTGAGAGTCGGTGATAAAACGGTTGAGTAAAGAAAAAGAACCAACAAAAGAGAAAGCCACGTCTACAGCCAAGGTTGGAACGCTCTCGGGATTGAGAAAAAAGCTTCTCAGGTTTCAAACTCTCCGAACCATTGTGCAGTTATTCTTCTTTTTCCTCTTCAACGCCTTAATCTTTGGTTTGGGACCTTGGCCTATACTCTTACCAGTCATTGGACTGCTTGGAGTTCCATCGAAAACCATGGGAGACGCCCTCGGAGCCCTACAATACATGCTTTATCAACTTGTTCCACCTTTCTTGGCCGTCGCCTCAATTTTCATAGCCTCAATTGTGGTCGGCCGAGCCTTCTGCGCTTGGGCCTGTCCCTTCGGGTTTACCCAAGACATCCTTGAAGTCATGAAAAAGAGACACGCAAAGGTCTCGCCGCGCACGCACAACGACATGATTAAGGTGAAATACATCGTATTGGTGGTCACCCTACTGGTCTCCGGCGTTCTGGCATTGTCGGTTACAGCGGGACTTGGACAGGGTTACATAGAAGCATTAGGTGTATTCGCCATTGCACCGTTCAACACTTTGAGTCCAGCCGACACGCTGTTCGCCGTTGTTCCAAGAACGGTTTTCGATGCCCGTCTTGCGATTTCTCTGATGTTTCAGAACCCGGCTACCGATGTAGGAGGCTCAATAGTCAGTGCGATAACTTCTACACAGCCGTTGTTTTGGGCTCGCATGGTAATATTGGGATTAACCATAGTCCTAGTCTTGTATGTTCCAAGAGGCTGGTGTCGATACGTCTGTCCTCAGGGAGCATTCTCAGCCGTGCTTATGCGGTTCAGCTTCTTGGGTTTGAGGCGCGACCCAGTTCGTTGCAGCCGAGTTGAGTGCCGCGACTGTGTTGAAGCCTGTCCCATGCTCGTGCCTATTTTGGATCAACCGTGGGAAAAGTTTACGCATCCCGAATGCATAATGTGCCTTAAATGTGTAGATGCGTGCTCAACCACGGCTATAAAGCCGAAGTTTCCATAATCAGCGCTGAATGCCTCGATTAGATGGCTTTCATTTCAGTTGCCGTAGAGTGTCTCTTTCATTGTTCCAGTGCAGCATTTGGAGAGCGTTTTCCTTTGTCGTCCAGAGGCAGTCGGCGACCTCGGATTTCTGAAGTTTTATAGGATCCTTCGAATCAGCCTTTACCAGATAACCCGAAACCACGTGTTTGACACTCTTGAAAACAAACTCGTATGAGTGCACCTTGCCCAATATTTTGACACTTTTCAAGCCTGTCTCCTCAAAGATTTCCCTCTGAATGGCTTCAGTCTCGGTCTCGCCTTCGTTCACGCCACCTTTGAGAAGTCGCCAACGATACCGTTTGGCTGAGAAATCGATTTTCTTCAGTATCAGAACATGTTCGCTGTGGTCAGCATTGTCAAAGATTACCGCTTGAACCTCGTGTCGGACTCGCAACATCTCTTTCTCCTTCCCTTTCCACAGCTAAACTAGCTGTATTCATTTGCAGCTGTGGACTAAAAAACTTATATTTTGGTTTTGAATAGCTTGCGTTGGTTAGTTTTCAATTGGAATGGTGATTGCCTCTATGGCAACGATAAAGGAATTGCCGACTAAGACTGGACGATTCGAGCGCATCGGCGCTCACACCCATATCAGAGGCTTGGGACTTGACGAAAGCCTCAACGCCATAAAAGTCAGAGATGGAATGGTGGGTCAGGAAAAAGCTCGGGAAGCAGCAGGCTTGGTTGTTAAAATGATTAAGGAAGGCAAACTAAGCGGCAAATCAATCATTTTCGCTGGTCCGCCTGGCACGGGCAAAACCGCCATCGCCGTGGCTATTTCAAGGGAGTTGGGGCCAAATGTTCCGTTTATCCAGATGAGTGGAAGTGAGATTTACAGCAGTGAACGCAAGAAGACTGAGGTACTTGTCGAAGCCATCCGCAAATGCATTGGCGTAGAGATACATGAAATGCGCAAAGTGTACGAGGGTGAAGTAACCAACGTTAACATCCAAACTGCCCCCCATCCATACAACCCGTATCAGAAGGTGCCGGAAAGCGTTAGGCTCACGTTGAAAACCAAAGACGAAGAGAAAACCATCGAGGCTGGAGCCACAATCGCTCAGCAAATCATTCAGGAAGGCATCTCAGAGGGACACGTGGTTCAGATTGACGCTGAATCGGGCAGAATTGCCAACCTTGGGCTGAGCCTAGATAGTGCAAAGGGCAAAACCTACGACGTAGACACACGCCAAAAAATTCCCCGTCCAGACGGCAAGGTTCTGAAAGAAAAAGAATTTGTCTACACGTTGACTCTGACCGACATGGACCAACTTAGCGCCCGAAGCAGAAGTGGCGGCGGACTCTTCTCCATGTTCTTCGGAGCGGCTGAAACAAAAGAAATCGACACAGAAATTCGTACCGCTGTGGACCAACAGGTGAAAGCACTGGTTGACGAAGGCAAGGCTTTCATTCATCCAGGCGTCTTGTTCATAGACGACTCTCACCTACTAGACTTGGAAGCCTTTAGCTTCTTGGGCAGAGCCATGGAGAGCGAACTCGTACCCATAATCATACTCGCAACCAACCGAGGCATGGCTCGCATACGAGGAACAGACGTCAAAAGTCCGTTAGGCTTCCCACTCGACCTCATAGACAGAGCCGTTATCATCGCAACACAGGAGTATGACCCAGAGAGCATTCGAGAAATACTCCGCCTAAGGTCCGAGGAAGAGAAGGTCAAACTCCAAAAAGAAGCCCTAGAAAGACTGACACAGGTCGGAGCTAAGAGCAGTCTCCGCTACGCTGTGCAGCTCCTAAGCCTGTCAGCGCAAAACGCACGAGCCCTAGGACACCAAAAAGTAACCGTGGAAGACGTGCAAAGAGTAGATTCTCTCTTCATGGACATCGGAGAGGCAGCTGAACACTTGAAGAAATACGAAGAAAAACTCATGAAACACTAGACTCCCCAAAGCAGTGCACTTAGGTCTTATGCTTCACGCCGCCAAACATGGTAAGACTTTAATTCTGGTCCCGTCCTCCTTTCTGTTGGGTTTACGGAAGTGCCCAAGGAAAAGCGGAAACGAGGATTTTTCGACCTTTTCGGTTTTGAAGAAGAAGACTTCCCCATTGAGCCGAAATCATCTTCCGAAGGTGGGTCCGGCTACTCCATATCCGTGACTTACGATGAAAAGGGCAAACCAATTGTGAAAGTTCAGACTCATGGCGAAGTCAGTGTGGCTGAACTGCGACGAGACATTGAACAACGCTACCCAGGCGCCAAAATCGAAGGCTTAGAAGAGCAACCTCTGATTCGTATTGTGGGCGAAGAGCCAGCCTCTGAGAGCCAGCCTCAGAAAAAGGAACAAAAAACGGAAAAAAAGGAGAAAAAAGAGCACAAAAAACCCGTAATACGGATTGTCGAATAGCTTGCGATGTAGAAAAAAGGCGTCAGCCCGAATTTTGAAACTTCGACACGAGATTTAACGGTAACGCGATTCATCCTTTTATATTTCACCTTTTGAGAATAAATAGAAACCTTAAAAATAATTACATTCTCATCGGAATGTCGTTTTTACATTCTCATCTTAAATTAGAACAGCTCGTTGCCAAAGGTGAAGTCTCACAGGGGCATTTTCACGTTTAACGTTTAATAGTCTAAATTTGCACTATTTTTTTGCGACCAGAAATGAGCAAGAGTAAAGGTGAAGAAAAAGCGGCTTATCGCCCCCCCGTGCCATTGCCAAGACGACCTGAGAGACCCGAAGAGTTAGGTTGGCCTTCTCCCACACCTCTACCTGTGACTCCAACGGAAGACGTGGGCAAGACTCTGAAGCAGATACTTGACAGGTTGGACGCCATCGAAAAACGCTTGGAAAGGATAGAGAAGGCGTTGATAGAGCGGCAGCCCCTGTAAGCGGCGGCTGTTTCAGTTCTACGCAAGCGTTTGCCATTTCCTTATCCGTTGTCCAGTTATGGGAATGAGTTGACCGCAACTGGGGCATTTTTTGTCTCCTGTGACCTTGTATTGAGTGATTGTGTAGTCGAAGCGTTGAATCAGCGTGCTACCACATTTTGGGCAGTGGGTGTTTTCAAACCTGTGCCCTTGAACATTTCCAATATAAGGATAGGCAACTCCCTCTTTCCTCGCCATGTCGTAGGCTTTCTCTAGAGTTTCCACCTTAGTTGAAGGATTAGAAAACTTGTAGGCTGGACTATAGCATGTGAAATGCAGCGGTGTTTCAGGTCCAACAGCCTTCAAGTGTTTTTTTATTATCCAACATAGGCATTCTTCGTCGTCGTTTACGTTAGTCACGACCAAGTTTACGATTTCAACATGGAAGCCCATTTTCTTGGCTTCGTGAGCGTTCCTCCACACCTTCTCCACGTCGGCTCCGCCGCAATATTTCTGATAGGCTTCCTTGTCCCCTTTCACATCGATTTTTAATCCCGTCATCCCTGCCTCTTTCAAGAGTTTCAACGCTTCCAACGTCATGTAACCATTGGAAACATAGCAAGAATACAGCCCTTTTTCGCGCCCAGACTTAAAAGCAGGCAAGACCCATTCAGTTAACAAAGTGGGTTCTTGAAAACTTGCGCATAGGCCGTTGTCTTTTTGATACATGGCAAGGCTGACGATTTTCTCGGGATGGAAAAAATGGTTTTCCTTAGTTGGGTTTGGCTCCACCTTTGAGAGATGATGGTTCTGACACCAGACGCAGTCGAAGTTGCAGGACCATGTGGAGAACGTGAGCGCGCTTGAGCCAGGCCAGAAGTGGAAGAACGGCTTGATTTCGATTGGGCGGCTTTCTAAGGCGCTCAAGTTGCCGTAAACCAGTGTAAAGAGTGCGCCGTCTACGTTGATTCTTGTCTTGCACACACCGCGGTTGTTCGGAGAGATTACGCATCTTCTCTCGCATAAGCCGCACTTCACTTTGTAGCCTCTCAACCTCTCGTACAGCAAGGCTTCACGAACCGTTGGCAGCCGCAACAATTCAGAAAATTCCTGCTGCAACACTCCGACCACTTCCCCCCCTCTACAGTCAAAAAGGCGCTGCAGACAAATTTAACTTTTCAGACTCGCTGATTCAGTGAGAAGAAAAAAGCAAAATTCTAGGGATGAGAAAAAACTATTTTGCGATGTTTTTTGCGGTGTGGGATACTCTTCTTAGGCATTCTAAGGCTGACTCGTATGTTGGGAAGCTTCGCATTCCGCATTCAGGTCCAGCGTACAAGATTCTGTTGGCTCCAAATCGTTCAACAGTCTTAATCAGCCTCTTCTTCATCAACTCCGCATCCTCAATAAAAATCATTGGGTCAATTTTCCTCTCGTTCAGGCTTTCCCAAGTCTCGGCGATTTTCTCATTAACGACCGTTTCAGTCAATCTCTGTTTGGATTCGGCGATTATGTTGTTTCTCATCAATTGGTCGAAGTCTGTCACGGCTATGCTTGCTTTTAAAAACTTGTCGGTTGATTCTAAGCGGTCTTTGGTTCGGTTGGCTTGATAAAACGAATCGTTAACATGAGACTCAATCACGTTTAGGCCTTTCACTTCCCAGAACAACTCGTCAGAAGTGTTATGCAGATGCAGACATGTTTGAACTCCTTTGGCTCTAACCTTATTCATTATAGATTCCCAAGCCCGTAGCAGGTTTTCTCTGCCCTCTGAACCACGGTCGAGCAAGGGGTCGTCGATGAAACCGAAGACAGGCTCCTCCACAGAAAAAAGCACCACGCTTCCATGCTTACTGTTAAAAACATTGGTTTCAACCATCTGCGCAAGAACGTTGCCAAGGCGAGTGAAGGTATTTTTGTCTTTGTAGGCGAAGAGTGAAGCCATTGTGTAGGGACCCAATAGGCAAACCCGAAGTTTGAAGGGTTCTCCCAATTTTTCATGAATCTCTTGCGAACTATTCTTGATCGCTGAGACTTCAGGAAGAGCGCTCCTTCCCTCTTTCAGAGTTAAAACTGCTGTCTGAACAAAACCTTCGTCGATTTTTCCAATGCCTTCAATCACGCCAAAGACCATTTGACTCACGTCTCTATAATGCGGATAATTGGGCACATCGATGCCGGCTTCGACTTTATCGATAAAGCTGTCAACAATCTTCTTCTCAAAAAACTGTGTGGAATCATTAACGGCTCGTCCATAGTTGGAAGCACCCTCTAGAAACTTCTGGAAGTCGCCAACGAAAGGCAAGCTGCCTTCATCAAGTGATTTAACCATGAAGAAAATTCACCTCACCTGTTTATGATTTTGGCAGGCTTGTTTTAAAGTGTTCCCATCCCTTTGCCTCTATCGGAAACGCTTCCTTCCCAATTTTTAGAATAAGAGTTTTCTCTTTGGTGACGCGGCCAATCCTCATGAGAGACACTTTTTTCCTTATTTTTTTCCACAACATGGGCTTGGCTGTTACCACAAGCTCGTATTCCTCCCCTCCGTAGAGGCTTAGCTCAATCGAGTCAAGGTTATGCATTTTTGCGAATCGTTCTGCATCTTCATCAATTGGAAGGCTGTCTATTAAGAAGCCAACTTGGCTGGCTCGAGAGATTTCGTGAAGGCTCCAAGCTAGCCCATCACTGGAGTCTATAGAAGCCGTCACAGCACCAGTTTGAGCGAGAGACAAACCTTCTTTCAACCGTGGC
>Ga0315314_1004433_pt1 | contig 10546 bp, 9 predicted proteins | sample TDP9_MG_FD_203631 | JGI IMG/M metagenome (GOLD analysis project Ga0315314, IMG submission 203631) | Freshwater sediment microbial communities from Lake Towuti, South Sulawesi, Indonesia - TDP9 | ecosystem: Environmental > Aquatic > Freshwater > Lake > Sediment | place: Indonesia: South Sulawesi... | reverse complement strand
GCTTTGATACAAAGATGGAAAATTCTCTTTTTGTAATAAACAAAAACATTGCCCGTAAGCAGCTGCAACGTTCCATCATTTCCCCTTAAGCTATCAGTTAGAGCCTTCTCCACAGGCGTCCTCAAGTTGTTCACCTTAAGGGTAAACGAAAAACAATTTATATTCAGTTCGCCTAGTTGTTAAAGGGAGGGATACCTCTGGTATCGGCGTGCGTGCTGATCAGGTCCGAGCATGGAAAGTTTGACGAGGTTGTTAAGAAAATCAAACAGCTTAGGGGAATTGAAAGAATATTCCCCGTGCTGGGCAGATACGACGTGGTGGTCGACGTGGAAGCCCCAGACCCAAAGACCTTAGGAAACACGGTTCTAAAAATGGGCAAAATAGCCGGCGTCGTCTTCACCGAAACCCTGGTGGAAATCCAGCATAGGGAGGAATAGACCGTGCTCAACGCCTGTGTTCTAATAAAGGTTGTGCCAACCAAAGCAGACGCCATTCTACACGCCATCAGGAAAGTCGAGGGAGTCAGAAAGGCCTACTTCACCTACGGCAGATTTGACATTGTAGCCTTCCTCGACATGGAAGACTACAAATCCTTGAGGAGGATAACGGGAGAAATCAACTCCTTCGAAGGGGTAAGGAGCACGGAAACCCTGGCCGAAGCTTAACCTTCTGTCTCCCCCATTTTTTGAATTAAATCCCTCTAGCCACAAAAACTTAAGTAAAAGGATGTTAACGTGAGACGTCAACTTCGGGGTGAACCTGATGACGACCTCAGAGGGCGCACCGAGCCTCCGCCGCGCCGTCTTAGAAACCGTAACCTACATCGTGATCCTCGTCGCATCGCTATTCGTTTTAACTTTCATCTTTTTATTAATTCCCCTCCTTGAACCATACAAGGACTACCTCCTATACATCCAAGCGGTCCTCGTCTTCGCCCTAGGTTACGGGATTGTAAACTCACTAAGCAAAGTGGTGTACTCCTACGTCAGGAAAATTGCTGAACACTCCACGGCCGCGGCGCTGAGGACCATAACCAGAATCACGGGCATAGCCGTTCTCTTGTCCATCCTAACATCCGTGTTCAACCTAAACGTGTCCGCCGCCTTAACCATAGGCTCCTTTTCAGGCTTGGTCGTGGGCTTCGCCACCCAAACGATCCTCTCCCACGTGGTAGCCGGAGTATTCCTAGCCCTCTCAAGACCCTTCAAACACGGGGACATAATCACCGTCGCCGGCCAAACAGGCTCCGTCAAAGACATCAGAATAATGCACACAGTCCTGGAGGCGCCAGACGGCTCCAAGGAGATCCTGATACCCAGCGGAACCATAGTCACAGCAATAATCGTGAGGACGCTAAAAATCGAAGAAAAACAGTAATCTTCGTATTACCAGTCTGCCACGGAGCCATCCTCGTGGTAAAGGCGCGGATTTTCCCAGTCCCCACCGTAGATTTTCTCCCTCACCAACTCATCGTCAAGCTCTATGCCCAGCCCCGGCTCCCTCGGAAGCTCCACGTATCCATCCTTCATGATGAAGGGTTTTTTCAAGTAACCCCCACCAAGGTTCACCTGCTCTTGAACCAAAAAGTTTGGTATGCAGGCGTCTAATTGGATGCACGCGGCCAGCGCAACGGGTCCGAGGGGGTTGTGGGGCGCGATGGCGGCATAGTAGGTTTCAGCCATGGCGGCGATCTTCTTGCACTCCAAGATGCCGCCCGCGTGGCAGAGATCAGGCTGAAGGATGGAGGCCGCCTGTTTCTCAAGGATCTCTCGGAACCCCCACTTGGTGAAGAGGCGTTCCCCGGTGGCTATGGGAATGGACGTGGAGCGGGCCACGGTCACCATGGCGTCAACGTTCTCCGGCAGACAGGGCTCCTCAAGAAACATGGGATAGTAGGGCTCAAGGGCCTTGGCCATGCGTATCGCCATGGCCGGGCTAAGTCTGCCGTGAAAGTCTACTCCAATGTCCACGTCATCTCCAACCGCGTCCCGCAGGGCCCTAAACCTCTCAACCGACTGCTTTACCACCCTCAGCGTGTCAACCATTTTGACGGCTTCGAATAAGCTCGTTTTTAGGGCTGTGAACCCCTGCTCCACCCTGGCAAGGGCGTTCTTCGCGTATTCCTCCGGGGTGCGACCTCCCGTGTGGGCGTAAACCCTTATCTTATCGCGGCACGCCCCTCCCAGAAGCTGGTAGACTGGCACCCTAAGCCACTTTCCGAGGATGTCCCACATGGCCTGTTCGACGCCACTCAAGGCGCTCGTTAGAATGGGCCCACCACGATAAAAGGCTCCTCGGTATACGGCCTGCCAGTGGTGCTCAATCTGGAAGGGGTCCTTACCTAGGAGGTACCTTTCAAGCTCCCTCACTGCCGTTTCCGCGGTCCTGGCCCGACCCTCAACGATGGGTTCACCGTAGCCCACCAATCCCTCGTCCGTGTGCATCTTTAGGAAAAGCCATCGAGGAGCCACATGCACTGTTTCAAGTTTCGTGATCTTCATAGGCGTTCCTTTGTAAGTATCCATGTTCATTCTTAAATTTACCGTGAGGTTCCCTCTTTCCCAGTCATCGTTACAGTTCCCAAAGTCTCAAGCTTCGTCGCTGGAGAGAAACACGGTTTGTCTCCACTTCGTTCTGGTTGAGAAGTAGTAGTCCCAGTTCTTGGCTAGGTCTATATAGCGTTCTAAGCTGTCCACGGTTAGGTGGAAGTGCTGGTTCTCGACGTGGTCGTGTATCTCCTCAAGTTCGCCCTCCTTCAACTCCCCCATGAAGACTTTGCTTAGCTCCGCATCGACCGGTACTTCAACGCCGTAGCCCCTCACATTCTCTTTGGAAATGGCCGGCCTGACTGTCCATCTACTTTCCTTCATAATTAAGATCATGTAAAGTGTGAATAGACCGATCCTCTTCAACCAGATCCCGTTTCCGCCGTATTCCCACTCCTCTTCCAGTCTCTTAACAGCCCTTACAAACTCCCCAATTTTGATAGCCTTTACGAACCCCTCAAATTCCATTGGGCTCAGCGCCTCGATTGCGTCCCCGGAATCCTTCAGCTCGTCGGGTAGGTGCAAATCAGGATGCACCCTCTTTAAGAGTAGGAGGTTCTCAACATGCCTGTACCTCGCCACGTATGCGTAAATGACCGCGCCCTCTTTCGGAAGCTGTCTCCTCACCATTATGGAGCCGAAGCTCCTCTTTTGAAAGTCTACGTAGAACGGTGGAACCTCAAGTGTGAGGTAGGTGCTGCCGAGGCGGAACTCGAGCTTCCTAATCTGACTCAATTCTTAACTCCCACCACTCTTAGGCATTGATGATCCATTCTTAAATCTTGTGCGTAGTGAACCTTCCTTTCCTCAGCCAATCTGCCGTTCCTTCAATGGACTATTCAGACAGGCCTCAGGCTTCTTAATTCACTCTGACCAAAAGTTTAAGGTTACATTTATTAACCAGAAATTAGAGTAACTCGTTAATTTGCGTTCAGAGGCTAAACAATGCGAGCGTACGGTTCAGACAATCCAATTAAACCAAGCCTTGTGGGCCAGCCCAATTTTTGGGAGCTGGACCTGGTGAATTTGATTACAGAAAACATCCCCATGATCACGGGGGTTATAGCCACGCTCGTATCTGCCCTGATAATCTATAAGCTTTCGGCGAGGGCGATCCGAGCAGCCATACTTAGGGCCAAGGGAACAGAGGGAGACGTTAACATGCTCCTGGGTTTGTGGAGATTCCTGATAACCCTCATCGTTATCGTGTTCCTCCTGGGAACCTTCTTTCCCCAGTTCGGGGTTCTTGGCTGGGCCTTCGGAACCTTTGGTGGCCTTTTCCTGGGCTGGGCACTGCAGCCACCCGTGACGGGCTTTGCGGCGTGGCTCCTCGTTACCCTAAAGAGGCCCTTCAGGGTGGGCGACAGGGTTCAGCTTCCCTCCTTTGGCCTAGTGGGGGACGTCACGGAGGTTGGACCCATGTACACCGTGTTGAACCAGGTGGGAGGATCCATTGGCAGCGAAGAAGCCGTTGGCAGGCTCATTCTCGTTCCCAATGCCATGCTCTTCTCAAACTTGGTTATCAACTATACACCCAAGGAAATAGTTGAAGTCGAGGCTCCGCAACTACAGAAGGCCAGGGAATCCGCCTACATCCTAGACGAGGTCGTTATAAGGATAACCTTTGACTCCGACTGGGACGAGGCTGAGAGGATCCTCCTCTACACCGCCAGGGAGGTCACGGCGGATATCATTAAGGCTACGGGGCAGGAGCCCTACATCCGATCGGACATGTCCGACTGGTATGGGGTCTACATGAGGCTGAGGTTCATGACAATGGCCACAGATAGGCCCAGGATAACCCACGAAATCAGCAAGAGGATCTTCAAGGCGATCAAAGCGAACGACAAAGTTGACCTAGCCATTCCCTACATATACTCCTTTAAGAGGGGCACCCAGTGGGCGCCGCCCTTCTCCCAAGAGCACCTAGCGACCTTGGCAGAAGTGCCAAGGGCTCCCAACTGGGGGCAGAACCCGTCGTCTGAGGGCAAAATCCGATGCTTCTATTGTGCAGCCGAGAACTCCGCCGACGCCGTCTACTGCAACAAATGTGGTAAAAGACTGGCTCAGCGATTTCCGGCAGGCAAAGGGAGCTGAACCATCCCTACTTTGAGTGCTCGCCCCAAAAATTATGTCAAATGCTCAACTTCGTCTTGAATTTTGTAAAGTGAATTTTAATAAAGCCCACATGCAATAAACCAGAACATTTGGCTGTTTCCCGACGGTGGCGAGAGTTGTTAACGTCCATACGGATATCCCGCGACCTTCTGCTTCTGGGAGCGGCGGTTTTCGGTCTCAGCTTCGCCCTGGGCATCCAGACAGCCACCTTCATGAACTTCCTCGTGGAGGACATAGGCATCGAGGCCTACCAATTGGGCGTGTTGGAGTCCATCAGGGAAGTCCCTGGTTTCCTGTCGGTTTTTCTAGTGGGCTTGGGAGCCCAAATTGCTGAGTCCTCGTTGGCGGGCGTGTCACTCCTCCTCTTCAGCCTAGGCATAGGAAGCTACTATACGATCTATAGTCTCCCCAGTCTCGTATTTGGGTCCTTCCTATGGAGCCTTGGGCTCCACTGCTGGATGCCCCTAAGGTCCTCCTTGGTGCTAAACCTCTCCGAGGCGGGAACCCAAGGCCGCAGACTAGGACAGATGGGGAGCGTTGCGTCACTAGCTACCATGATCGCCATAGCCTCCGTCTTCGCAGTGGCAACCTACCTTCCCATGAACTACAGGGTCATGTTCTTGGCCGCCGCCCTTGTCACCCTTACGGGGGCGGTGGCCTCGTTTCTCATTAGAAAGGGTGGCGGGAAAATCCATAGGCCTCGTCTAATCTTCAGGCGGGAGTACGGACTATACTACCTTCTTGAACTTTTGGAGGGCTCTAGGAAGCAGATTTTCATAACCTTCGCCGTCTTCGCCCTGGTGAAGGTCTACGGCACCAGCGTCAGCCACATCGCCATCCTGATGCTGGTCAACAGCCTCATAGGCCTCCTGCTTTCTCCAAGCATTGGCAAGCTGAACGACAGGATCGGCGAGAAGCGAATGCTGACCATCAGTTACCTCAGCCTCGTAGCCGTCTTCTTGGGTTACGCCTTCATCCATCAGGTAGAAGTGCTCTACGCGCTCTACTGCCTAGACAGCCTCCTCTTCATCTTCAGCGGCATAGCCCTAATCACCTACCTCAACAAGATCGCGGCATCCGACCACCTGACATCCAGCCTAGCCATGGGCACCACCATGAACCACGTGGCCTCGGTCACAATACCCCTGCTGGGCGGGCTTATATGGAGCACCGTCGGATACGAGACCACCTTCCTCGCTGGAGCAATCGTAGTCCTCGCCTCACTGACCATTGCCCAAAGAGTAAAGCGATAACGCAAAGGCTTACCTTAATCATCAGGGCGCTACCTTCAAAGGTTCCCCCGATAAGGCATGGAAAGCCAGCGCTTAAACCAATGACGCCAACATAGACCTGTCAGTGGGCGCGTGGACCTAATTTCCACTCGTCGTAACCTAGATCCGCCGCCTTTTTGATAAAATTCTTCAGGGTTAAAGCCGCTGGACCGCCCTAAGTTCCAGGGTAACTCACAGAGTGTAGAGCAACTTTCATGACGTAGCACTTTCACTCCTAATTTAGTTAAGAAGCTATTTTTGGTTAATGATAAATTAGGGTGATACCATAAACATTTAAAAGCGTCGATCTGAAAAATAAATGAGAAGGGAGGCAGGTGGTATTTTGGCTCCACACCGCTACCGCCAAGTAGACTGATCCCACCCAAAACTCTTTTAAGTCGTCCAAGCCTAGACAGAAAACTGTTCTCGCGAGGTTTGTCGCCTCAATCAGGACGAAGAGAGGTTGCCGAAATGTCTGCTAAGCCTGGGTTAACGTTTAGACCAAAAATTGAGGAGAAGACTTGGAACCCCAAGATAGAGTCAAGCCTTTTCGAAAGGTGGCAGAGTGAAGGCGTCTTTGAGTTTGACGAGAAGAGTGGGAAGCCCCTTTTTAGCGTAGACACGCCCCCACCGTATGTCAACACGCCAGTTCACATAGGTCAGGCCTACACCTACACGTGGATGGACATGTTCGCAAGGTTTAGAAGGATGGTGGGCTTCAACGTTCTATTCCCTGTGGGCCTGGACAAAAATGGCTTGCCAGTTGAGGTTCAAACTGAGAAAGCGTTCAACATATCCATGCACGAAACGCCGAGGGAGGAGTTCATAGAAAAATGCAAGCAGGTTTTAAAGGAATCCGGAGACGTATCCCTAGATACCTTTAAAAAATTGGGCTTGAGCTGCAACACTTGGGACGTTGAGCATAGGATCGGCGGCAGATACGAGACGGACGACCCCGAGTACAGGAAGTTGACGCAGGAGACCTTCATCGAACTCTGGAAGAAGGGGCTAATCTACGAGGATGAGAAGCCAACAAATTACTGTCCAGTCTGTCAGACGACCATCTCCGACGCGGAGGTCGATTATGAAGAGGAAAAAACGATCTTGAACTATATCCAATTCAGGGTTGAGGAAACGGGCGAAGGCGTTACCATCGCAACTACTAGACCCGAATTGTTATGCTCCTGTAGGATGGTCATCTTTAACCCTGAAGATGAGAGGTACCAGCACTTAAAGGGGAGGCATGCCGTCGTCCCCATCTACGGCCATGAAGTTGAGATTCGCCCTCATCCCTATGCAAAGCCGGATTTTGGCTCCGGGCTGGTTATGGTGTGCAGCTTCGGCGACTACAGCGACATCAGATTGCTCAGGGAGCTAAACGTCGATCCTGTCTACGCCATAGATAAAAGGGGAAGGATGAACGAAAACGCCGGCAAGTACAAGGGGCTGCTGGTGCAGGAAGCCAAAGAAGGGATAATTGAGGACCTAAAGGCCCAGGGTTTACTAATGAAACAAGAGGAGATCGATCAAAGGCGACCCATCTGCTGGAGGTCAAAAAATCCCATAGAGTTTGTGCCCATGAAGGAGTTTTACCTAAAGCAGGTGGAATTTAAGGAAGACATCTTAAAAATGGCAGACCATATGACATTCTTTGCCCCGGAGAGCAGGCAGATACTAATAGACTGGATAAACTCCGTCAACATTGACTGGGTGATTTCAAGGAGGAGATATTACGGAACCGAGGTTCCCCTATGGTACTGCACAAAATGCGACTACATCCTTGTTCCGAAGCCCGGAAGGTACTACCAGCCTTGGAAGGAGAGGCCGCCCATAGAGGATTGCCCCAAATGTGGAAATTCCCAATTTAGGGGAGAAGATAGAACCTTCGATACCTGGTTTGACTCGGCTAACTCGGAAATTTACATTTCAGGTTACCTCTGGGACAAGGCCTTTTTCCAAAGGCATTTTCCCTGCACCCTTCGACCTCAGGGCAAGGAGATCGTTCGAAACTGGCTCTATTTCACAGTCCTTAAGGCCTATCTGCTCTTGGGGAAGGCTCCCTTTGAGGATGTTTGGATCCACATGCACGTTGTGGACGAGAGAGGGAGAAAAATGAGCAAGAGCGAGGGGAACGTCATCGATCCCCAGGAGGTCCTCAAAAGATACGGGGCTGAGGCCTTCAGAATCTGGAGCTGCCTAGAGGGAAATATCACAAAGGGTGACATCCGCTGCTCCTTCGAAAGGATAGAGGGGACCTCGAAGTTTCTAACGAAACTCTGGAACGTTGCGAGGTTCATATCCTCCTTTCCGCAGGTGAAGGAAGACTACGAGTTGGCGGCCCTTGACAGGCTGATGCTCGGGGAACTAAACAGACTAATTGGAGAATGCAGGCAGGGCTATGAGGACATGGACGTTTACCTTCCAGCCAACGCCCTCAGGGCCTTCACCTGGAGCCTGCTCGCGGACCACTACATGGAAGCCGCCAAGTCCCGGGCTTACAATCGCCAAGGCAAATTCGATGAAGGACTCCAGAGGGGGGCTTGGTACACCCTCCACGCCTGCCTAGAGACGACACTGAAGCTCTTGGCCCCCCTCTGTCCCTTCATAACGGAGGCCGTTTGGAGGGAACTATACTCAAAAGAGAGCATCCACAGCCAGCCCTTCCCAGAGGAAAGGCTTCAATGGAGAAGCGATCTTGTTAAATTGACGCCACGTTTTACAGAGTTTAACACGGCGATTTGGAAGTACAAGAAGGAGAAGGGCCTTGCCCTAAGCCAAGAATTAGGGGCGACGGTCTATGCTCCGAAGGAATTAGAAGTCTTTAAGGAGGACCTGGAGGCGATGCACGGCATCAGGGAACTCCGCTTTGGGGAGCCCGAGGAGGAAAAGGCAAAAATTTACGAGTTAGGCGGTGGCGTGTTCATTATCGGGTGAACGATAAACACGTGATATCAAAGGATAAGGAAAGCGGATAAATACGTCTACGGAATCTTAAACTAAAAAATTCCATATGTGCATAACGGAAATAACGCAACAACCCCTATATGGAAAATATCTAAGTGTATCTTGGAATCTCTCATCAAGTGGGCAGGTATGCGATGATTGAGCATAAAAGGATAGCTTCCTACCTTTCAGAGGCTAGGAAGTTCGCAGAGGCTGCATTGACTGAGTTTGGGAGGTGGGAGAAGGAGAAAACCGATGTCGTGATGAGAGACGCTGCTGAAAAAGCTTGGAATGCCGTCATCCAAGCCACCAACGCTCTCCTTTTAGGAAGGGGCTTTTCAGAGGAGAAGATTAAGAGCCATAGGGAAAGAAGACTTGCCCTTGACATCCTTCAATCTAAGGACTCTGAAGTGAGGAATAAGGGTCTTCGGGATAGGTTTAGCGCCAGGGAGCATAACCTTCATGAAAGATGTTTTTATGAGGGAGAGTATGTACCGGAGGGAGTGAAGGAGGATATCTGGAAAGCCAAGGAATACGTTGAAGACGTTACGAAAATCCTAGAAACTTCTTCATAGGAGTGCTGGTTTCTCCCCGTTGAATTATTGTCCATCTGCTCCATCTTAACAATTTTCCTCGTTCCTCAGCCTATATGGTTTTGTAGTGAGTCTTTGTGGCAAACGTTAACAGAATCCTCTATCACGTATAAGGTTAGTAAATCTGGGCTCTTCCTTAAATGGAAGTTAGAGGAATTCAATTAGTTATTTCCTCTCTGGAGAGGGCCATCATGGTCCGCGAGGGACGGAACAGGCGGGATGAGGAGTCCATCCTACCCTACTTTAAGAGGCCGGATTACCAAGGCATACCCCTGGACGAAGAAAAGTTCAAACGGCTGGCCCACAAGGACCACACTGGAAGAGCTGGACCTGAAGGATGTGGCGGACGAGCTGGAGAAACTAGATAAATTGCCGTAACCCTACGACGGACATGACAGCGGAGACCTCGATCACCCTTTATTACGCTTGCTTACGCCTGGCGAATCCTTTGTTGAATAACAAATTTTTAGGAAATTGTATAACAAAAGTACCGACTCCCCTCCCCACACCTCCGTGAGCTGTTCCTTGGAAAACTAGTTAATGGGCTTATGCCGACCTTGACGAATCTCATTAATCCATCGGCGGGTCCACTCCACCGCTTCAAAGCCCAGGTCGGTGATGCAGGAGGCGAGGAAGATCATGCCCTGAATGCGGCCCTGCCTAAGGAGTTCTAGGGCTAGGCGACACTGTTTCTCCATGATGTCTGTTGGCATTTGGCGGCGCGTTCCATAGTCGTACATGTAGAGGCCCAAGACTATGGGTTTCCCTTGGGCCATCTCCTCAAAGTTTTCAAAGTTTCCTTCCAGGTCCTTCAGGTCCTCGGCGCGCCATGTCCAGAGGGTTAAAACGTCCAGGTGTCGAACATAGTCCTCAAGCTTCAGGTCGAAGTCCATGGTGTAGAAGACGCCCCAGAGGTCTAGGGGCTTGGGCCCAGACTGGGCGGCCGCGTGCAGTTGGGCGAGGGGTTCCGGTCTCATTCCGCGCCTGCGGATACAAATGCTGGTGAGATCATCGACAATGACGCCCTCGATCCTCGGGTGGCGGGCGACCAGGTCACGGACGGCTGAGAGGTCCC
>Ga0315314_1004432_pt1 | contig 10546 bp, 8 predicted proteins | sample TDP9_MG_FD_203631 | JGI IMG/M metagenome (GOLD analysis project Ga0315314, IMG submission 203631) | Freshwater sediment microbial communities from Lake Towuti, South Sulawesi, Indonesia - TDP9 | ecosystem: Environmental > Aquatic > Freshwater > Lake > Sediment | place: Indonesia: South Sulawesi... | reverse complement strand
CAGCCTATGGTGTATCTTCTATGCTTCGGTTCGACCTGGTGCTTAACAATCTGGTTGCTTGGGCCTACACTACTGGAATAATACTGTTAAAGAGTGACGGTACAGCATGGCGTCCAATTGTTCACATAGAAGATATCTCGCGAGCGTTTCTAACCGTCCTAAATGCTTCCCATGACTTGGTTCATAACCAAGTTTTCAACGTCGGCATCACCGAGGAGAACTATCGAGTACGAGAACTTGCTGAAATTGTTAGAGAAACGGTGCCTAACTCTCATGTTGAATACGTAAAGGATGCCGAACCTGATAAACGCTCCTACCGAGTAGACTTCAGTAAATTGGCCCAGACGCTACTAGGGTTCAAGCCACAATGGAACGCTCGTAAAGGAGCCAAGCAACTTTACGAGGTCTATAAAAAAGTTGGGTTTACTCTCGACGAGTTTGAAGGACCTAGATATAGGCGTATCGCACACCTCGAAAACAGCGTTAACACCGGCCGTTTAGATAATACACTGCACAGAAGAGGTGTCAAGACATGAACAACTCCACGCCATACACAGAAATATCAGGCTGCCGGTCTTGCGGAAATCCTAACCTCAAGCAATTTCTTTCTTTCGGTTCCACACCTTTGGCAGATGCACTACTAACGAAAGAACAACTAGAAACGCGGGAGTTAACAGTCCCGCTTGATCTAGTCTTCTGCCCAACTTGTACCCTCGTTCAGATAACGGAAACCGTGGATCCGAGAATCCTCTTCTGCAGAGACTATCCCTATTTCTCCTCTACATCAAAAGCGTATCTAAAACACTCTCAGGAGAACGCCGAGGAACTGATCAGGTCTAGAAAGCTGAATTCGAACAGCCTCGTGGTTGAACCTGCCTCTAATGACGGGTACATGCTCAAAAACTTCTTGGAACATGGTATCTCGGTTCTCGGAATAGACCCAGCCGAAGAACCTGTTGAGGCTGCGCGGAAAGCAGGAGTTCCAACCCTTTGCACGTTTTTTGGGAAGGATCTTGCAAACAAGCTTTGGGGAGACGGATTATTGGCTGATGTCGTGATTGCCAACAACGTATTAGCCCATGTTCCAGATCTCAACGGCTTTGTGGAAGGCATTCAAACAATATTAAAAGATAATGGCGTGGCAGTTATAGAGGTGCCTTACGTGGTTGACCTAATCAGCAACTGCGAATTTGATACGATCTATCATCAGCATCTTTGCTACTTCTCAGTAACAGCTCTGGATCATCTATTCAGAAGACATTCCCTTTTTCTTAATGACATAAGGCATCTTCCTGTACATGGCGGATCATTGCGCCTATACGTGGAGCATCATAAGGATGTCCGTGAATCAGTAAGATCACGATTGAAAGAAGAGGCAAAGAATGGGATAGATCAGATCGCTTACTATCGTGATTTCGCTGATCGCGTCCGTGAGATACGAAATGCTTTGGTGGATCTACTATGGGATCTTAAGCGAAGAGGAAAGACGATCGCTGCCTACGGAGCGGCAGCGAAGGCAACGACCTTATTGAGCTACTGTGGAATTGATAAGAAGCTTGTGGATTATGTAGTTGACTTGAATCCCTTCAAACACGGCCGCTATATGGGGGGCAATCATTTACCAATATTCCCACCAACGAAAGTTTTGGAAGATATGCCAGACTATGTTTTGTTGCTAGCATGGAATTGGGCAAAAGAGATCATGCAGCAACAGGAAGCCTATCGGCAGAAGGGTGGTAAATTCATTATCCCAATACCAAAACCCAGAATTGTCTAATGAGGTTTCATTGAAGCAGTGCCGAATCGGACAACCGCGTTGTGAAACTATATCATTCGCAACTGGTTAGTTTGCCTCGGAGAATAAAAAATGAAAATTGCCTTTGTTCATCAGCCCTCTGGGATCATATCTTCTTCATTTCTTGGTGGTTCGATTGATATTTGGATATACGAGATTGCGCGTCGCGTGGCTAGGTTTTGTGATGTCATCGTGTACACAAAAAAGGGACGCCATCAGAAAAAAGTTGAGTACGACCAAGGGGTAAAGTATCGACGCATATCAGCAACCGTTGACGAATGGTTTAATTACGCATCAAAAGCCGTCGACAAGCTTGGAAGATTTCCAGGCTTCCATAATGTAAGGCGTGCCCTCTTTTTCAGTAATGTTAGGCGTCCCCTCTTTGCTTCCAACTTATATTACTTGACATATATTCTGCAAGTCGCAAAGGACTTGAGAGCCGAGAAATGCGATATTGTCCACCTCCACAATTTCTCTCAATTTGTTCCTATCATCCGTGCTTTCAATCCCAAAATCAAAATTGTCTTGCACATGCATTGCCAATGGTTGACGCAACTTGATCGAAAAATTATCGAACGTCGGCTCCGAGAAACAGATCTGATTGTTGGCTGCTGTAATTACATAACTGAAAGAATACGCCATGCTTTTCCCCAATTCGCTGAACGTTGCCAGACAGTATTTAATGGTGCGGATGTTGATCACTTTGTTAGCAAGGACGGCCACAGTGCGAAGAAGAAAAACGGCATTAAACGATTATTATGGTTAGGTCGAATTTCACCGGAAAAAGGATTGCACGTGTTATTAGACGCTTTTCGTAAAGTTATTGAACGTTACCCCCAAGCGCAGCTTGAAATAGTCGGTCCACAATGGCAAGTGCCCATCGAATTCATTGCCGCTTTGAATGATGATGCCAAGGTCTCTGGCTTGGCATTTTACTACAGGAATTCTAGCTACTTCTGCCAGCTACAGAAGCGGGTCGTTTCATTAAACATCGCGAATAACGTAACCTTTACCGGCTTTGTTCCATACCGACATTTGATCAACAATTATCTATATGCTGATGTGTTTGTTAACTCTTCGTTCAGTGATTCGTTCCCGCTGCCGATTCTGGAAGCAATGGCCTGTGAACTTCCGGTGGTAGCGACTCGCGTGGGTGGGATACCCGAAGCTGTCGCAAATGGCAAAACGGGTTTATTGGTTGAGCCAGGCGATGCTGTTACGTTGGCCGAAGCGATGCTCCGCCTTCTCTTAGACGAAGATCTAAGGAAATCGATGGGAAAAGCCGCGCGTAAGCAAGCGGTTGAACTCTTTTCCTGGGAACAAATTGTAACAAAGCTGTTGTACCTGTACGAGAATATCTGTGAGACTAATGGGTAGATCATTTTCAAAAGCTCACCTACGTCAGTTTTACAAGTGGATACTAAGGTCTATCAGTAGTGAGTATCATGAGGACGATCTGAGGCGTCCCGCAGTCGTTTTTTCGCCCCACTTTGACGATGAGACGCTTGGGTGTGGAGGAACCATCATCAAGAAGAAGAGGGCTAGAGCAAACGTCAAAATTGTTTTCATGACCGATGGCAGTAAGTCACACAGACTCTTGATTGCAGAAGATGAGTTGAAAGCAATAAGAGCAAGCGAAGGTCTTGCTGCGAGTCGATCACTTGGTCTGAATGCGTGCGACGTTTTTTTTCTCGGGTTCGAGGAAACAAAGCTTAGTGAACACGTGGATTCTGCTACTGAGAGAGTGACGGAGATCCTTTTGCGTCAACAACCTGATGAAATCTTCATCCCTTATCACAAAGAACCATCGTTATGGTCTAAAGACCATTTTGTCACCAATAGAATTGTGGTGTCTGCGCTTAAAATGTACGGGAGAAAGGTAACTATTTATGAATATCCCGTATGGTTTTGGCGTCACTGGCCTTGGACAAGCATACCGATAGGTACCCCCTGGGAAATCTTAAGCTTTTTGAAGAATGGTCTTGTTTCACCTTTGAGTTTGCTTAGGGAATTTCGATGCTCCGTTTACATAGGGGATGTTTTGGAGCTCAAACGCGTCGCATTGGATAACTATAGATCACAGATGACGCGACTTATTCCTGACCCAAGATGGCGGACGTTGGGCGATGTGTCGAATGGGGAGTTCCTCGAATGTTTTTTCCAAGAGTATGAGGTTTTCCACGTGCGCTTCAAAAACGTCGATAATGCATCGTTTGTTAGGAGTGTAATAGTTGAAAAGTGAAATGAAAAGTCAAGGGGAAACCACTATTGTCAATAGGTATGTTCAAGCTGAAACTATACTGGGCGAATATAGAGCGGAAACATTGCTTATGCTCTTTATAATAAAAAATAACGCCCGAACTTAGCCAAGAGGCATGCAGAAATTGCAGCTAAATTGAAACATAAAATTATCGAAATTCAATCACAGAACGTTCACTGAAGAAGAAAAAGAAATCATAGAGGAAAGGCTGAAAAAATTAGGATATTTGTAATTGCCCTGATCCAGCGTGCGAGGCTCTGGTGAGAAAATATGAAGGAAAATCAGAAAAATGTTCTCTTTCTGCTAGTCGACGCTCTTAGAGCTGACAAATGTTTAGGAAATGAAAAAACGGCAAAAACTCCAACCATTGATTCATTTCGTGAAAGAGGAACTGTATTTACTAAAGCAATAGCCGCCACTTCTACCACAACTCCGAGTGTTGCCAGCATTCTGACGGGTATCTATCCCTCATCTCATGGAATACGATCTCTAATGGGTTATAAATTGAATAATGAGGTGAAAACATGCGCTGAGATTTTTGGAGAAAACGGATATCGCACGTATGCAGAAGTATCCGGGCCATTGGTCCCTGAAACTGGATTAAATAAGGGTTTTGAAGAATATCATTGCAGAAAAGAAAAGGACAATGTATATTCGGAATGGGGCGAACAACTGATAAGAAGATTTAAGAATGAAGAATTTGAACAGCCATGGTTTGTTTTTGTACATTTTTGGGAACTTCACATCCCTAGAACAGTACCAAAAGAATTCGACAGCAATAACTTCGGAAAAAGTAGATACGAAAGAGCAATCTCTGCACTCATGGCGTATTTGCAGAGACTTATTGCCAGCCTCAGAAATGATGTTATCATTGTGTTAACTGCAGATCATGGGGAAAAAATTGTTGAAACAAAAACCGGAGAGTTCTTTTTTAAAATAGCGCGCACGATGAAAAAGGAAGAAAGTCTTAGAATTGTCGGTCATGGATTCCACGTTTATGATTACCTTATAACAGTGCCCTTACTATTTGTTGGCAAAGGAATATTTCCTGAAAATAAGGCAATTGATAGCCAAGTCAGTCAGGTGGACATTTTACCAACACTTGTCGATGCGCTTAAAATGAATATTCAAGGTGAATTTAGACCAGACGGACAAAGTCTTATGCCGATTATAAGAGATCAGCAAATGCAAGAAATCCCAGTTTTCTGTGAAGCATGTGGGGCAGTGTTGCCCGACCAGAGCAAATGGCTCGCAGGAATTCGGACACCAAAATACAAATTTGTTTATGGACCTTACAATGAGAAAGTAAAAGAGGAACTTTATGATTTAGAAAATGACCCCAACGAAAGGAAAAATATTGCTAAGAAGCATCCTGAAATAGCTACTGAATTAAAAAGTAAAATCATTGAATTTCAATCGCAAAAACTTAAAGCAACAGCAGAAAAAAAACGTATATCATTCACTGCGGAAGAGGAAAAAATCATTGAAGAAAGGCTGAGGAAATTAGGATACTTGTAATAGTTGTGAGGCGAGAAGAACATTTGTTTGTCTTGTAAAGCGAACGTATAAGAATATTTATGAAGGAGTTTTATTTTGAACTACGGCAAGAAGGGAGTCAGAATTGGACTTTGCATGAAGAATTGCGAAACAACCATCAAAACCTGTAGGAAGCATAATAAATAAGGATTTTTCGTATGAATTTATGGAAATAATTATCGTAGATGCTTACAGCCAAGACAAAACACTATCTATAATCACATAAATCTTTAGAATCCTTAGACTGGTTAGGAATTCAATTGAATCCAAAAACAAGTGGAAGCTAACCCCAAGACAAATGCAAATATTTCTTCTAACTTTAGACGATTTTTTGCTAAGAGACGAATGGTCAAATCCTTCTTCATTAAGTTGCAAGAATGCGCACTTTAAAAAAATCATTTTTTCAAAGTGCGCCAAGTAGCTCCATATGAGGAGGGCATCTGCAAACTCGAAGGTGAAAATGATGAAAAATCTAAAGGTCATCGTAATCGGTTTGGATGGAGGAACATGGGATCTAGTAAGACCATGGTCTGACAACGGAGATTTGCCCACCTTTAAGAGATTACTTAGAGAAGGAGTTCACGGAATGCTGCAAACCATAATCCCTCCTATTACCGCACCCGCTTGGGCATCATTCGCGACAGGGAAAAATCCTGGAAAACACGGAATCTTTGATTTCATAAAAATGGAAGGAAACAACGTAAGAATGCTTTCAACAGAAGATTTGAGATCCGATACCTTCTATGAAATACTGTCAAGAGAAGGATTTAGAAACATAATCGTAGGTCTTCCATTATCCTTCCCCCCAAAAAAAGATTTCAACGGCATCATGATTTCGGATTTTCTGTATCCACGAAAGGAAATCGAGCCAAAAGAAAAGAGTCAATACTTGGATGGTTATCAGGTATGGTCATTACAGAGCATAGATGCAATAGAGAGAACAGCTATAAACAGGATCAGAACGACTATGAAATTAATCGTGAATGAAAGTTGGGATTTCTTCTTTCTCCATTATGGTGAAACGGATTGGATCTCTCATAGGCTTTGGGTGGATGTCCGCAACAATACGAGACTGAGCCGAAAAGCCAAGCATATATTCGTAATTGCTGATCAATTCCTAGACTGGCTGCTAAGATGGATGGATGAAAAATGTTATCTGTTTGTTATCTCGGATCACGGATTCGGAGATTGTCCAATGAAGATTAATCTAAATCGAATATTTATTAGAAAACGTTTATTAAAAGTGTGCCCTAAGAAGACCTTGAGTCCCAGGTCAGTTTATTCTAACTTATATAAAGGAGAAAAAAAGTCCAGATTGCCCAAGTTCATCCTTAGATTCTTGAACTATGTAGAAACAAATAATTACAATTTGTATAGGAAAATATTTGAACCGCTACTCGCTGGCAAAGCCAGATCTAGGTATGAGATGGAAATAGATTTTGAAAATTCCAAAGTTTTTAAACCTAATGATGAATCTTTTGGCATCTATGTAAATGAACCAACGGTAGAAAAACGAGAAAAGATCGTGGGAGAGGTCATTGGAATATTGGAACACGTGCAATACAAAGGGAACAAGGTTTTCAAGAGAGCCTTACGAAGAGAAGAAATATACTCAGGAGTCTATATTAATGAGGCCCCCGATATTATCTCAATTCCGAATGGATTTTTCATATCAAAGGCTCTCGATAGACCCTTGTTTGAAAGGTATGCTGATGGGGGGGGTCAACATGATTTAAACGGAATCTTTCTTGCCTACGGACCAGATATAAGAAAAGGTATTGAAATAAAAAATGTGGGAATATGCGATATAGCACCAACCATATTACATATTCTTGGTCTACCCATCCCGAATGATATGGATGGGCGTGTCTTAGTGGAAACTTTTGAGGATCATTCTGAGCTGAAAAAAAGAACACCTATTTATGTTAAACCAACCCACTATAACAAACTTACGAAGCAAAGACTAAATTTTAAAGAGGAAGAAAGGATAAAGAATAGACTTAGAAAATTAGGGTATTTGTAACTAATTTCGATCGATTAGAAACTCGTACTTCATCATTTATGGGAACGGAAGACTGTAGGGAAGACAATATCAGGTGAAACGTGGTCCGGGAGATGCGTACGTGGATTGGATGGGTGTAAGCTGGCATAGCTTTATCGTTTATGCGATGGAAAAGGAGAAGACTATCGATCAATGGTTTGCGGAAGGCGAATACCTTCTGTTCGCTACGCTTCATGGTAAACCTTTCATTTTTCCCGAAACTGGAAGAGACAAGTGGGCAGTAGAACAGTACCGTGTTCCTGTAGACCATCAAGTACGGCATATAAATCAGCTTTTTGATTTCATGGATCGCCACAACGAGGTTAAAGCCTTCATCTGGTACGACTTACCTTACACCCTATCCATTCCAGAAACCTTAAACGCTTGTCGCCAAGGAATTGCAAATCCACGATAAATAATAACAAATATCAATTTCCTTAAGCCGAACGCGAGATTCCATTCGAGTATATAATTATAGATAGCGTAGCTAGCATATTGGGCGTAGCGATGATGATCTCGATGTTGTAGCGTCGGAAATGTTTGAGAAAATGAAAGAGTCAATGCCCAAGAATGTTGACGGGGTGAAAGTGATCACGTCGACGAAAAAGTTCTGTTCAAGCTGTGGTTCAAAAGGATTGTTACTTATTTACGAAGTGAGAAATGTACCCGTCCACAGCTGCTTGATGATGTCAACCCAGCAGGAGGCGCTGAGGTTCCGGCGAGGTAACATCGTCCTAGGCTTTTGTGGAAAATGTGGTTTTATCTCTAATGTTGCTTTTGACCCCTCGTTGCTGGATTATTCCATCGCCTATGAAGATCAACAGTGTTTCTCGTCGACATTCAATGCTTTTGCTTATAATCTAGCGAATCATCTGATAGAGAAATATAATCTATACGACAAGAAAATCTTAGAGATAGGCTGCGGCAAGGGTGATTTCTTGGCGCTACTCTGCGAACTTGGTCACAACCGCGGTGTGGGCATCGATCCCGCTATCGAAAAACAACGCATCCAGAGTGAAGCTTCAGACCGCTTAACATTCATCAAAGATTATTACTCTGAACGCTATGCTAACTATCATGGAGATCTGGTATGTTGCCGTCACACTCTAGAACACATTCACAACACAGCCGGATTTGTTAGTAGCGTGCGACGTGCGATTGGCGATCGTTTGGATACTATCGTCTTCTTTGAAGTACCTGACATCACTCGCATATTGCGTGAACTAGCATTCTGGGACGTCTATTACGAACATTGCTCCTATTTCACTCCGGGATCACTTGCGCGACTGTTTCGTTCCTGTAAGTTTGAGGTCATTGATCTTTCCAGGGCTTTTGGCGATCAATACCTGCTCATTGAAGCGAGACCTGTAAGCGAAGCATCAGGCAAGGTGCATGAATTAGAGGAAAGTATCGATGAGATGGCGAAGAATGTGAGGTATTTCACCGCACGTTGTCGTGAAAAGTTACATCAGTGGAAAAATTGCTTGCAGCAAATTGAGGCAGATGGAAAACGGGCTGTCGTTTGGGGATCGGGCTCCAAATGTGTGTCTTTCATGACGACACTCGCTATCAAAGATGAAATCGAGCATGTTATCGATATCAATCCATACCGTCATGGTAAGTTCCTTCCCGGCATCGGTAAAAAGATCATGCCGCCGGAATTTCTGAAGGAATATAAACCGGATGTCACCATTGTGATGAACCCCATCTACTGCGATGAAATTCGGCAAATGCTTGATGACATGGAGGTAACCACGGAGGTGATCCCTTTTTGAGTAGAACGACAGCGAAACACCTGAACACGTTATCTGAAAATCCATGTCCTATTTGTGCTTCCCAACATTTGAAAGTTTTTTTTGAGATGTTGGATGTTCCGGTCCATTGCAACCTTCTATGGGCAAGCCGGGATGCGGCCCGGCATTGTCCAAAGGGGGATATCAAACTGGCGTTCTGCCCTGTTTGCGGCTTTATGACAAATCTAGCATTTGACTCAGCCCGTCTTGAATATGCACAGCGTTATGAAAACTCTCTGTTTTGTTCGCCTCGTTTTCAAGATTACGCGAGATCGCGGGCAGAGCGGTTAGTTAAACGCTACGATCTGTATGACAGAGACATCATTGAGATCGGATGTGGGCAAGGTGATTTCCTATTATTGCTCTACGAGCTCGGGAATAACCGTGGGGTGGGCTTTGATCCAACCTACGTTAAACGAGAAAAGCATAGTAACGCAAAGGATCGGGTGAAGTTTATCCGAGATTTCTACTCGGATAGATACAAGAATTACAAGGCTGATCTCATTGTTTGTCGACACGTACTCGAACATATCCAGAACCCAAAAGGCTTTCTAGACACGATACGACGGGCAATTGGCAATCACCTAGATACATACTTGTTCTTTGAAGTACCAAACGCATTGCACACTTTTCACAGACTCTTTGTCTGGGACATCATCTACGAGCACTGCTCATATTTCACGCCCATCTCCCTGTCGCGCACCTTCTCATCCTGTGGGTTCCAAGTCCGCGAGGTTACTGAGGAGTATGAAGGGCAATATCTCTGCATCGATGCTCTGCCGAGCAAACAAAGCGCGCTAGACTCAGGGCATGAGCAGCATTACGAGGTCAACCAAATTGCCCGAGACATAGAATCGTTTGCTGCCACTTACCGAAAAAAGGTTGAGAAATGTAGACACAAACTAGAACAGATAGAAGGCAAGGGGCAGCGTCCAGTAATATGGGGAGCGGGTTCAAAGGGCGTTACCTTCTTGAATACACTCAAGAATACACGGATCGAGTATGCGGTAGACATCAACCCCCGCAAGCAGGGTATGTATATCCCAGGAACAGGGCAAAGAATTGTGCCACCCGAGTTTCTTCGAGACTACCAACCAGATGTCATCATCGTGATGAACCCG
>Ga0315314_1004431_pt1 | contig 10551 bp, 11 predicted proteins | sample TDP9_MG_FD_203631 | JGI IMG/M metagenome (GOLD analysis project Ga0315314, IMG submission 203631) | Freshwater sediment microbial communities from Lake Towuti, South Sulawesi, Indonesia - TDP9 | ecosystem: Environmental > Aquatic > Freshwater > Lake > Sediment | place: Indonesia: South Sulawesi... | reverse complement strand
TTCTGGCTTCTTTTTCACAAGTGTACTTGGTTGGTCTAATTCTATTGTTTCTGGACCAGTTTTCCAAGTATTTAATCAGACAAAGGATGTCTCTTGATGAGACTATTCCGGTTATAAAGAGTATATTCCATATTACTTATGTGGAGAATACAGGCATTGCCTTCGGGCTTTTTCCTCAGGGGCACTTTATTTTTGTCATTATTTCCTTAATTATTATTTTGGTTATTCTCTTTTTCGAAAGAAGAAAAGCTCTCAAATCACCGGGTGAGAGGTTCTGTTTAGGTTTAATTTTGGGTGGTGCTTTAGGTAATCTTATTGACAGGTTGAGGTTTGGATTTATAATCGATTTTTTGGATTTCCGCATCTGGCCTATTTTCAATGTTGCCGATTCGGGTGTCTGTATTGGTGGGATTCTTATGGCATTTTTTCTTTTAAAGAAGCGTCCAGGTAAGGAGAAAACCGTTGGTTAGCACGATTAAAGAATTTGTTGTGCATAAAGGTGAAAAAGGGAAGAGACTCGACTTCTATTTGTCTTCTTCTTTTCCCGGCCATTCCAGAAGCTTCCTGCAAAAGATGATTGTACAGGGAGATATACTGGTTAATGGCAAGGCTGTTTCCAGACATTACAAAGTTAAGGAAAAAGATGTAATCAGCATAAATTTACCTCCAGTCAAGCCTCACAGGGCCTTTGCTGAGGAAATTCCTCTGGATATCATTTACGAAGATGAAGCGATAATTGTAGTCAATAAGCCGGCTGGCATGGTAGTCCACCCCGCATGTGGAAACTATTCGGGCACATTGGTGAATGCTCTTCTATACCATTTCCCCAGTTTAGCCAGCGGAAAATTCCCTGACATTAATCGAGTGGGGCTTGTTCACCGCTTGGATAAGGACACTTCTGGGGTTATGGTTGTTGCCAAAAATAGCACCTCCCTGTCCCGTTTAGCCAGACAGTTTGAGGATAAAAAAGTGGAAAAGGTGTACGTGGCCTTAGTTTTTGGCAAAATTATAAATCCAGAAGGAAGTATTGAGGCGCCAGTGGGCAGAAAGATTACAGACCGGAGGAAAATGGCTGTGACTTCGATAAGAAGCCGCCAAGCAATTACCCATTTTAGAGTGCGTGAAATTTTAGGAGATTTTACACTTTTAGAGGTAAGACCAAAGACGGGGAGGACGCATCAGATAAGGGTCCATCTGGCACACATCGGACATCCTGTTGTGGGAGATGGGGAGTATGGGCCGCCCGCTACAAATAATTTTGGGGTAACCCGACAGCTCCTCCATGCATATAAATTGGGATTCATTCATCCTGTTAGGAAGGATTGGGTTGAATTTACTGCTCCCATTCCCAAGGAATTCAAAAAGGTAATTGCCAAATTAAGAAAGGATATGGAGATAGAACAGAATGGGTGAGAAGAGAAGATATCGCGAGTTGTTTAACAGCAGGGACCTGGTGAGCTTCAGAGTTAAGCAGAAAGAAACAGACGTATACGTAGCTGTGGATAGTAGGAAAAAGGGAAATCTAAAGAGTATCATTGCCAAGACAGAAAGGTTGATACGGGATTACCGGCGGGATATCGAAGATTATATAAGGAATTACCCGCTTTTTGAGGTGAGTTTTAGGCCCGTAGCTGTAGATTCTGATGCTCCAGAAATTATTAAGGAGATGGCCAGTGCAGCGCTACTTGCCAATGTAGGTCCCTTTGCCTCAGTGGCCGGAGCGATCGCTGGCGCGGTGGGGAGAAAATTGTCGGAGGAGATTTCGAATGTAATAATTGAGAATGGCGGAGATATCTTTATGAAAACAGCCAGACCACGCAAGGTGGGAATCTACTCTGAGTCGGATGAGATTTCTAACCGAATCGGCCTTGAAGTCCGTCCCACAGATACTCCCCTGGGGATCTGTGCTTCAAGTGGAACTCAAGGTCATTCTTTTAGTTTTGGTCGAGCGGATGTCGCAGTGGCTGTTTCCAGTTCCACTGCTCTGGCTGATGCTTGCGCTACTGCGACGGGAAATTTAATAATGGAGAGCAAAGATATCACGAAAGGAATCGATTTTGCCAAGAGTATTGAAGGGATTAAGGGAGTAGTTATAGTTAAGGATGGCCAAATTGGATTCTGGGGCGATCTGAGAATAATTATGATTTGACATTGTTCAGATTTTTTTTTATAATGAAGATTTAATTTTTCTATGACCTATGGGAAGGAAAAAGAATGGTAGCAAGATTGATTAATATAGGTTTTAATAACATAGTTATTGATCAGAGAATTATCGCGGTGGTTAATCCCGATTCTTCGCCTGTGAAAAGATTGATAGAAGTAGCCAAAGAGAGAGGTAGTTTAATTGATGCCACCTGTGGCCGGCGTACCCGCTCAGTAGTGATTACAGATAGCAACCACGTTATCTTATCCGCGTTGCAACCGGAGACGATTAGTGAAAGATTTCAACAGAAAAGAATAAAAGACGACAAGAAGATACTCTACCCTTCTACCAGGACAAATCAGAATAAACTAAGAAAACGGAAGTGAAACTAATGACCGAGTGTGGACTGCCCATAATCATCTCTGCTCCTTCGGGTACAGGTAAATCGACCCTGTGCAGAAAATTAATTGAGGACCTTCCAAATGCCTGCTATTCCGTCTCGGTCACCACAAGGAATCCACGGCGCGGAGAAGTTGAAGGGAAGGATTACTTCTTTGTCTCAAGAAATGAGTTTAAACGGAAGATTAAAATAGGTCAACTTGCGGAGTGGGCATTGGTTCATGGTCATTACTATGGTACACCCAAGGATTTTCTGGAAAGAAATCTGCTTAAGGGTAAAGAGGTCATACTGGACATAGATGTGCGTGGTGCGATGAAATTGAAGAGGAGATATCCTGAGGCGGTGTTTATCTTCCTTGCGCCTCCCTCATTTTCTGAATTGAAAAGAAGGCTTAAGGGGCGGGGGAAGAACAACGAAGCAACTATTAAAAAAAGACTCACTAATGCCCGATGGGAAATAGGACGAATAAAAAGTTATGACTACTTAGTAATTAATGACCGGTTAGTAAATGCACTGAGGAATCTTACATGCATTGTAGTGGCTGAAAAGAATAGAGTAAAGAGGTTGAAAAAAAGGATACAAAACCTGAATCATCTATAGCGAAGTGTTTAAATCTGCTAAACTCCGGATTTAGTCGAAGTAGAAAGAATGGAAAAAGACAAAGCTAAACCTTCACTAAATAAATTGCTGCTCAACAATGTATCTAATAAATATGAGTTGGTCGTTTTAGCCTCGAAGTTATTAAAAGAGAAAGCGAAGAAAGACTTAAAAATTAAAATGACACCTGAGACAATTATCCAAGCATTGTACGAAGTGGCTGATAAATATACCGAGCAGAAGGAAATCTCAAAGGGAAAGGTCTCAAAAGAGGAAAGTGTCCAAAAAAAGAAACCTGAAGAAAAATAGACCTCTTTCGGGTAGAAAAGTCGTCTTAGGCATAACAGGCAGTATTGCTGCTTACAAGGCCTGTGGGATAGTCTCTCGGCTAAGAGAGTCGGGTGCTGAAGTTTTTGTAGTAATGACCAAATCAGCCACTCATTTCGTCACCCCTTTAACTCTTCAGACCCTCTCTAGAAATAGAGTCCATTTAGATCTTTTCGATTTACCTGAACAGTGGAAGCTCGAGCATATTTCTTTGGCGGAAAGAGCCGACTTAGTCTTGATTGCCCCTGCTACAGCCAACACTATTGCAAAATTAGCTGCTGGCATGGCTGATGACCTCCTGACAGCCACTGTTTTGGCCACCGAGGCGCCCATTTTAATAGCGCCAGCAATGCACGAAACTATGTATAAGAATAGCTTCACACAGGCGAATATTGGAAAGTTGAAAAAGGAGGGATTCACATTTATTGGACCCGGATACGGAATGCTTGCTTCAGGAAAGATTGGCTTAGGAAGGTTAGCTAATAATGATGAGATTGTGGAGAGTGTTAAGGATATTTTGGATAGAGAAAAAGATATGGTAGGTAAGGCTTTTCTGGTTACCGCCGGACCCACACATGAATACCTGGACCCGGTGAGGTTTATGTCAAATGCTTCTTCAGGCAAAATGGGCTATGCTTTGGCTGAACTAGCAAAAAGGAGAGGGGCAGAGGTATTATTAATTAGCGGTCCTACAAATATTACACCGCCAGAGGGAGTTAAGACCATATTTGTAGAGTCTACCCTCGATATGGAAAAGGAGGTCTTAAGGCATTTTTCTCTCTGTGATGTGGTTATCGCTTCCGCTGCTGTTAGCGATTACCGTCCAGAGAAGAGGGAGAGAGAAAAAATCAAAAGCAATGTTCAGAAGAAAAGTATAAATCTGATAAGGAACCCTGATATCCTCGGTCAACTGGGTAAACAGAAAGGTGCGAAATTCTTGATTGGATTTGCTTTGGAGACAAGAGATTTGGAAAGGAGCGCTCGGGAGAAACTGAGAAGGAAGAATCTCGATATGATTATAGCTAATGCCCCGGAGGTAATGAGTCGAGATGAAGCAACAGTCAAAATTTTCACAAAATCAGGAAAAAAAATCTTCTTACGCAAAATGAAAAAGGAAAAGATAGCCGAGAGGATACTATCTGAATTAAATGAATTTATGAAATGAGTATAGGACTTAGAATTGGATATACGCAAAGAGTTTGTTGAGTTAATTTCAATAACCAGGAAGTTTCTGGAGCAAGAGAGAGATAGGGGAGTGGAAGAGTTAATGGAACATCTGGAAGAAAAGAAGGTTGAATCAGGAGGCTTAGACGATCTGGCAGGGAGCATAAAGGATTGTCAGAAGTGTAAACTGGGGAGAACGAGGACAAATTTGGTGTTCGGAGCAGGGAATCCCAAGGCTGAATTAATGTTTGTTGGTGAGGGGCCTGGTTTCGATGAAGATCGGTTGGGAATTCCCTTTGTGGGAAAAGCTGGACAGCTTTTAACTAAAATAATTGAATCGATTGGACTGACAAGAGAAAAAGTATACATTTCCAACATTGTAAAATGTCATCCCATGAGAGATCCCAACCACCCAGAGATGAGAGGTAACGACCGACCTCCCACTCAGGATGAAGTAGCTCAGTGTCTTCCTATTTTGCTTAAGCAGATCGGAATTATCAAGCCCAAAATCATCTGCACTTTGGGTTCACCAGCTACTAAAGCGCTTTTGAACTTAAGTGGTGGCATCGGGGGACTTCGTGGGAAATCCTACGATTTTTATCCACCCTATGGAAAGTTTGGACAACCTATGAAGGTCATTCCTACTTACCATCCAGCATATCTTTTGAGAGACCCGAATAGAAAAGGGGAAGTGTGGGAAGATATGAAAAAGATAAAGAAGGCCATGACCATAGGAGGTAATTCTTGTGGCAGAAAGGTTAGGAGATGAAGAACAAATAATTGCGGAAGGGAAAATTTTTGGAGTGATGGCTTACCTATCAATTCTCTGTTTGGTTCCCATTGTCTATTTCTCCACATTTAAGATGATTCCTATTAGAAATTTCAAATTTCAAATTAGGCACTACTTTCGATAACTGGAGTAGCGAAGCAACGCTTCGCGATTATAACGCGGAGCTATCGCTCCGCTACTCCTTTCAAAGCGATGGCAAAGGTGCTGGGGATTATTCATGGCGATGCAAAGATGTGTGTCAGTTGTTTTTCCCATACCATTTAATAGAATTTTTCACTATTCACTTCCACTTGAACTTGAGTCGGAAAGACTGGTAGGAAAAAGAGTAATGGCGCGCTTTGGAACCAAAGAGAGGATAGGATATATTGTGGATAGCATAACAAAGTCAGGACTAAAAAGTCTAAAAATTATTGAACAGATCGTTGATAAAGAGCCTTTAATTTCTAAAAATCTCTTGGAGTTGGCTAGGTGGATATCCAAATACTATGTCTGTTCTCTGGGCCAGGCTCTGGATACAATACTTCCTCACAATTTTCGACCGGTAAGAGCGAGAGAGAAGATTAAAAAGCAAGAAGTAAAAGTTTTCTCCGCCTTTATCCCGTCTCCACAGCAGAAGAGAATATTAAAGCCCATTCAAGATAATATAAAGAATGAAACATTTGGTGTTTTTCTTATCCATGGCGTAACTGATAGTGGCAAGACAGAAGTTTATCTACAGGCTATAGCTCAGGCTCAGGAAGTGGGAAGACAGTCCATATTTTTGGTTCCCGAAATATCACTGACCCCACAATTCTTGAGCATATTTGAACAGAGATTTGGATTCGCTCGAATTGGCCTCTGGCACAGTCGCCTTTCCCAGGGGGAGAGGTATACAACCTGGCAATCCGCCTACCAGGGTAAGATAGATATAATGATTGGAGCAAGGTCAGCAATTTTTGCGCCTTTCCCCAATTTGGGCCTAATAATAATTGATGAAGAACATGATACTTCTTACAAGCAGGAAAAGAGACCCATGTATCATACCAGAGAATTAGCAGAGAAGAGAGCCGAGCTTGAAAGAGCAACTCTGGTTCTGGGTTCAGCGACTCCCTCTCTGGAGGCTTTCTACCGGTCCTTAACGGGAGTAAAACGATATAGACTTTTAACTCTTCCGGAAAGGATATATAAAAGGTCTCTTCCTTCAGTAGATGTAGTTGATATGCGTGAAGAACTTGAAAAGAGTAAGAATCGAGGCATCCTCTCTCCGAAACTTTCTGAAGCCATCGCTGATAGATTAAAAAGAGGCGAAGAGATTATCCTCTTTTTAAATCGGCGAGGGTATTCCACTTTTATCCTATGTCGAGAATGCGGCTTTGTGTTAAAATGTCCAAATTGTAACGTTTCCATGGTCTACCATTTTGATGAGAAAAGGGTTAAGTGTCACTATTGTAACCATCATGATGAAGCGCCAAGATTTTGCCCTCGTTGCGGAAGCAGAAAGATTCGCTATTTTGGGACTGGTACTGAAAAAGTTGAACAGGTAGTGAAGAAAATGTTTCCCGGGGCAAAAGTTATGAGAATGGATATCGATACAATGCATTATAAGGATGCTGCGCAGAAAATATTTAATGCATTTCGCCAGAAAAAGGTCGATATCTTAGTGGGTACTCAGCTCGTGGCCAAGGGATGGGACTTTCCAGATGTTACGCTGGTCGGAATAATCTCAGCGGATACAGCTTTAAATTTGCCAGATTTCCGTTCTGCAGAGAGGACCTTCTCTTTAATTACGCAGGTTGCCGGAAGGAGCGGCCGCGGATCCAAGGGTGGTGAGGTTATCGTGCAGACCTACAATCCCGACCACTATAGTATAAGAATGGCTCTTATGCATGATTACTGCTCATTCTACGACAGGGAAATAGAATTCCGAAAAGAATTGAACTATCCCCCTATTACCAACCTCGTAATTATCATGGTAAAAGGAAAAGACGAAGAAAAAGTTATAAAAGTGTGTGAAAAAATCAGTTCTCTTTTAAAAAGAGAGAGCATTCCAGCCACAATATTAGGACCTAGCCCGGCGGTACTGAATAAGATTGCCGGAAAATATCGCTGGCAAATTATTATCAAGACTGCCGATATGAAGTATATTAGTGAATTTTTCCAGAGGCACTACCTTGGATTTGAGGAGAAAGGTGTCGAGACTATTGTCGACGTTGACCCTCTCAGTATGCTTTGAGAGGGGGATAAAGAATTTGTATAAAGGTAAAAAATTTGTTATTATTGAAAGGCAGTTCAAGCTATCTTAGACCTGGGAACGCCCAGCTGGGGTCGGGAGGAAAAGTTGCGTATCTTGTTTATGGGAACACCAGACTTTTCCGTCCAGTTCTTAAGAAAGATTATGCAAACTGACGATATTGTAGCCGTTGTCACCCGAAGAGACCGTCCTAGTAAGCGGGGGCACCGTTTGGAATACTCGGAAGTAAAGAAATTTGCTCTGGAGAAAAACCTTACTCTCTTTCAGCCTGAGATGGTTAACGACATCAATTTTTTGAAAAGTGTTAGGCAGTTAGCCCCGGATTTAATTGTGGTTGTTGCCTTTGGAAAAGTCTTGCCGGGTGAAGTTTTCAGTATTCCAAAGAAGGGTTGTCTGAATATCCATTTTTCTTTGCTTCCTAAGTACCGTGGCCCCGCTCCTGTGCAGTGGGCGATTCTTAACGGCGACTCTTATGCAGGAGTATCATCAATTTTTATGAAAGAAGAAGTGGACGCGGGAGACGTTATTTTACAGAGAAAAGTTTCTATAGACCCCGATGACAACTATGAGAGCTTACTGGCCAAATTATGCGAAGCAGGGGTTACTTTACTGGAAGAGACGCTCGATTTGATAAGGGAGGGGAGAACTTCTCCTTACCCTCAGGCTGACTCTGGGGTGAGTTATGCGCCTTTGTTGAAGAAGAGTGATGGCCAGATTAATTGGAATGAGTCATCTCGGAAGATACTCAATCGAATCCGGGCACTCAACCCGTGGCCTGGAACTTACAGTAAAGTAAATGGTGGAAATAAAGTGAAAATATTGGAGGCCAAGATTACGCCAGTACCTCTTGAGGTTAACAAAGGAGGTTTTCCTAAGCCGGGAGCAATTGTGGAAATTAGGAAGGGAGAAGGATTTGTAGTGGCCTGCGGGGAAGGAGCCCTCTTGGTCACTCGGGTTCAGCCGGAAAGTAAGTCTATCCAGAGGGCTTACGATTATCTTCAGGGTGCCCGGCTAACGGTTGGTGACATGTGGGGTAAAGAATGAAATTATCTGCCAGGAGAATTGCTTTAGAAATCCTGTATAAGATTGAGGCAAAAAATGCATATAGCAGAGTTGCCTTAGACAGTGCCCTTTCGTCTCATGAATTATCAAAAGAGGATAGAGCACTGGTTACCGAATTGGTCTATGGGGTGATTCGCCATCTCAATACTTTAGATTGGGTATTGAATACATATAGTTTCAAGCGAAAGATAGAAGAGTTCTCTCCGTATGTAAGAAATATTTTGAGGCTGGGAGCTTACCAGTTAATGTATCTTGATAGGATTCCTGCCTACGCAGCAATTAATGAGGCAGTGGAGATAAGCAAGGAATTTGAACACAGTGGTATCGTTTCATTGGTCAATGCACTATTACGCGCGGTTAGTGATAATATGGAAGATATTGTCTATCCTGACCCGCAAAAAAACCTATCCCAATATCTTTCCATAAAGTACTCTCATCCACAATGGCTAATTACGCGCTGGCTGTCGCGATTCGGCGAAAAAGAGACAATTCAGTTATGCGAAGTCAATAATCAAGCACCCCCCCTTTCTATTCGCGCCAACACACTGAAGAACACCCGGGAAGAACTCATCCATAACCTGGAGGAACTGGAGGAAGAAGATTTGAAAGTGGAGGTGAGCTCAGTTGCTCCTGGAGGACTAAAAATAAGAGATTTTGTCTCTCTGACTCAATTGGAGTCCTTCAGGAAGGGTCTATTCACTGTCCAGGGAGAGAGTTCTCAGCTGATCAGTTACATTGTTGCACCCGAGCCTGGAGAGACTGTGTTGGACGCTTGCGCCGCCCCTGGTGGAAAAACTACACATATGGCAGAACTTATGAAAAATACGGGTTTAATTATTGCTTTAGATATTCGTAAACCTCGATTGGAGATGATTAGAGAGAACTGTATGCGACTGGGAGTAACCAATGTGAAAATGGAACTTTTGGATGCAACTAAGGTCAGTTCGGTTTACTCTAAAAAATTTGACCGATGCCTTGTGGATGCGCCTTGCTCCAGTCTGGGAATTATCCAGAGTCAGCCGGAGGTTCGTTGGAATAGAGATTATCGGGAGGCCCTGGTCAAAATGCCCCAGTTGCAATCGGCAATTTTAAATGACGTCTCTTTATGTGTCAAACCAAAAGGTGTTTTAGTTTATGCCGTCTGCAGTTTCGAACCAGAAGAGGGCGAGAAAATTATTGAGAAATTGTTAAAGGAGAGACCATTGTTCCATCTGGAATCAGTTAAGCCCTATCTTCCTGTTTCTAAAGAAGAACTTGTTGATGAAAAAGGTTTCCTGAAGATATATCCTCATCACCATCATATGGATGGCATGTTTGCCTGTCGGTTGGTGAGAATGTGAAAATTAGGACGAAGGGATAGTTTTCGGAGTCGCTCGGTTAGAAAAACCTCGCTCTAAATCCGCCAGTGCTGGGGCAAAACCTGGCGGATTTGAAGCTCCTGTAACTATCCCTTCATCCTCGGGGAAATAGTCGCGTAGGGGCGACCCTTGTGGTCGCCCGATTGTCGTCCTCATTTTTTGGCTAAAATTCCGAAAGCTCTTCGCAAACTATTTTTTCAAATCTTGGGTATTATTGATTTGTAATTTGAAATTTGGATTTTGGGATTTGGAATTTGTATTGTGGGGATAGTTATCGGAGTCGCTCGGTTAGTTATTGGAAAGATAGTTTGCTCATTACTGAGGAATTTCTTAACGCGAAAAAACTTCGGACTCTGTAAGGCGCAAATCAAAACTCCTCCCCCGATTTCATCGGGGTCGTCGGACAGTGATTTGCTTGGGAGGGAACGAGCCGTCCTTGTTTTTTGGCTAAAATTCCCAAAGTTCTTCGCAAACTATTTT
>Ga0315314_1004430_pt1 | contig 10555 bp, 9 predicted proteins | sample TDP9_MG_FD_203631 | JGI IMG/M metagenome (GOLD analysis project Ga0315314, IMG submission 203631) | Freshwater sediment microbial communities from Lake Towuti, South Sulawesi, Indonesia - TDP9 | ecosystem: Environmental > Aquatic > Freshwater > Lake > Sediment | place: Indonesia: South Sulawesi... | reverse complement strand
TTTTGTATAATATAAAAGAGATTGTAGAGTTCGAAAAAAAGATTGTTTCCTTTAAGGGCAGACATAAATCTAAGATTCCTACAGAACTTATTCGTAAAGCTAAAGAATACGGCTTTTCCGATAAACAATTGGGCAAACTTTTTAAAATGGATGAAGTCTCCATTTATATATTGCGTAAAGAAAGGGGTGTTTTGCCTACTTTTAAACTGGTTGATACTTGCGGCGCAGAATTCGAGGCGTTTACTCCCTACTATTATTCCACTTATGAGACAGAGGATGAATCTGGTTAGGAATAAACCTCTCCACGACTGTATTAATAGGTTAACAAAATCAAGGATAGGAGCTATTGAAAAGCAAATATTCTGTGGAAGATGGAAGAGAATTCCCTCTCCCATTGGGGGAGAGGGTTAGGGTGAGGGAGTAGAAAATGTTAAAGGCGGAAATTTATGTTACTCTAAAAAAGACAGTATCTGACCCCCAGGGCTCAACCATTAAACACGCTTTAGCTTCTTTAAATTTTAAGGAAGTAGAAGAGGTTCGCACAGGAAAGTTAATCGCTATGAAATTAAATCTCAAGAATAAAAAAGAAGCTCAGAGAAAGCTTGACGAGATGTGCAAAAAACTTTTAGCTAACCCCGTAATAGAAGATTACAGTTTTCAAATAATTGAAGACACAACTTAACGAGCAATAACGAGGGTAAGTTGATGATCTCATTGAAAAAGAGGAATAAATGAGGTTTGGCGTGGTAGTTTTTCCAGGTTCCAACTGCGATCAAGATTGTTTTTATGTAATTAAGGACATTTTGAATCAACCAGTTAAACATATCTGGCATAAAGATAAAAGATTAGATAACTTTGATTGCATTGTATTACCCGGGGGCTTTAGCTACGGAGATTATCTAAGAACCGGGGCGATAGCCATGTTTTCTCCCATAATGGAGCGAATTTCTGAATTTACCAGGAAAGGAAAAGTAGTAATTGGAATCTGCAATGGTTTTCAGATCTTGCTTGAGGCGGGTCTTTTGCCGGGGGCGATGTTGAGAAATAAGAATCTTCATTTTATCTGTAAGTATGTGTACATAAGGACAGAAAATAGTCAGACACCATTTACAAATCTTTGCAAAAAGAATCAAATTTTAAAAATACCAATAGCCCATAATGAAGGCAACTACTATATCGATGAGGAAGGACTTAGAAAGCTTAAAAGAAGTAGCCAGATTGTATTTCGTTATTGTAGTAGGGAAGACAAGACTACGAGCGAATTCAATCCAAATGGAGCAATAGATAATATTGCCGGGATTATAAATAAGAAGGGAAACGTATTGGGAATGATGCCCCATCCCGAGAGGAGTTCTGAGTCAGTACTTGGCTCAAATGACGGACTTTTAGTTTTCAAATCAATCATCAAATGGCTGGAGAGTAGATAACATGGTAAAGCCGGAAGTTTACCCCGTTAGAAATTTTGTGATATCAGGAGGAGCTAATGGATATTTCTAACGAGGTTTATCGAGCACTGGGCTTAAGCGATAAGGAATATCAAAGAATTATAGATATTTTAAAGAGAGAACCAACGCCTACGGAATTGGCGATGTTTTCTGTTGAGTGGTCTGAGCACTGCGGATATCCGCGTTCTCGTAATTGGCTAAAACTTTTGCCAAAAAGGGGCAAATACCAAACTTTAATAGGCGAAGATTCAGGAGGAATTATTATTGATGATTTAGCTGTCATCTTTAAGATGGAGAGCCACAATCATCCTTCGCAGGTGGAGCCAAAACAGGGTGCTGCTACAGGAGTGGGAGGCATCATCAGAGATATTTTTACCACGGGAGCCCAGCCAATAGCATCCTTAAATTCTTTACGTTTTGGAGCTTTACAAGATTCGTATAACAGGTATCTTTTGACCGGAGTAGTAGATGGGATCCAATTCTATGGAAATTGTTTGGGAGTACCAACTGTCGGTGGTGAGATATATTTTGACGAAAGCTATACCGGCAATTGTTTAGTTAATGCGATGAGTATTGGCATCGCCAAGAAGGATAAATTAGTCAGGGCCCGTGCTTCCGGAGTTGGCAATTCCATTATGTATGTGGGAGCAAGTACCGGAAGGGATGGCATTGGAGGTTGTAGCGTTTTAGCTTCGCAAGAGTTTAAAGAAGATGAAGAAAAAAGGCCAACAGTTCAGATTGGAGATCCTTTCACCGAAAAATGTTTAATTGAAGCTACATTGGAAGCTTTAGCCACAGGGCATATTGTGGGAATTAAAGATATGGGTGCAGCAGGCCTTACCTGTTCAACGAGTGAGATGGCTTCGGCTGGAGAATCAGGGGTGGAGATAGAGTTACAGCTTGTTCCCAGAAGAGAAGCCAATATGGAACCATGGGAAGTAATGATGTCTGAATCTCAAGAAAGGATGCTTCTTTGCGTTAAGAAGGGAAAAGAGAAAGAAGTAGAAAAGATATTTACAAAGTGGGATCTAAATGCAATAGTTATTGGTAAAGTTACCGAGAACGGGATAGTCCGCATCAAGGATAAAGGAAAAGTGGTGGCCGAAATAGAAACCCGTGCATTAACCGACGCTCCTGTTTATGATATGCCATATATTAAGCCAGACTATTTAGACAGGTTGAATAGATTGGATATAAACACACTTCCCGAGCCTGAAGACTATAACAAGGTCTTGCTTAAGCTTCTGGGCTCTCCGTCTATTTCTAGTAAGGAATGGGTTTACGAACAGTATGACCATATGGTCCAGACCAATACTGTAGTGTTGCCTGGTTCGGATGCGGCTGTACTTAGGCTAAAGGGAACAAATAAAGCCATTGCTGCCACTACTGATTGCAATAGCCGTTATTGCTACCTAAATCCATACCGAGGTGCTCAAATTGCAGTTGCTGAGGCAGCAAGAAATCTGGTATGTTCAGGAGCAGAGCCAGCAGCTCTCACAGATTGTCTAAATTTTGGTAATCCTGAAAAGCCGGATAGATTCTGGCAATTTAAAAGTTGTATAGAAGGAATTGCCGATACCTGTAAGTTTTTTAATATACCTGTAGTTAGCGGCAATGTCTCTTTTTATAACGAGAGTCCTAAGGGTGCGATTTACCCTACTCCTACAATTGGAATGATTGGAATTCTTGACGATATCAAAAAAATCTGTACACAATATTTTAAGAGAGAGAAAGAGACAATCGTTCTTTTAGGAACCTGCAAGGAAGAATTGGGAGGCAGTGAGTATTTAAAACAAATACATAGATTAATAAAGGGTGATGCCCCAGATTTAAATTTGCAATTGGAACAGGGAGTTCAGCACACAGCATTAGAAGCAATAACAAAAGGATTGGCTAGTTCGGCACATGATTGTTCTGAAGGGGGGTTGGCAGTTGCATTAGCTGAATGTTGCATTTCCAATAAGGAGAATATGATAGGAGCCGTTATCGATGGTTTAATTTTTGATTTAAGAAAGAATGCGTTACTTTTTGGTGAATCGCAATCAAGAATCGTTCTTTCCTGTAGCAAAGAATTTGTTGATAAGATTAGAGATATAGCCAAAAGAAATAAGGTACCTTTTCAAATAATTGGCCAAACCGGTGGCAAAGAATTTAGGATATTGGATGATCGAGGAGAAGTGATTAATCTGCCGCTTAGAAAAATTTCTGAAAAATGGGCAAGTTCATTGCAGTCAATAATTATGGTTTAGTAATGGAATCCATTCCTTTTATCTATTTTATCACTCAAAAGCAAAATGTCTGCCAAATCCTGCATCCTCTCCCCTTAGGGGAGAGGGTTGGGGTGAGGGGAAAGGATCAGAGTTAGGAGGTTTTTCCTATAGCCTGTCCCCAAGAGGAGGAGCTGTTTGGTTGTAACTGTAATTGACTATGGTATGGGAAATTTACGAAGCGTGAGTAAAGCACTGGAGAGGGTAGGAACGGAAGTTAGAATAACTTCTGAGAAAGAGGTAATTCGCAATGCTTATGGTATCGTTCTACCGGGTGTAGGTGCTTTCTCTCAGGCTATGGAGAATCTCAAGAGACTCAATATCATTCCTGCTATTTGTGAATTTATCGAAAGAGGTAGACCTTTTCTGGGAATTTGTCTCGGATTCCAGCTATTATTTAGCGAAAGCGAAGAAGGCGGTGCTCCCCGAGGCTTGGGCATTTTAAGCGGAAAAGTGAGACGATTCAAAAATAAAATGAAAGTACCCCATATGGGGTGGAACGAGCTAAAACCGGAAGGCAAAATGACTTTGCTTTCGAATCTTAACTTTCCATGCTTTGTCTATTTCGCCCATTCTTACTATGTTGAGCCAGAAGACAGAGAGGTGGTTGTTACAATAACCGAATATGGAAAAGAATTTGTGTCGATGATTCAAAGGAATAATATTTATGGGACGCAATTCCATCCTGAAAAAAGTGGGGAGAAAGGATTGGAAATTTTGAGAAATTTTTGTAATTTAATCTAATGGTAAAGGAAAATTCGCTATGTTAACCAAAAGGATTATCCCTTGTTTAGATGTGATGAACGGACGTGTGGTAAAGGGGGTTCATTTTGTAAATCTGAAAGATGCAGGAGACCCGGTGGAAACCGCCGCCTTTTACAGTAAAGAGGGAGCTGATGAACTCGTCTTCTTAGATATTACGGCCACTGTTGAAGAACGTAAAACGACAGTAAAAGTAGTTGAGAGGACTGCTGAAGAAGTTTTTATTCCCTTTACAGTAGGGGGAGGTATCAGCGGGATAGAAGATATCAATGTACTGCTTAAATCTGGCGCTGATAAAGTTTCCATAAACACAGCGGCAGTAAAAAATCCTCTATTGATTAGGGATGCTTCGGAAAGATTTGGAAGTCAATGTATTGTTGTAGCCATAGATGCCAAAAGAAAGGCAAAGAGAAAATGGGAAGTCTATATCGCTGGAGGTAGGACTCCTACTGGTATGGATACAATAGAATGGGCAAAAAAAGTAGAAAGGATGGGTGCTGGAGAAGTCCTTCTCACCAGTATGGATACAGATGGGACTAAGACTGGATATGATATTGAGCTAACCCACCTCGTTTCGGAATCGGTGAACATTCCAGTGATTGCTTCCGGTGGGGCGGGAAAACTCGAGCATTTCTACGAAGTTCTTACCGAAGGAAAAGCTGATGCATCTCTGGCTGCCTCCATCTTGCACTATGGAGAATATAGGATTAAAGAAGTGAAAGATTATCTCTTGGAGAGAGGGCTCAGCATAAGGGTCTGAAAAATTTTTGGTAAGAGGCAAAAGAGATAGAATTCACTCCTTTTGGCGATTTAAAAGAGAGGGAGACTGGCAGGACGTTGGAGAAATTAGCGAAGGAATCGTGTGGAATATTTGGTATCTTTGGGCATGCGGATGCTGCGCGCCTTACATATTTAGGCCTTTACGCACTCCAGCACCGAGGACAGGAAAGTGCGGGAATCGTTGTCTCTGATGGCAAACAGATGGCTGCGCACAGAGGGATGGGGCTTGTGGCTGATGTTTTTACCCATGAAGTACTGGAGAAGCTTTCCGGGCACCTGGCAATAGGCCATGTCCGTTATTCTACCACTGGCTCTTCTATTATTAAGAATGCTCAGCCCTTTTTCGTTAAATATTCCCAAGGGTCTATCGCCATTGCTCATAATGGCAACTTGGTCAATACTCTTCGCCTGAGAAATGAATTGGAAAGATCAGGTTCTATTTTCCAGGCTACCATGGATAGTGAGGTGGTAATTCACCTCATAGCAAGGTCAAAAGAGGCCGATTTAGAGAAAAGGTTAATCCATTCTCTGACTCGGATAGAAGGAGCCTATTCTTTCGTTTTATTAACAGAAGATAGGTTAATTGCAATAAGAGATCCGCGGGGCTTTAGGCCACTCTGTCTGGGAAAGCTCGATGATGCTTATTGTATTGCTTCGGAAACCTGTGCTCTGGACCTCATTCAGGCTGAGTACCTTAGAGATATTGAACCAGGAGAAGTACTCTTTGTAGATAAGAATGGCCTACGCTCTGTCAGGCCATTTTCTGGTGTGAAGCATTCTTTTTGCATCTTTGAATTTATCTATTTTGCCCGACCGGATAGTAAAATTTTTGGAAGGAGCGTTTACCTGACCAGAAAGAAGTTAGGGATGCAGCTTGCCAGGGAATGTTCGATAGGGGCAGATTTAGTTATGCCCATCCCAGATTCTGGAAACTATGCGGCTTTGGGCTACGCTGGACAGTCCGGAATTCCCTTTGAAATGGGAATCGTGAGAAACCACTATGTGGGGAGAACTTTTATTGAGCCCTCCCAGTATGTTAGGGATTTGGGTGTAAAAGTAAAACTCAATCCAGTGAGGGAAGTCTTGAAAGGCAAACGCATAGTAATTGTGGAAGACTCCATTGTCCGGGGGACTACATCGAGAGCCAGGATAAGGACCCTGCGTGATGCTGGTGCTAAGGAGATCCATATGAGAGTCAGTTGTCCTCCTCATAGATTTCCCTGTTTCTATGGGATAGATTTTCCTACAGGGAGAGAATTGATAGCTTCCTCACATACTTTAAAAGAGATAAAAGACTATATTGGTCTGGACAGCATAAATTATCTGAGCCCGGCAGGAATGCTTAAGTCCATGTATCTGGACAAAGAAGAATTCTGCCTAGCCTGCTTTAATGGGAATTATCCTATTCCAGTTGAGGAAGAAATCTCCAAACATAGATTGGAGGAGAAAACGAACGAAAAGGGCGAACAGGTCGAGTTATTCTAATCTTAAGAAAATTGGATAGGGGCGTCCTTTTTAGTAACGAACTTTGCTAAGGAGGACGTTTTTTTATTGAGGCCACAATTTATTGTGAAATTATAGTGAACATAAATTGTGGAGAGCAAAAAAGCAAAAAAGATGAAAGTCGATGAAGAACTGATAGAGACAAGATTCCATTATTTTTCTTGACTAATGGAAAGAAATTAGAGATAATCAAAAAAGGTTTTATGAATGAACTTTTGGGACATATCGGGTCACATATGGCTGTTCCTACTGGGGATATAGGTATTAGAGTCGTGAAATAGTTTTGTTTTTAGCTAGTATAAAAAACTTGGTAATTGATACAGGTATTCTGAATATTCTGAACGGTGAGGGCATTAATTAGGGTGGAAGCTTGGTCAGGACTGAAGCTACCGGTTATGGCTGTGTCTATTTTGTGGAAGAAATGTTGAAAACGAAACGGGAGTCCATTGAAGGTAAGGATTGTACCGTTTTCGGTTCTGGAAGTGTTGCCCAGTAGAGTACATAGTAGATAAGTCGATTCACAAGGAAGTGATGCCAGAAAACTCGTCAAAAATGGCTGCATCTGCGTTGCGGAGGGTGCAAATATGCCAAGTAAACCGGAAGCTATAAAAGTATTTCAAGGAGCCAAAATTTTCTTCGGGCCTGGTAAAGCGGCAAACGCTGGCGGAGTTGCTACTTATGATATTGAAATGTCTCAAAATAGCCAGAGATTATGTGGGAGTCGCGAAGAAGTAGATAAAAAACTACATGAGAAGTATATGACGAAAAGAGTGGACAAATGTCCAGTTTACCATAGCCAGGGCCTTAGCGAATCCCTCCCAGAATATTACAGGGAACTTGTCGGAAGTGAACAATGCATAAGCAGTGGGTAGCTATTTTGGATTTTGGTTCGCAATATACTCATCTTATCGCCCGCCGGGTAAGAGAGTGCGGTGTTTATTCTGAAATAGTCCCTTACAGTATCGATTCCCGGCAGCTTTTAGAAAGAGCGCCAAAGGCAATTATTTTTTCAGGTGGGCCTGCCAGCGTTATTTCAAGGGAAAGCCCTATGTGCGATAGAGATATATTCAATATAGGTATTCCCATTCTTGGTATTTGTTATGGAGCACAACTTATGGCTAAGGCTTTAGGAGGGAGAGTTGAAAAAGCCAAAGCAAGAGAATATGGAAAGACTATTCTTGAAATAAAATTTAGACAAGGCTTATTCAAAGGGTTGTCTTCAAAAGAAACTATCTGGATGAGTCATGGAGACAAGATTTCGCGATTACCCAAGGGTTTTCGCATAATCGGGTCAACGGAAAATTCTCCCATTGGGGCAATGGAGAATGAGGACAGAAGGTTCTACGCACTTCAATTTCATCCTGAAGTAGTGCATACACCAAAAGGAAAAAAGATACTAAAGAATTTTCTTTATCATTTAGCAGATTGCAAGCCTTCCTGGAATATACATTCGTTTGTCAAAAATTCCATTAATGAACTAAAAGAAAGAGTGGGCAATGAGAAAGTTTTATGTGCATTAAGTGGTGGGGTGGATTCTTCTGTTTTAGCAGTATTACTCTATAGAGCGATAGGAAAGAATTTAATAGCCATCTTTATTGACAATGGGCTATTACGTAAGGATGAAGCGTTGCTTGTTGAAAAAAGATTTAGAAATTACTATCATATTAATCTAAAAGTTGTAGATGCGCAAGATACCTTTATCTCGAGATTAAAAGGGATTAAGGATCCTGAAGCCAAACGCAAAATTATAGGAAGATTGTTTATAGAGGTCTTTGAAAGAGAGGCCAAGAAGTTAGGTAAGATTAAGTTTTTAGCGCAGGGCACATTATATCCAGACGTAATTGAATCAAGATCTCCCTGGGGAGGACCTTCGGCAACTATCAAAACCCACCATAATGTCGGAGGATTGCCACCCCATTTAAGGCTTGAGTTAATTGAGCCACTTAAAGATTTATTTAAAGACGAAGTAAGACTTGTAGGCAAAGAAATAGGGTTGCCCGATGATATTATTTACAGGCAGCCTTTTCCGGGTCCGGGACTGGCGGTGCGGGTGCTAGGTGCTATTACTAAAGAAAGACTGGATATCCTGCGTCAGGCAGACTGGATTTTGATGGATGAGATAAAACGAGCAAAATTATATCGCAAATTGTGGCAGTCATTCTGTGTGCTTTTGCCTATAAAGACAGTGGGCGTTATGGGAGACCAGAGGTCATATGAGAATGTGGTAGCAATAAGAGCAGTAACAAGCGAGGATGCAATGACTGCTCATTGGGCAAAGCTTCCCTATGAGCTATTGGAGAGAATTTCTAACCGTATTATAAATGAAGTCAAAGGGATAAACCGTGCAGTATATGATATTTCATCCAAACCGCCAAGCACAATAGAATGGGAGTAGAGGCAAAAGGAAGGAGATTATTTAATGGAAACACCGGTTGTTAATGTAGAATTGGCAAAAATTTTGGGACTTACAGTTATAAAAATTCCCGGAAGTTATTTAAGCTTTTCCCCACTAAAGGCAAACAGGTATTGGTGGGCGCAGGGGAAGAAAACTCTGGAATCGTTGATATAGGAGATGGCTTGGGGGTTGCCTTTAAGATAGAATCGCACAATCACCCTTCGGCAGTAGAACCCTTTGAGGCTTCAGCTACAGGTATAGGAGGGTGCTTAAGAGATATATTTACAACCGGGGCAAGGCCTGTTGCTGGTTTGGGGGCATTGAGATTTGGAAGTCTGGATAATGAAAGAGTTAAATTCTTGTTTAAAGAAGTTATTAGAGGGTTAGCCCATTATGCCAATACTGCAGAAGTTAATGCTGTAGGTGGCGATACTTATTTTGATGAAAGTTATGAGGGCAATCCTTTAGTTAATGCCTTTGTTGTGGGTATTGTAAAGCGTGAGAACATTGTGAGAGGCACCGCATACGGAGCAGGAAATCCTGTATATTATATAGGAGGAGAGACAGGTAGAGATGGGGTAGGCGGGGCAAGTTTTGCTTCCAAGGAAATTACTGAGGAGTCTAGTTCTGATAAGGCCGCAGTTGCCATAGGTAATCCAGAATTGGGGAAACGTTTAAGAAAGGCTTGCCTGGAATTGATAGAAAAGAGGCTCGTCGTGGGGATGCAGGATATGGGTGCAGCTGGACTTACCTGCTCTTCCTGTGAAACAGCTACAAGAGCCGGAACAGGTATTGAAATAGATGTTGCCTTAGTTCCCCAAAGGGAAAAAGGGATGACACCTTATGAAATCCTTTTATCCGAATCTCAAGAGAGGATGCTGGCAATCTTAAAGGATGGTAAAGAAAAAGAAGCTTTGGATATATTGAAGAAATGGAATGTCAATGCGGTCAAAATTGGAAAAGTAACAGATGATAAAATGATGCGGGTTAAGGAAAATGGCGTGGTAGTTTGCGAAATTTCTGCAGAGGCCCTTACGAAGAAGGCGCCCCTCTACGATAGGGAAGTTAGAAAGCCCTCTTACTTAAAAGAAACACAGAACTTGAATCTCCGATCAGTGAAGGAACCAGATGACTTCAATAAAGTGCTATTGCAACTACTTGACTTGCCCACTATTGCCAGCAAAGAATCGGCATATAAGAAATTTACTGCCATAGATAGGGATGAACTAGTAGTGAGAGCAGGTTCAGATGCGGCTGTGGTTAGAGTTAAGGGCACTAAAAAGGCCTTAGCCATAAGCGTAGATTGTAATGGCAGGTATTGCTATCTCAATCCCTATAATGGAGCGATGATGGCGGTGGCAGAAGCAGCAAGAAACATAGTTTGCGTCGGGGGAAAGCCATTG
>Ga0315314_1004429_pt1 | contig 10555 bp, 12 predicted proteins | sample TDP9_MG_FD_203631 | JGI IMG/M metagenome (GOLD analysis project Ga0315314, IMG submission 203631) | Freshwater sediment microbial communities from Lake Towuti, South Sulawesi, Indonesia - TDP9 | ecosystem: Environmental > Aquatic > Freshwater > Lake > Sediment | place: Indonesia: South Sulawesi... | reverse complement strand
TGGGAAGAGCAAGAATTCGTTGGTAAGACTCATCCTTTCTGTTTAGACTTCCATGCGTACCAGACAATCAGTGCTGAAGCCACAACTCCTGAAAGCGTGTTTAGTATCGCCCATGCAGATGATTGTGCCACAGCCTCACTTAATACAACGAGTGGAATGACGACAAAGACTATGCCCAAGATGATGTTTGCCCAACGATTTGTCGAATTCTTTAGGGTCAGGGACAGGAAAGCCATTATCAATGGTACCAACCCTACGATTGCGAATAGTAGCAACAGTTCAGGTCCTATTTTCATGCCTCCCATTTCTCCTGTCAATAGAAATTGCTGTAGTACACCTGGCTCCATAAGCATCAATATCAGCCAAGCCAAAAAAGTCCCTTCCACAATGAGCCATAGCACTGAAATCCTTATCTTCCAATCTTCCAAAATTTTCACCTCCCTATAATAGTGTTTTAAACATCTGTGATTCCAAAGCATATAAAACTTCGCACCTACTTCAATGCTCTTAAACAGATAATCAAAGAATTGGTTTCAATAAATGAAGAAGCTACAGTTTGTCTAAATCAAATAGTCAACATCTTTTCAATAATCTTAGAGCAAGTTCTGTTTCAGCTTCCAATAGTGCTACCTTTGTTTTGAGTCTTACAACCTATTTTTCTTCTTCATCTATAAGTCCCATCAATATAGCTTTTTCAATCAGAACAGAGAGGCTAGTGTCAACATTTTCTTCTTCAGAGTGTCTTGAGATCATATTCTGCAGAAGCACTGCATAGCCTTCAGTTGTAATCTTATAAATGTAATTCCCTTCCTTCCCTTTTTTTCTAAGGAGCCCTGTGAGCAGTAATCTCTGTAACATAGCAATGATATTAGATTCCATAGTGGTAGTGTCAAAACGAGACAAAGAAGTATACTTTTCAATAAGCTCCCTGAAAGTAATCCCTTTTTTGCATTTCTTGATTATCCACAATATCTCCTGTTCATCTCGATTTAGAAAAATCATGTTCTATCACCCCCATATTTTCACTCATAACGAGCTTGGTTTATTACAGAACATGATGGAAAGAGTGTCCGCTAAACAAAATAAGCAGACAATCCTTTCCTTCAATCATATTCCGTAATCTTGAGATTTGTGTCCTACAATGAATTAGTTATTTACCCATTACGGAAATAACTTTGACCTAAAAAAGGATCAAAGATGATCCTTGGAGCTAACTCTAATATCTAAGGTCTTTGGAATAATTGCTCTAAAATCTGCATAGGAAAAGCTACTGGCTTTAAGGCATCAATAGCACATAAAGCCCAAACATATTCATAGGTTTGTTTGTCTGAATATCCTAGTTGTTGCTTCACTATCTTGAACAAGAGTGGAGTATCCATTTTGATTGGTCTTAGATCAGCCATAATCAAATCATCATAAACTGATATTAGCATTCTAAATGACATATTTTTGATTCTATCGATGAATCTCTTAGGTTTACCTACTCTACCTTTCTTATTCTTCAGAGACAAAAATCCAGCCTTAGTTTCTTCCACATCTTCAATATTGATACTGCATTTAACAAGGTAAGATATTTGCTTTTCATTCATACCTTTTCTATCCCCCCTTTTTAGTTAATTACCCAATGGGTAAACAGGAGCTCAGCTTGAGAAATCGAGAATGAAAGAATCATCACGTATGGGTTAGTTACTTGATACGTAAACAATGAGGATCAGAAATCACTAGAGTAGATATTTGAGGTACTTGTGTGCAAAGAGATAGCTGTTAATATAATCCAGAATCTTAGCTCTAATGTGTCTTCTGGTAGAATCAGAATCTATCCATCTTTTTTCTATCTGTCCTTTTCTTAAGAAGAAAACGTAGTATGTTATTGGGAGAATTTGGAATCCTATCTCTAATAGATGTATTCTATTTCCCTCAAAACCATTAGTGTTCGATAATGGAACTGTGTGAATTAACAGTTTATTGCAGCTATGTTGACTTAGATTTCTAATAATGTTGTTTTTCCTTCTATCTGTTAATCTACTTCCAATACTCCAGTTTAAAACTTCAGCTGCCAAGATAAGATTCTTTCCAAGAAACACTTGCATATCTGCACCATTAGTCTCCAATGGATTAACTTCGACTCCAAAACCTAGATCATTGAATATCTCTTTAAGAATTGACACTAATAGCTTCCCAACAGTTTTTGCATATTCTGACTGTTCACAGGGAAATCTACGATTCTCATATGTACTCATAAAAAAATACCTTCTGTTGTAGTAACAGGAAAATAGAAGAGAGGAAGGAATTAGCTGGCTAAGTTTGATGAAATATTAATCATATCCAAACCTTCTTATGGTTTACAAAAATCAGCTACAGCTAAACAAAAAGCTACTGTCATTTAATATAATATATATTTATTACTTATGTATGTTACAAGCAAATCTTCCTTATTTTAGCAAAACAATAGAGAAATATGATTTAAATTGAGATTAGTAAGGTAATTAGATAGGAGGTCAGCTCTTGAAAAGACAAATCTTCTACATGTATGCATACTAGCTTTGTCGTTATTTTGATATATTTAGTTATTTAACTATGCATGATTAAATGAATGTTCTCTTTCTTTGAATCTTCGATGAGCCCGATTTTCCTTTCCACTCTCCCAGCTCCGAAAGTGCATGAAGGACAAATATCCTCAGCTTTCCCTTTCGTATCGGGAGCTAAGAAGAGTTTTTTACACCAAAGGCATTCTTTAAGTCCGTATCTCATCTTCGACCCCTTTTAGGCATAAAGAAGGTGATGTTCTAATTTAAATGCTTATGCCTAATTCCAACATGGAAGATTTGGAACTTAGACAACATAAAAAAATTTGTTTTAGTGCTCCTTATAAATCCTAACATCCTAGGATACTACACCTAAGAAGGAAAAGAAAATGACAAATGAAATAGCTAAAGACAAAAAGAAAGAGATCTCACAAATGACTATCGTGGGTTCAAGTCCCACCCCCCGCACTAACTGGGGGCTTGAATTGGGCTTTTCGTTTTGCGCAATGTTTTGTGTAAACAATGAAAGGAAAAGTTGAGGTATATCAGCTGAAAACCAGACCATCCATACTTGGAACTGGAAGAAGATTGAACCTTTCCATTAAGTTTTTATGCCTTCTATTTCATTAGGGTATACAGTGAGATGAAATATGCAAAAGAAACTTGCTTGGCTAGTTATGGTTACATTGTTGCTTGCTGTGTTTTCTCTGAGTGCGTCTGCGTCATGTATGTTGCGCCTAAGCCACATGGATCCCATGAAATTCGATGAAAAAGTCTATATGGAATCCGAAACATCCTCTATCCAGCCTTTAGCTGGAAACAAATGGGCTGTTGTGATTGGCATCGCAGACTATCAAGGCACGGGCTCTGACTTGTGGCACCCTGACGAAGATGCAAAGGAGATGTACGCCGAGTTAACGAGACAGCAAGGCTATCGGAAGAGTAATGTTAAACTAATAACAAACAGAGGAGCAACAGCCTCAGCCATTGAAAACGCCGTCAATTGGCTTGTCGCTAATGAGAAAGCAGGCGACGAAGTCGTATTCTTCTACAGCGGTCATGGCTACAGAGCGCCAGACTCCGAAGGCTGGGACAGCGACATAGAATCAGACGGTCAGGACGAGATGATTGTGACCTACGACTTCTATGGCTTGCCTGACGGCTGGTTTAGAGGGAAGTTTGCAGCCATTGAAAGCACAAAGTTCGCCCTCATGTTCGGCTCCTGCCATTCAGGCGGAATGTTCGATGACGACGACGATTTGCAAGGCACGGGCAGAGTCATAGCTTCAGCGTGCAAAGCCGATCAGTATGGCTGGGATTACTTCTTCTTGGGCAACACTTTGTGGGGCTACTACCTCGTAGACGAAGGGCTACTGGACAACAACGCAAACTCAGTCGAAGCCGCACACGCATACGCCTATCCACGAGTGGTCGCTGAACAGCCAGATTCACAACCTCAGCTCTACGACAACTACCTCGGCGACTTCACACTGTAGACCCAACAATCTATTTTTTATATTCTTTTTCTGAAAACTTCCTTATTCATAGTTTTACATCTAACATCGTTTTTCCAAAAGAATTTAATGGGAGCACAGTGTAGTTTATGGTTTGTTATCCAAGAGGAATTGCATAATGAAGTTCATTTTTGTTACCGGCGGGGTCCTGAGTTCTGTGGGAAAAGGGATAGTCACGTCATCTATAGGAAAGATGCTCCAGATAAGAGGCTTCACCGTCACAGCGATAAAGATCGACCCTTACGTAAACGTAGACGCAGGGACAATGAACCCATATATACACGGTGAAGTCTACGTAACGGATGACGGTGGAGAAACCGATCTTGATCTCGGATGGTACGAGAGATTCATGGATCTCAACCTCTTCAAAGAAAGCAACATTACAACGGGGCAAATCTATCAAACTGTCATCAACAAGGAGAGACAAGGCGACTTCCTCGGAAGATGTGTACAGATTGTTCCGCATGTTACTAATGAGATCAAGCGGCGTATCCGTTTTGTTGCAGAAAAAGAAAAAGTAGACGTAGTCTTAACCGAATGCGGCGGAACCGTAGGCGACATCGAAGGACTGCCATTTCTTGAAGCGATTCGTCAGATGCGCCTAGAAGAAGGCTACGAGAACACGCTGTACGTTCATGTCGCTCTCGTCCCCATTCTAGATGTCACGGAAGAGATGAAGACAAAGCCCCTACAACACAGTGTAAACGAGCTGCGTCGAATCGGTGTCCAACCAGACACTATAGTAGCTCGGTGCCCAAAAATGATCGATTCAGAAGCCCTCAGAAAAATAGCCTTGTTTGGCACGATCCCTGAAAAAGCTGTCTTTTGCTCTTACAACGTTCCCACAATATATCAAGTTCCTTTAATCCTGGACAACCAAGGGATGGGCGACTATATCTGTAAACGCTTGTGTGTGCCCGAGAAGAGACCTGAATGGAGCCAATGGAAAAAATTCGTAGATTCAGTGGAAAAATCACGTTTTGAAGTTAAAATAGCCCTAGTCGGTAAATACGCAGGCTTAGTTGACAGCTATGTCAGTATGAACGAAGCCTTACGACACGGTGGCGCATCTTGTCAGACACGAGTTTTAATGGACTACATCGAAGCAGAAGAGTTTGAACAACAACCCAGCAAATTAGAAAACCTCGAAAAATACGATGGAGTCTTCATTCCTTACGGTTTTGGACCAAGAGGAACTGAAGGGAAAATAGCAGCTATTCGTCGCGCACGAGAAAGCGACATACCATTTCTTGGAATTTGCTACGGATTTCAATTAGCAGTTGTGGAGTTCGCCCGTAACGTATGCGGACTGAAGGATGCGAACAGTACAGAAATCAACCCAGACACACCCCACCCAGTGATCGATCTAATGCCAGAACAGAGAGGTCTTCAACAAAAGGGAGCAAGCATGAGACTAGGCGCCCACAAAATCATAGTCGAGAAGAACACAATAGCCCATAGACTGTACGGCGTCGAAGAGATACAAGAACGCCACCGTCATCGATGGGAAGTGAACCCAGATTATAAGGACACACTGGAAAAGCGTGGACTAGTCTTTTCTGGCAGAAGCCCAGACAAAAGAAGAATGGAAATCCTTGAACTCCCTAGCAGGTATTTCTTTTTCGCCTCTCAATTCCATGGAGAATTTAAGAGTCGCCCTGGCAAGCCAGGCCCAGAATATTACGGCTTCATCAGGGCTTGCTTAGACAAAAAATTAGGCAAGTCAAGACCACAATTTTAAAAGCGTAACCTTCGCCCTTTGAATCTAACGGGAAACCAAGTAAACTATAATAGCACTAACTTTACGCTCTATCCACAATAGGCGCTGATGTCATGGTCATAAAGAGACGCACGATACTGAAGAGATCGGTTCCCTTTCTATTAATTGGTTTACTCATTTTCATCTTATACCTGCATTTTTTCGTTGGCATAGAAAACATCATTCAACTCCTTGGAAGCGTCAACCTTTTTTATTATTTACTGGCGTTTGTCGCTGTTTTGGCGAGTACCGTCTTTTACTCTCTGACGTGGCAACATTTCCTAAATCTTCTCTCCATAAAAATTGGCTTTCCAAAGACATTTCTCTTCGTCTGGGTAGCGACTTTCATCGACATTTTGATTCCAGCCGAATCCATCAGTAGTGAAATCTCTAAGGCTTATCTGGTTTCCAGAAGCGCTGGTCAAAACACTGGGAAGGCTGTAGCTTCCATCGTGAGCCACAGAATCCTTTCTATGGCTATAACCTTAACCACTCTGATCGCTAGCTCCACAATACTTATCATTAAATATGAACTGTCTACTTCTATTCTAATTTTTATAGTAGTTGTGATGATTGGAACAATGGCTTCTATTGTTTTATTGAGCTACTTGTCCTTTAAGGAGCAGACAACTTGGAAAGTAATAAACGGATTACTGGGCTTCTTTGAGTTTATTTCGAGGGGGCGTTGGCAACTAACCAACTTAAAGAACAGAGCACAAAAAATGTTAAAGATCTTTCACGAAGGAATCATAACCCTCATTGAGCGTCCAAGAGACCTTGCCTTGCCAGTAGTTTATTCTTTATTAGCATGGCTCTCAGATATACTCATATCCTTTTTTGTTTTCATTTCTCTCGGTTTCGATGTTTCGTTTGTTGTTATTGTAATCGTCTATACTATTAGCATGGCTGTTCAGTACTTCCCCGTGGGCATTCCAGCTGAAGTCGGTCTCACAGAAATCGTTATGACGAGCCTTTATGCGTTGCTTTTACCTCACATTTCCCTAACTGGGTGTGCAGCGGCAACCGTGCTGACGCGTGTCCTCACCGTGTGGTTCAGGTTTTTTGTGGGTTACGCATTTTTTGTTCGGTGGGTGGGAACTGAATTCTTGGTGAGCGGCGAGTAATGCCCTAAGCACACTGTTGAAGATCTTGCAATAGGTATTGTGACGGGTAAGTTATATTTGGCAGTTATGCGTATTTTGTGTATTTGTTGAGTTGAGGTGAGAATGTGAGTGAGCAGGAACTTAAAGAGATTGGTAGGATATCCCACTTCTTCACAAAGATCAGCGTTGCCGTTATAGAGTTGACATCCACTCTGTCGGTTGGAGATCGAATCGTGATCAAGGGACCAACCACAGACCTTGAACAAACAGTGAACTCCATGCAGATAGAACACGAAAACGTCAAAGTAGCAAAGGCTGGGCAAAGCATTGGACTGAAGGTGGATGAGAGAGTAAGAGAAAACGATGTGGTCTACAAAATACTCTGAGATCTATATCTGCGAATGATTGATTTGAAGGATTTTGCCGCCTGTTCAGGGTCTGAGGCTTTGAGTATGGAGGAGACAACCGCGATTCCATCCACCCCAGTTTCAAGGATTAGGTGGGCGTTGTCCAAGTTTATGCCTCCCGACGCAAACACTGGTATGTGGATCATGGATTTGGCTAATCTTATGGTGTGGAGAGGTATTATATCGCATTGAGCGACGGATGCGGTTGGGAATACGGCACAGAAAGACACGTAGCTCGCTCCCACAGTTTCAGCCCATTTAACCTGTTCCAAGTCGTTGCCCACAGTATAGCCCACTATACTCTGCCTGCCAAGGGCTTCCCTCACAGTTGATGGGGTGATGTCATATCCATCCATATGCACCCCGTGTGCCCCAACCTCTTTTGCCAGCTGCAAGTCGTTATTTATGAGCAGCGGCACATCGTAGTCGTTGCTCAAGTTCAACAGATTCTTAGTCAACCCTAAAGTTTTACCTCTATCTTGTTCTGTTGCACCCCAGAGTTGCAGTATGTCAACTCCTCCTCTCAAGGCTTTTTCGACTATAGTAAGTAGCCTACGATGGGGTATGGTCGGGTCAACTACGAGATATAAACCTTGCAACCGTGTCAACTAAATCACTCCCAACCCTCTTGAAGAGCTTTCCAATATGCCTTCCAGTACGGGTCTATAGCTGGCTTTGTCAATTGTTCACGCTCGCCATTTTTTTTAATCCACCTTCCGTGTTGTCCATCCATTATTTTTCCAATAATCTTAGCCCTAATTTTGTTTGACTCTAGAGACTTGAGAACCTCTTGAACTTTTTCTGGTCTTATGGTGATGATTAAGGTTCCTTCGCTTAACGTTACGTATGGGTTCAAGTCAAATAGGTCGCAGATAAGTTTCGCCTCGGGGGTGATTATAACGTTAGAAAGATCAATCTCTATACCTACTTTGGAAGCCTGTGTAAGTTCATATAGAGCCCCTAACAGTCCGCCCTCAGTGACGTCATGCATGGCCGTAACGCCTTCATCTCTCAAGCCTACAGAGGCAGCTACCAGAGCATCCTTGACTGTGCTGAACTGGTAAAAGTGCGATTGGGCTTTCTTAAGGAAAGGCGACCCATACGCTTTTTCAACGGTTTTTGGAAAAGTTCGAGATAGTATTCCAGTGGTTGCTATGGCTACTCCCTTCGTCATTACGACTGAATCTCCGGGTCTCGCCATATTACTGGATAGATAACGGTCTTCTGAAGCCAAAGTCATCATTACACCTCCACCGATGATTGTGTAATCAGAACCAACATATCTACCGGTGTGGCCTCCCAAAATAGCGATGCCTAATCTGTTGCACTCTGTGTGAAAGGCATCCCAATACTCTTCAAACTCTTCATCCTTCATATGCGGGGGAAGGCTAAAGTTCACCACGATAAATTGTGGTGGAAACCCACAAGTGCTCAAGTCTGAGGATAACAGGTGTAGGGAAAGCCAAGCCGAATCTTGTAGTCCAAGAGAAGGGATGACAGATAATGGGTCTGATGTTACCACCAAGACTTGATTGTGCCCCAACCGAACCACAGCATTGTCGAGTCCATGATGCGGACCAACAAGAACTTCGCGTCTTTTCTTTCCCAGTCTTGGATACACAATTTTTTCCATCAACTCTTGAGAGAACTTCCCTACCTTAGACAGGTCAATCAAAATTTTCACCCCAATTTCACTGCTATCCCGAGAAATGCGCCAAAAGGAATGAGAGCGGACTGTGCGTCTCCGAAAATCTTTGGGAAAAGTGTTGTAGTCCAAAGGGTTATGGCATACTTACTGCCAAAGGCTGCCCTTAACATTCGTTTCATGTCAAGTATTGAATAGAATTTTGCATTTTTGTAGTAGGGGTTTTTTCCCATTTTCACTTGGATAATCCTTCTTGCGGTGGGTAGACTCCATTTGTTCATGAGTCCAATGATTATCCCTTTGCGCGCCACTCTAGTCGCCTCGTGTATAACCTTGACAGGTTGAGGCATGTATTCCATGCAGGCCATGAAGGCTACGATGTCGAAGGAATTACTCCTGAGGGGCAAGAAAGAGGACTCTCCTCTCATCAATCTCTCGCCAACCCAATATTTTCTAGCCTCTTTTAACATCAAATCGGATAAATCAAGCCCATAACACTTTAGACCCAAAGACTCGAACCATCTGGTGAAATGTGCTGTGCCGCAACCCACTTCAAGCAAGCTTTCTGCATCTCCAAGACTCTCTAGGAGCCTTTTCAGCAGGTTCTTCTCTAGTTTATCGGCTCGTTTGTACTTCTCTTGATAATAGGACTCATAGGTCTTGACGATCTCTTCGTTGAAATACCAAGCGTCCTTCTGCATTTTTGCTATTCCAACTTGTTAACATCCCACATACTTCTGATTGCTTTAATGACGAGATATCCAACGGGAACGAATATCAAGTCTAAGAGTGTCCCTAGAGTAATTAGGGCGACACTGAAACCGAAGAGATACCAGTCCAGCACGAAAAAGATCAGGGTCTCAGCTAACACTCCTATTGACATGGCTAGTATAATGTCTACCTTTCTGAGCAGACCCACAGTGAAGCCCATTGGTCCTCTGGAAACGATGATCCCGATAAGGAATATGCTGAAGAACCCTGGAGGCACGTTTATAGTTCCTATGTTTGCTCCTCCTATGAAACCGAGTCCTGACCCGATTGCAGATGAGACTAGAGCAGGAAGTGGACCCATGATGATGCCGGCCACGAATATGGCTACAGGCGCTAAAGTGATGGTGGAAAGTGGGGGTGGCATAGGCACCGCCACCATGGTGGTCACCGCGATTAACGCAGACATAACCGCTGTCATAGCCAATTTGACAGAAGCTCGAGATAGAGTGGTTCCAGTTTGAGAATTACTATTCTTATTCATGTTGTATGTTTCCCTCCGCCAGTATTACCTGGATCAGGTTCAAGGGGTCGACGATACTTTCAATCGTCCTCTCAGCCAGGTTAACCCAGCTCCCCCATCTAATCCAAGAGGAAACTCAGTATAAAAAGCCAGTATATATCGTTTTCTACATGCACGCATAAGTCTTGAAAAGCAGCATTGCTGGTTAGTTGTCCTGGGTGGTTGGTTTTGCTTCAGGTTTGTAGAGTCGTTTTTCATAGGCTCGTTGCGGTTTGAGTTTGCCCCGATATGACCGTGTGGATGACCGTTGGCGTTCTATGTTTTTGAGTCTGGCTTGAATTAAGGCTATTCTAGTTTTAGAAGGCATACGG
>Ga0315314_1004428_pt1 | contig 10556 bp, 11 predicted proteins | sample TDP9_MG_FD_203631 | JGI IMG/M metagenome (GOLD analysis project Ga0315314, IMG submission 203631) | Freshwater sediment microbial communities from Lake Towuti, South Sulawesi, Indonesia - TDP9 | ecosystem: Environmental > Aquatic > Freshwater > Lake > Sediment | place: Indonesia: South Sulawesi... | reverse complement strand
ATTTCCAAAAAGGTATCTAAGATGCGTTTTCCTCTGAACTCAAGGCGAGAAAGGGCATAAGCCGATGGAAGTCCGATGATGAGAGCAAAAAATGTGGCTACGGTAGCAGCGATAAGGCTTAATTGAATAGAAAACAGAGTGTAGGGATTTGCAAAGGCCTCCCAGAATCCTTTTCCTCCGACAAAATAGAATAGGGAAAGGATGAGTCCCAGATAGAAGATAAAGATACATATTGCCGCCCCGATCATCGTATTACGGAAACTCATTTCTTCATTGCCCTCCATTCATTGGGAACAATATACTGACCTCCAACTGGGGTATTGGGTCTGGTAAAACGACGAGCCTCTTCAAGATCCATCAAGTAATGATATCTTCGGAAAATCGTCTTCCCTTGTGGGGAAAGGATGAAATCAATAAATTTCTGGGACAAGATTTTGTCCTGTGTAAATTTTGAAATGGCGATCGAAATATAACCAACCCTCGGAATTTCATCTGGTTTTAAATAGATCGTCTCGATCCGTTCAGGGTCCCAATACTGAAAGACCCTCCAGCCGAGCACGGCATCCACTGCCTTCAAAGAGATTGCATTTGCCGTTTTCTCACAGCTTTCAGTATAGTTCACAAGATTCTTTTTAAACCTTTCCTTCTCCATTGGATTCAGACTCTTTTCAATGATTTCCACGGCATAGGTTCCAACACAGACGAATTCTGGATTGGCGATGGCTACACGAATTCCATCCTTTGTCAAATCTTTGAGAGAATAGATCTTTTTGGGATTCCCTTTTTGGACATTGATCGCCGGAACGAGATAGACGATAATTTTTTCAGTTTCAGGGAAGACCAAGCCATCTTTTTTTGCTATTTCCATAAAATCTGAGGAGCCAGGAAAGTAGAGATCACCCTTCTTCGTCAGTTTCATCTGTGAGAGGACGAATCCCGAACCTCCAAAGCTCACATCGACGGGTATCCCCGCCCTCTCCTGAAAAACCTTAACGACCTTTTCTGCAGGAGGTTTACTTGCTGCACCCGCAAAGATCAGAAGCCGCTTTGGAGAGGAATGGGCATTGGGAGTTAACATAAAAATCAAAAAAATCATTATCCAGAAAAATTTTCTCACTTCGGCCCTTTTCTCCCCCTCACCCGCTCCGTTCCTTTCGCTAAAGCTCTGGAACGTCGGCGACCTCTCCCCCTGGGGGAGAGTCGAAAAGACCCGACCACGGGGGGAAGGGTGAGGGGTGAGCTGAAGTATTTTTGGTAGATCCTCTCAAGAGCCTCCTTCACATCCTTGCGAAACTTTTCGTACTGGTTCATGAGCTTCTTTGCTTGTGGAGTGACTTGGGAACCTCCTCCGAATTCGCCTCCGACCCTCCGCTCAAGAAGAGGAAAATCAAGTCTTTTTTCCAACGTGTGAATCAGCCGCCAAGCCTTGCTGTAGGCCATGCCCATCTGGCTGGCAGCCTGATGAAGGGAGCTCGTTTTTTCAACCCTTCTCAAAAGCTCATAAGGGCCGTCACCAAAGGCCTTGCCGTTGTCATCGAGCCAGACTTTGTAGGCGATTTTCATTCCTACCACCGTTATTCTCAATTGAGAATAACGACTTTATAGCGGATACTTGTCATTCTGTCAAGATAATTGTTATGAGGCGAGTAATGCGTCACTGAAGCGTGGGAGAAAGTTGGCAATGGGGCAGAAATGTCTCCAAAAATCTTATCAAGCGGACGGTTTGGAATGGGGGCTGGCAAAGGTAACTTCCTCCGTCATCGTACAATCCTTCTAATCTTTAAGGCATTCCCTTAGTCAAGGGACAAGCTGATGTTTCCGCTATAAGATTTTTTCCGACATCCCTGCCCCATTCTGGTCAGTTTCCCAGGAAGAGTGAGGCATTACTGGGGCGATTTGTGTTTAATGCCCTGATTTGTTAAGATGAATATGGTTTTTCACAATGAAAGGGATTCTTGCTTTTATCCTGTTGCTTTTTTGGATCCTCTCACCCATTCAGGGTTTGACGATATCTGAATCGGTCGAGAAGCAGGTGGATCCGAAACTTGAGGAGAAAAAAGTCTTAGATTGGAGGAAAGAACGGGATCAATTTTTTAAGAACCACCAGCGCTCGCCTCTCTCTCCTAAGGAGAAGAAGAGTTTCAAGGGCTTAAGATACTATCCTTTTGATGCAAAGTATGTGTTTTCGGGCCAGATTGAACGCTACATCCTCCATATCAACAACCCGAAATACTATGCGACCTTTCTAACGAACAAAGGGACGAATAAACGTTATATTCGATACGGGAAATTTCACTTCAAATTAGATGAAAGGGAGCTTACCATAGAAATCTACAAATCGATCTTAGGTGACAACCTCTTCATCCCATTTAAAGATAAGACCAACGGAAAAGAGAGTTACGAGGGTGGAAGGTATATCGATGCCGAAATCCTGGAGGGGTACAGAATGATATTAGACTTTAATATGGCCTATCATCCTTCCTGCGCCTATAATGACAATTTCATCTGCGTTCTCCCGCCGAAAGAAAACATCCTCGATATCGAGATCCGAGCCGGCGAAAAAAATCTTAAGTAGGGGCTTAAGGAGCAATGTCAACCCGTAGCGAGTCAGAAGTCAGCAGAGGCCTTGCTCATTCTATGGAGGACGATCAGATTCTCTCAAAACCTCCATGCTATCCCTGTAAGGACCGTCAAATCTGTTTCAGGTTTATTAAGACCGCCTTTGATCCCGAGGTCAATATCCAAATTCTCAGTAATTGAATAGATGAGTCCGCCCAGAATAAAGGCGGGATGTTTATGAGATGACCTGTCAGGGTTTCTCTCCGCCCCGGTATTTGTAACCAGCCTTAGGTCCTTGATAAGTTTTACTTCCGAGGCAATGGAAAAATGCCATATATCTTTTCTCTCATCGAGTTTGTTCTCGTTTCTCATATACCCAAGATTGAGATGAAATACCCACGGTTCAATCTCCTTAGTGGTAATGAAAAATATGCTATAGGTCACTTTCCCTGTACCCAGATCCTTTTCCTCTTTACCGGTTGGAAAGGTGACGCCAGGTTTTATGGCAAAACTACACCCATCCCTATCATAAAATCTCCACTTTAACTCCAGCGAGATATCAGAAAGTCCTTTCTCCCTGGAAATTATTTCCCCATCTTCTCTGACTTTGAACCACTGGTAGGGAATACCAAGCACAATATCGACATTGTCGATCATCCCATAAGATATAATCGTTGCCACTTCGCCTTCTCTCTTTTTCGTGGTCACTTCGGCTAAGGACTCTTTGTCATAATTAACCTCACTGTTAACCTCCAGTTGGAACCTCCCTTTTCCCTGTGTGCCTGTGTCATCGGTGATGAGGGGGTGTGCAGCATGGATAAAGGTTGAGGTCAAGGCTAAGGTTAGGAATGAAGGACAACAAAAGCAAATTAGAATAAGTATCTTTTTCGTTCGAACTTTCCTGATGGATTTACCTATACCCAATGCAATGAGAAAGATGGCCAGTGTGCCGATCAGGCCTGAGACAGCAGTGGATATCTTTTCATTCTTGATCCATGGAATGGCATAGTCGGAAAAAGGTGCGTATTTCCAAAATTTCCAACTTTCTCCTTTGTCTGAAAATCCCTTCTCCTCTGCCACTTTTTCAAGGCCGTCGGGCAGGGGAGAAGCAAAAGGGGAGAGCAAGAGTGCCAGGAGGAGGGATACTCCTAATCCGATCCATACGAAGCCGTCAAACCGTCTCTTCATTAAGGGCTCCTTTCCGCACGCCGTATCCGTGCGGCATGCAGCGTATCAAATCTGGTCTCGTTTTAAGGATAAGTGAGAGAGCTGCTGTGGTAATGATAGCCTCCCCAATGCCAATGATTGCGTGAATCCCTGCCATTGCAGGAAGTGCGATCTTTAATGGCGAGGTACCCGAGATGGCTAATTGAGTGGCTGCGGCAGAAGCTCCCATCACAATGGAGAGCCAAGAGGCGATAGCTGAGGCAATGAGAAATCCTTTCCGAGTTTTTTGAAGAAGAGTAAAAGGCAGATAGAAAACACTATACCCTCCCAGGGCGCCGATGATTCCCATATTGAAGATATTCGATCCGATAGCCGTCAATCCTCCGTCCGCAAATCCCAAACATTGAACCACAAGAACGATCGTCATGATCAGCAGCCCTGCCCAAGGGCCTAACAGAACAGAAGAGAAGACAGCACCCAAAAAATGGCCGCTCGTTCCTCCGGCAATAGGAAAATTGAGCATCTGTGCTGCGAAGACGAAGGCAGCGGTCACGCCCATGAGTGGAACTTCCCTCTCTCCGAAGTTGCGGTTCACCCTTTTTACCCCATAGGCGCAAGCCCCTACGGAAATCACAAAGGTAGCCGCATTGATGCCATGGCTCAAAAATCCATCAGGAATATGCATGAGACCCTCCTTCCCTTATGAGAGAAAAGTCATTAAGGTAAAGGTAACGATGCCAGTTTCGGTAAAAGGTTAGGTTTTTCGTATTTAAAACCTGTTTCTGACAGGTTCAGGAATCTTTTGGACGTAACCCTTTGCCCTTTTACTAAACGGGCTTCCTAACCCTTACCTAAAAACTATTTCAATCGTAAACAAAAAGGCCACGAAAGCTTATTTCCTCTTCTGGGAAATGAAAGACCTTCGTGGCCTCTATTAGAAATAAAATGTCAAATTTCAAAATCCAAATGCCAAATCGATGTCAAATTTCAAAATATAAAACTTTTGACATTTTAGCTTTGGGTTTAATTTGAACTTCGAACTTTGACATTTTCGCATCTTTATCCTTCTTCGAGAAGGATACGGTGGTCAATGAGATTCATCTCTTTAATTCGAGCTTTAATCTTTTTCTGTTCTCCGAAGATATTTTGAAGATAGACTTCGTCCTTCTCCGGACGAAGAATCGAAATATCCTCCAAAAGCAATTCTTCTTTTCCTTCCTTCACTATGTATGCATTGGCTTCACACATGTTTCCTCCCTCCCCCCTTCCTTGCCTCCCCCTCAACGGGGGAGGGTATGGGTGGGGGTTATATGATTTCTTGGATTCTTTTGATGAGTTGATCGACCAGGTGGGGCAGGGGTTCCTTGCCGGCCCCGATGATTTCTACCCCGGGGATTTTTAAGGGGAGAAGACACTTCATCGCGGGCGATGAGGCGATGGCCTCTGCCATTTTTGGAGTCAGCTCGCCCATCATTGAATTTGCTAAGATGACAGCGGTTGCACCAATAATGACATCGACTGTCTTTACTGTCTGAACAATGGCATTCTCTCCTGAAGCGCCCTTATTGGCTCCGGCCTTCAACATAGCCCCAGTGGCCATGGCATTCGTTCCCAGGCCGATGACCTCGATCTCTTCTCCGAAAGCTTCCCTCAGGCGTTTAATAACGAGGCTTCCAATGCCACCGCCTTGACCATCGACCACAGCGACAGACCCTTTTTTCTTTTCCATCCTGATCGAACCCAATAAAAAAGCCACTTCTTGGCTCCACCCTCATGAGGAACCCGACCTTCGTGGCTACTTTCTATATAAACAGAATAAAGTGATTTGTCAAATCCCTCACCCCAACCCTGGTTTATTATTGTTTGAAATATTTTTTTATGGAGGTGACCATGGCTTTCACCATCTTTTCTTGAAAATCATTTCGGTTGAGGAGCCCTTCGTCTCCCTTATTCGTGATGAAGGCCATCTCTACCAGTACGGAAGGGATATCCGGAGCTCTTAGGACAATAAAATTGGCCTGACGATAGGACGGATATTTCAATTGATTTACAGCCTTGATATCTCCGAGAAGGGACTCGGCAAAGCGAAAACTCTCCTTCATTGAATTGTTTTGCATAAGATCTAATAGAATCTGGTTTAAGTTGGGATCTTTGACGACGGAGACAGGCCTCAAAAAGGCACCGCCCAAGATGTTTGACATATTTTCCTTATTGGCCAAGACCCTGGCTGCTTCATCGGTCGCACCAGAGAGGGAAAGGCAATAGGCAGAGGAACCCCTCGCTTGGGGATTGAAACTTCCGTCGGTGTGCAGACTGATGAAAAGATCTGCTCCATATTCCCTTGCTATTCTTATCCTCTGTTCCAATGAAACGAAGTAATCTCCCTTTCGAGTAAGGAAGGCCTGGATCTCCTTGTTCTGACGGAAATGATGGGTCAGTTTCTCACCGACCTTTAACACGATATCCTTCTCCATCGTTTTGCGAGGACCAAGAGCGCCAGGATCTTCACCACCGTGGCCTGGATCAATGACAATGACCTTCGTGCCTTTGGATCTAATCTCTTTCTGCCTTTGCCTCTCTTCTTGGTCCTTTTTCTCTTGTGCCAGATCAACCAGATCGATCACCAGGCGATGGGGTTTATCCAGATAGGGGTTCAGTAGAAAGATATTTACATTCAGAGATTTTTTTTGACGAAGGATCAATTTTACTTTATCTTTGCCCGATTGGGTGAGGCTAACCCTTGATAGGTATGGGTCGTTCACTTCTAATTCTCTCTTCTGGGTGAGGAGATTAGCCCCCGTTAATTCCACATGACATTCGTAAGGCTTTTCTGAGGTGGAACTCTCATATTGAAGGGGTTCGGTGAGATCCAGAACAACCCTTGTGTGGTCGGGTGCAGACCAGAATCTCACATCTGTAATCAATGCAGCAGAGACAGAGAGAGCTTGGAAAAGGATTACGGAAACAACAATGAAAGAGAGAAGAATGGTTCTCAGACAGCCATTTTTCATCTTTTTTGTATGGATACCACATTGAATGGAATCTGTCAAACACCCAAAAAATGGTGGAGGTTGAAGGATCGCTACGCTTGAGGATTGAGGTAAAAACTCTTGCTTTTAGCCTCAAGTCTCCTTAGGAGACGGTCCTCTTCCCTCGGGCGTCAAAATCCTTGGGATTTTGATATCCGGCATGGAACGGCTCTGAGGAACGTAGAGCCGATTGCCGGTTCGTAAGGGGGGTCGTTACTCGTGAGGATGTTGAGATTCGATTCCTTCCATCCGGAGAGTTCGAGATCCTTTCGCTCTGGGAACCACCATCCAAAACTGAGAACGATGACTCGGGGGTCAATCTCCCTCTCCAGTTTTGCTTTCTGACGGATCATTCCCCGTTTCGTTTCGATGGCCACCCACTCACCGTCGCTAATTCCAAAATGACTCGCGGTATCAGGGTGAACGAGGGCGACGGGCTCAGGAGACAGTTTCCGCAAGGACGAGAGGTTCCGGTAAGCAGAATGAAAATAGAAAGGCTCTTTGGCGGAAGTGAAGATCAAAGGGTACTGCTCGCTGAGGGCAGGGTCATCGAGTGACGATTGAGGGAATTCCCGATAATGAGGAAGGGGGTCGTATCCCCATTCTCTTAATTGTTGGGAATAGATTTCCACTTTTCCGGAGGGTGTAGCAAAGCCCTTTTTCTCATAGCCCTTGTATTCCCATTTTCCTTTTAGAATGCCGATATTTTTGAAGTCGTCATAAGTCATGCCTGCAGGCTTGAGGATTTCATCGAGACACTCTCTTAGGTCATTCCAGAAGTATTGGGCCTGGCCTAACCGTTTGCCAAGTTCGTTCAAGATCCTTGAATCGGGCCAGCATTCGGCCATCGGGTCAACGACCTTCGGGCGAGCCAGAATGAATCCGTGAGGAAGACCGAAATGTCCGATATCGTCAAACTCAAAGTTGGTCGCAGCGGGCAGAACGATATCGGCCAATTGGGCCGCGGGAGTTAAGAATATTTCAGAGACGGCTAAGAAATCGAGCTTTCTGATTGCCTCAAAGGTCTCTTTTGCATTGGCATAACTGAGAAGAGGATTTCCACCTTGGATATACATCAACCGAATGGGATAAGGCTTTTCCTTAAGGATGGCCTTGACAACCAATTGAGAGGGCACAAAGCCCATCATGGTGGATAGCCGAAACTCTGGACTCAGGATCTTCTCTTTTCTTTCCGGAAATTTTTTGATCTGGACTAACTCCCCAGGTCTCATGATATTTGGACCCGGCCGGTTCACGTTCCCGCCCGGGGTATCCAGATTTCCACTGACGGCCATAAGGATCAATAGTGCCCTTGCGCACTGAAAACTGTTGGGATTGTGCTCCAAGGCATTTCCCCACTGCATGCAGGCTGGCTTCGTCTTGGAGAAGAGGTGGGCCATTTTAATAATTTTTTCCTTCGAGACCCAGGTGATCTCAGAAACTTTCTCCAAGGGATATTGGTGAAGATGTTCTTTCAACTCGGAGAACCCTTTGGTCCAATTCTCTACGAACTCCCTTTCGTAAAGATCTTCATGAATCATGACTCTCAACATCCCCAAGGCGAGGGCAAGGTCAGTCCCAGGCCTTGGCTGAACCCAGAGATTCGCCCTGGATGCGACCGCGGTCTTTCTTGGGTCGATCACGATCAATTTGGCTCCTCCGTCGAGAGCCCGTTTCAACTGGGAGCCGAGGATTCCCTCTTCATTGGTTTGAAAGAGATTGCTTCCCCAGACAACGACACAGGCAGGAGGATGATCATAATCTGGAATTGGAAAGAAGCCGCACGTCAGATTGGATGCGGTCTCCCTTGGCATGTGGCAGACATTCCCGGGAGTACTAATATTTGGGACATTAAGGATGTTTGCAAGTCGAATCATGAGGAAGAGCTCGATACCCTTTGGCGTGCCCTGGGCAAAGCAGATGGCCCTTTGACCATGTTGTTCTATCGTCTCTCTGATCTTTCCTGCTATCGTTTCTAATGCTTCATTCCATGAGATGCGTTTCCACCTGCCTTCACCTCTTTCGCCCATCCTCCTCATGGGGTAGGTGAGACGGTCAGGATGATTGAGTCTCTCTATCTGAGCGAGGCCTTTGGCGCAGATCGTTCCCCGGTTCAGAGGAGAGTCAGGATCACCCTCGATTTTTGTAATCCTTCCGTTCTCCACATGGACCAAGATTCCGCAACCCCCATGGTCCATTCTAGCGCAATAGGTCTTAGCGATCATCTTCAGCTCCTACCACCGCCTGTCCCTCAAACGGTAGAGGGGAGGGATTTAATTTATCTAACATTCTGCGGATCTATTTACAAGGCTTTCCGGTTAAGGGGATTGCACATATTTGGGACAAGAAAAAAATCTTGTTTTTGACTCGGCTTGGTGTTATAAAATAGACGCTAAATGTTAGGAAAATTCTACGGGGAGGTGAGGGGATATGGCCGTTTCACTTAAGCCTGCGACGAAGGTGAGTGAGAAATTGAAGGGTATGCTAAACCAAGCCATCGCCAGAGAGATCCAGGTGAGTATCCAGTATATGTGGCAGCATGTTCAGGTGGTGGGAGTGAAAGGCATAGCTGTCCAGGATCAATTCAAGCAGACAGCTATTACAGAAATGAAGCACGCAGAAGCCATTGCTGAAAGACTCTGGTACCTTACCGGGGCTCCAACCACGAAACCTGCACCTATCATTGTTGGTGAGAGCTTGAAGCAGTTTCTCGAACTTGACATAAAGGCAGAAGAGGAAGCCATTACAATGTATAAACAGATTATCGAACTTGCTCAGAAAGAGAGGGATGTCACCACTGCCTTTTTGTTCAAGGGAATCCTCCAAGACGAAGAAGCCCATCACGACCTCTTCACGACAATGCTCGAAGAGGTATGAAGGAATAACAAATGACAATACTGACGAATAGAAAGGAGATCGTATGAGTCAGAAGGTGATTGATTTGTTGAATGAAGCACGGTCAAGGGAACTGACGGCCATTTCCCAGTACATGGCCCATCACTATGAGCTGGAAGATAGTGATTTCGGCAAGTTAGCCTCCAAACTCAAGGAGATTGCGATTGCTGAAATGAAGCATGCCGAGAAGCTTGCAGAGAGGATTCTCTTTCTAAGAGGGGAACCTACATCAAAGCCGGACGGCGTTGCAAAGAAGGGTCAATCGATCCCAGACATGCTGACGACCAACATTGGTCTTGAGGCAAAGGCCATCATGATGTATAACGAAGCCTCGGTAGTTTGTGCTGCCGAAAAGGATCAGATTTCAAAAGAAATTTTCGAAGATCTTCTCAAAGACGAGGAAGGACATTTCGACTATTTCGAAAATATTAAAGATCACGTCGATAAACTCGGCGCGGCTTACCTTGCTACACTCACAAGTTAATGCTTTAGCCCCCTCGTTGCTGCCTATGCAGGCGGAAGTGAGGGGGCTGGAACTTTTCCTGCTTATCATTTCTTCTTTTCAACGCCCATCAACACCAGGACCATAATCGCCCAAACAATGCCAATGACGATCCAGTGGTTGACGCCCACCACTTTTGGAAATGGAGGCTTTTGGACCAGTCCTCAACAATCTTAATCATTCTCATACCTCCTTTTTCAATTCTTCGTAGACTTTCTTCACTTCTTCCACTGAGGATTCATCCTCAAGGGTCGTGAGGTCGCCAATGCTGGCACTGGTGGCAACGGCTTTCAGGATTCGTCTCATAATCTTTCCACTTCTTGTCTTTGGAAGTTTAGAAACGAAATAGATCTCTTCTGGAGTGGCAACCGGTCCAACCGATTTACGAATAAGTTCTCTTAATT
>Ga0315314_1004427_pt1 | contig 10557 bp, 7 predicted proteins | sample TDP9_MG_FD_203631 | JGI IMG/M metagenome (GOLD analysis project Ga0315314, IMG submission 203631) | Freshwater sediment microbial communities from Lake Towuti, South Sulawesi, Indonesia - TDP9 | ecosystem: Environmental > Aquatic > Freshwater > Lake > Sediment | place: Indonesia: South Sulawesi... | reverse complement strand
GACGGTCATTGTCACTCCCTTCAGCTTTGACATCGCCTCAAGGTTTTCTGTCGGTTGCCACTGGTCCGTTACGTCCAGCTGCCCGTTACTGAGCATGGTCTTGATTGTAGCTGGCTCCGTGGTGCCGAGGAATTTCACTTGATCCGGTGCATCATTGCGGACCTCGCCCCAGTAGTCTTTGAACCTCTCCATCAGCATATGGGCCTCAAGTTTCACTTCTTTGATCATGTAGGGTCCCGAGCCAGCGTCATGGGTCAGAAGCCATTCGCTTCCGTAGTCGCCCTTGTCACCGTAGGGCCCCGGCGTCTTGAAGTTGGAGGTGACCAACCGCTCGTTGAGAATGTAGATCCTTACGACACTGCCGAGGAACGGGCCGAACGTTGTCTTAAGTTTGATTACAACGGTCTGGTCATCCGGCGCCGAGACTTGGTCTACGTAGGGCGTGAAGAGGTATGAATACCCTTGACCTATCGTGAGCATCCTGTTAAGAGAGAAGACCACGTCTTTGGCTGTCAGCGGGGTGCCGTCATGAAACTTCACTCCGCTTCTGAGCTTGAAGGTCCATGTGAGGCCGTCGGAACTTACCGTCCAGCTTGTCGCCACATTGGCCTTGACATCACCTGTGGCGGTAGGATAGACTAGCGTGTCGTAGAGATTGACGAAGGCGCACGAGCTCGCTTCGTCTGAGCCCATGGCAGGGTCGAGGTTAGGCACATTCGCGAACGAAACGCTGAGAAGGGTGGGTCCCGGCGGTGGGGCGGTCGTCGTCGGTGGCGGTGCAGTCGTCGTCGGTGGCGGTGCAGTCGTCGTCGGTGCTGGTGCGCCAGGAGGTGGAGTCAGAGCATACCAAGCCGCTCCGACTAGCACTACTATGATGATCACAGCTATCGCGATTTGCGTACTTCTATTCAAGTTTAGATCAACTCCCGAAATTTTTCAGGTGTCCGGTTACGAGGTGGTGCGTTTATAAGACTTTGCACGCCGCGTCATAGACCGGTCCGACTTGGCCTTGAGGTTTTCTAACAACTGAAACGAGAACTGTTCCCAGCGCGCTCAGGCGTTTGGTAAATGAATCTTCACTTGCTGACTTGCCCATCATCGAATCAACGTCCTTGATCACTGTTAATGTCGTCTTGAGAAGAGAAACAGTATCTCGCTGCGTATGGAAGTTCTGTTGCACTCGTGCTTTGGCCAGAGCGATCCGTGAATCTTTTCCAGTCAGCGGCTCACGAAGTGCTGGTGCGGGGGGAGGGATTTGAACCCTTTCGTTCGGAATCCGTCGCTGCGATGTTCCGAATCTCGAACCCCTACGGGACAGGAGCCTCTAGACGAGACTTCGTGCCTCTCAGTCCTGCGCCTTTGACCTGGCTGGGCGACCCCCGCACCGCGCAGGCATGATGACTTGCGTTGATTTAATCGTTGCCGAAAATCTTACAGAGGAATCTCCCGCTGGTCTTGAAAACCTGCGACCAAGCAGAGCGGCCTCTCGAATGCTGCTCGTGAAGAAAGACGCCTTTCACTAGGGGGACGGGTGGAATTGCAGACGGAAGCGAAATCGCTCTTGAGACGATACCGCAGACGACCCATCTCGTCGCTGACGATGCCCTCAAACCACATGCTCGTCACCACACAAGACAAAGAGGCGCGCAAGTTTCCAGACTTGGGGTACTTGGCCCAAGACTTGTGGAAAGGAAAGAGAATCGGCGCAAGCGCTTGAGAAAGGAAAGCAACGAGACAAGTCTTTAATATCTATCCTGTGTCCTCACTGCTTGGAGATGATCTGATTGACAAGCAACATCTCCACTGGAAAGGAGAAGAATCTAGCCGAACAAGGAACTGACAGACGGAAATTCCTCAAGTACGGCGCAGGCGTCGTCGTTGTAGCTGCAGCAGCGGCAGCAGGATACTACGCACTCCAACCAGCCCCAGCTCCACCAACACCCACAACCACAGCAGCGACGACCGCCGCAACCACAACAGCACCACCTCCTGTGACCACAGCTGCCCCAACTACAATCAACTTCTACACCACCGGGCACATGGGGTTCATGTACGACGTAGGCCGCCTTGGCTGGAAGCCTGTGGAAAGGTACATGGCAGCCAACCCGAACATCAAGATCAAGACGATGGTTGACTCCTACTTCGATGTCTACACGAAAGAATCCACCACGTTCGCGGCAGGCACCTACGCGTGGGATGTGGCGTACACGAACGGCATCTTACTCGCGGAGTTCTCCGTCGGCGACTACTGGACTCCTCTGGACGAGTTGGGTGGAGTCCCACCCGAGGTAATAGACGACATGGTGCCATACGCGCGGTGTGCGTCCTCCTACAAGGGGCCTGAGGGGACTCTCTACGGCTTGCCCAGAATGTACGAGATATTCACGCTCATGGCGAACGCTGACATCCTCGACGCAAAAGGCATCAAGTTCCCAACGAGCTACGAGGAGTTCCTAGAGGCCTGTGAGAAGGTCAATGATCCCAAGCACGGAGTCTACGCATTCGAGGTTGGCCTAAAGCAAGGGTACCTACTCTCGCCCTACCTCTGCTTCCTGCACGGCAACGGCGGGTCCCTGTGGAAGAACGACAATATGCAGACCGTGGAACCCGACAGCCCCGAGTCTATCGCGGCGGTCGAAGACATGGTGTATCTGTTCAAGAACTTCATGCCACCTTCAGCCATCGAAAAGATCGCTTTCGTTGAGGCGAGTACTGACTGGTACAACGGGCAGATGGTCTTCGGGCTCTTCTACGGTTGGCCGACGATGGTCGTCACCGACCCCACCGCGAAGATAAAGCGCGTCTACAATTGGCTATGGCCTGGAAAGAAGAAGATCGTTCGCTCGGCTTCCCAAACCGCCTCTGAATCATATGGCGTACCAAGAACAGCAAAGTACAAGAAAGAGGCGTGGGATTTCATCCAGTACCTGAGCAGCCGAGAAGTCCAAGTACAGGATACATTGGGCATGTTTTGGAAGCAGGAGAACGAAGAGCCGATCCCCTCTTACTGGTCGTACATGACTGACGACAGATTCAAGGCCTACCCGATGAACATAATTCTGAGAGCTCAACTAGCTCAATCCAAATACAGAGCAAGCCGATACGACCAAAGACCGTCTTACGGAGCCTACGCCGCCGCTATAGAGGCTGAGATCGTGAATGCCTTGACTGAGAAGAAGAAACCCGCAGATGCCATGAAAGATGCGCGTGACGCATGCGACAAGATCCTAGAGACAGAGTACGCAAAGTACGGCGGCGGCTACTGGGACCCCTGGACTGAAATGCAGAACCTCGGATCAAAAATAGACAAATTGATAGACGCGATTCCAGTGGAAGACCAGTACAAGTTCCCGTTCTGAATTGGGTCAACGGAGCTCACCACATTCATGCCGAGGCTCAAGGCAGAGTCGAGGGACGCCGCAATCCTTCTCTCCCCTTTTTTTGTCTTTTTGGCTGTTTTCATGATCTATCCGCTGATCGCTTCGTTCTATTTGACACTGAACGACATCGCGCTCAGCGATCTGAAACCCGTATTCTTGGGCATTGGAAACTATGTAGAGCTGTTTTCTGACAAACTGTTCCAACAGGCGCTCCTTCAAACCTTGGCCTACTTGACGTTTCACACGGCAGTTGGGGTGCCTTTCGGATTGGCAATAGCGCTCTTGTTCAATGAAGAATTTCGCGGGCGAGGATTTGCCAGAGCCTGCTTACTCATTCCGTGGGCAACTCCGCCAATAGTGGCGGCCATGTTGATGTACATACTGCTAAACGCCGGTTTTGGACCCGTCATCTATGCCTTTGAGATAGCAGGACTACTGCCCACTCAGTACACGATATTCGGAAACCCTGACCTGGCACTGCTTGGACTTGCGATCGTTTCTCTGTGGAAGAGCAGCCCGCTCTTTGCCTTCATATTCCTATCCGGGCTTCAGAACCTGCCGTCTGAGGTTGTTGAATCGGCCAGAGTTTACGGAGCGTCTAGCGTCGGGATCTTCAGACGGATAACATTGCCGTTCCTGAAGCCTGTTCTTGCTGTGAACTGCATACTCTCAGGGATTCTGGCCCTCTCTGGCACGCAAGCTTTCGATATCGTGATAGGAATAACGGGTGGCGGACCCGGCTACCGAACCTATATGCTTTACTTTCTTGCGTGGAATCAAGCCTTTCCGTGGAATCGCCTCGGATACGGCTCAACGATCGCCTATGTGGTGACGATCATCGCGGTGGTTTTCGCCCTCGTGCTACTCAGGATCTGGTACAGGAGGAAGTGACCTTGGCCTACAGGAAGAGATCGCTGTCTCGTCGCATTGTGCTCTACGTCTGCGTCCTCGTGGTCTTGGGTTTCGTACTCTCGCCCTATCTTCTCGGCATAGTCACAAGTTTTGAACGTGAAGCCGAGCTGGTTGGCAGGCCACCGTTTCCCTTCAAAGCCATTTCCCTTGTACTTGACAACTACATGTACATTCTCTCTTACGAACCGTTCTCTTTGGCATTCCTGGATAGCCTGATGGTTGCGGTGCTTACTACGTGTTTCGTCATGATCGCCGGTTCGATGGGCGCGTTCGCAATAGCCCACCTCAGATTTCGAGGGAGAAACTTTCTCTTCAACTTTGTAGTTGTTGTGTACATGCTTCCGGCGCTTGCGATGCTGATTCCGATTGTTGTCCTCCTGAAGGAGCTAGCACTGCTCGACACAATAGTCGGCATGATGTTTGCTCACAGTATTCTGCTGCTGCCTCTGATGACATGGTTTCTAATCGGCATCTATGAGAATGTGCCCGCAGACATCTTGGAGGCTCTGCAGATGGATGGCACGTCACGGATAAGATCTCTGTTCAGAGAGGTCATACCGCTCAGCCGGTTCGGGTTCTTCCTGATACTGGTCTTCTCATTCGTCACATCATGGAACGATCTTATGTTCGCGAACACTGTGGGAATCGTTCAGGTGAAACTGCTACAACCAAGGATTCTTGAATTCATGTCCGGTGCCAGAGTTTTGTATACGCAGATGGCGGCTGCGGGCATCCTCTCTAGTCTGCCCGTGGTCGCGCTTGCGATAGTGCTTCAGAAGCAGATAATCGCGGGCATAATGAAGGGCGCCATAAAGTGAGTCATAGGAGGACTACCTGTGGGGACCGTCCAAGTAGATAGCATTAGCAAGAAGTTTGGGCACAGACTCGCGGTTGACAACGTAAGCTTTGACGTGCGTGACGGTGAACTCATGTGCCTCCTAGGACCATCGGGCGCCGGAAAGAGCACGATCCTCAGAATCATCGCGGGACTGGAGCCTCCAGACGCAGGAACAATTCGCATCGATGGCAAAACTGTGAACGATCTCGCCCCGAAAGATCGAGACTTGGCCATGATGTTCCAGTCATACGCCTTGTACCCTAACAAGACGGTATACGATAACTTGGCTTTCCCGCTTAAGAGTTACAAGGTTCCCGAAGCCGAAATCAAGAAGACAGTCTCTGAAGTAGCGAATACTCTTGGAATCACGGCTTTGCTCCGGCGTCTTCCGGCTCAACTGAGCGGCGGAGAAAGGCAACGCGTGGCAATGGGAAGAGCTATCGTTCGAAAACCAAAGGCTTTCCTTCTGGACGAACCATTGACGAATCTCGACGCCAAACTAAGAGTTAACATGCGCGCCGAATTAAAGAGGCTTCAGAGGGAGCTTGGGGCAACTACAATATTCGCGACTCCCGACCAACTCGAGGCATTGACGATGTCGGACAGGATCGCGATTATGAATCAAGGTATGATTCTCCAAGATGACACACCGGATGGCGTCTATGAGCACCCCAAGGATGTCTTCACAGCTACGTTCGTTGGCAGCCCTGCCATGAACATACTCGACTGCGAGATAGAACAGAAGAATGGAAAGATCTTTCTCAACACGGAGGCGTTCAGCCTAGATGTGTCAAAGCTAGGAGACCTCATAGCAAAGGGAACATCGGGCTCAGAGGCGGTGCTGGGAGTAAGACCTGAGCACGTCACGCTTACTCGAGATCGGGCCGCTACAGATTCCATAGCGGCTGAGGTCTATGTGAGCGAACGCACAAGACCTGAGCAGATAGTTCACCTGAAGGCTGGAAGAACAATGATGCAAGCCATCGCCCCGCTAGCATTCCAATGTCAGCTCGGCCAGAAAGTATGGATGACGATCGACCTTGCGAAGATTCACCTGTTTGACAAACGTACGCAGAAAGCGATCGTCTAGTGGTGTTCTTTGACGGAGGTTCTTGGTTATGGCTAGAGTCAGGATCGAGAAGCTCACGAAAAGGTTTGGTGACATCGTCGCCGTTGATGCAATCAGCGCCGAAATCGCAGATGGCGAATTCATGTGCTTGCTGGGTCCATCGGGATGCGGCAAGACGACGACTCTCCGAATGATTGCAGGGCTCGAGCAACAAGACGAGGGCGACATCTACATTGGAGACACACTTGTGAACGACCTCCCTCCAAAGGATCGAGACATTGGCATGGTGTTTCAGTTCTACGCCATGTACCCGGACAAGAACGTCTTCGAACAGATTGCCTTCCCGCTGCGTATGAGAAAGGTTCCCAGAGACGAGATCAACAAACGAGTCAAAGACGTAGCCGAGATACTTGGAATCAGCGAGCTCTTGAAGGAGCCGGTCTCACGTCTCACAGTAGGCGATAGGCAAAAGATCGAAATAGGCAGGGCGATTGTGAGGCAACCCCAGGTCTATCTGCTCGACGAGCCGCTCACAAACCTTGATGCCAAACTGAGAGCACATACGAGAGCCGACCTGAAGAGAATCCAGAGTGAACTCAAAACAACCACAATCTACGTTACCCATGACCAACTTGAAGCGATGATTCTATCGAGCAGAATAGCCATCATGGACAAAGGCAAGATAATACAGTACGATACGCCTGACAGACTGTACGAGCAGCCTTCCAACTACTTTGTTGCTGGATTCGTGGGAACTCCGCCGATGAATTTCGTTGACTGCACCCTGACCCGGGACAGAGACTGGCACAGACTCGACGCTGGAGACTTCAAGTACGATGTAAGCGACATGGCTGAACTGATCACGAACTCGCCAGCTGGCAGCGAGCTGATTCTCGGCATCCGACCTGAGGATCTCAGGATTGCTGAGCGAGCGACCGACAAGGAAGCGATTGACGGCCAAGTTGACATAATTGAACCGTTGGGTAGCCGAATGATAGTCAACCTAAGAGTTGGCGACCACTATCTGAAAGCCAATACTCGTGCAATGTCCCTCCAGCCTAATCAAAAAGTCAAGATTATTTTCGACAGGAGCAGAATCCATATCTTTGACAAGAAGACCGGAGCTGTCATCGCGTAGCAAAACGCTTTCGTTAACAGTTATCCTACCAAGCCTACTCCGTCAATAGATTGTGTGAATGCAATGCGCACAGAATGACCTATTAAGGCCGGCACCGGCCATTCTTGTGAGCTGTGATGAAATCTGCGTTTATCGAGGTGCATCAACTACGAAGCTAGACATTATGATCAAGAATGGCAGGGTTATCGATGGAACCGGAAATCCATGGTACAGAGCTGATGTCGGAATTGCGGGAGAACGAATCCACGAGATCGGAGTTCTACCTTCCTCCTCAGCTGACGCGGTTATCGACGCTAGCCGGCTGGCTGTATCGCCTGGTTTTGTTGATATACATGGGCATTCAGATCTTGTACTTCCGCTCCCAGACAACGCGGAGATCCTGAGCCCATTCGTATGTCAAGGTGCCACGACTCAAGTGATTGGAAACTGCGGCATAAGCCCCGCTCCAGTAAACAAGGACAATTTGGACCTCATGAAAGGATACTTGGCGATAATAACGGCACGCGAAGCCCCCTGGAACTGGTCATCCTTCAGTGATTATCTCGCAACCCTAGAGAGGACTGGAATTGTCATGAATGTCGCACCCTTGGTTGGCCAAGGCGCCATCCGATTCTCGGTCATGGGTGCAAAGGCCGCGGAGCCTACCAAGAAAGAAAGGGACGACATGAGGGCTCTGTTGGCTCGGGCGATGGAGGAGGGCGCGATCGGCATGTCCTCGGGCTTGATATATCCCCCGGGAATGTGGACTACCACCGACGACCTGGTCGACCTCTGCCACGTCGTCGCACAGTACGCCGGTGTCTTCACGTGTCACGTCCGAGGCTCCAGCGAGACAGCGATAGAATCTGAGAAGGAAATAATCGAGATAGGGAGAAAGACCGGAGTCCGTGTCGAGCATTCCCATTCGGAGGCCTTCGGCAAAGCACACTGGCACAAGGCCGAGGAGACGATGCGACTGGATGAAGAAGCTAGGAGCCAAGGTATCGACATAGCGTTCGACGTGATTCCCTACACGGCAGCAAACACGTACTTGACCGCGAGCTTCCCGCCGTGGTCGCTTGAAGGAGGTGTCGCCAACCTCATCGAACGGCTCAGCGACAAGAAAACGAGAGCGAAGATCAGAGATGACGTAGAACACAAGATACCCGAGTGGCCCCCCTGGAAACCAGGCGGCTGGCCCCACAACCTCGTCGAGGCAACCGGATGGGAGAACATACGTCTACTCTACGTGGGTAGCGAAAAGAACCGTAAACTGATTGGAAAGAGCTTAGCCGAGATAGGCAAACTGCTTGGTAAGAATCCTTTCGACGCGGCGGCAGATCTCATAATCGAGGAGAGAGGAGATGCCATGGCCTTGTACATGGGCGTCTCAGGGGATCTCGAAGACGAGGAGTACCTGAAACGACTGCTCAGGCACCCTCTGGCCTCGATTGGCCCTGATGCTATCGTAACGGGCAAGGGCATTCCTCATCCCGCGGCCTACGGAACTTTCCCCAGAGTCATTGGCCGGTATGGCCGCGACCAGAAGTTGTTCACGATCGAACAGGCGGTCAGAAAGATGACCTCGCTACCCTCACAGAGAATGAGACTCAAGGAAAGAGGCCTACTGTTGAGAGGATACTTCGCCGACATAATCGTGTTCGACCCTGAAACAATAATCGACAACGCCACATACGACAATCCCCTCCAGCGCCCAACAGGCATCGAATACGTAATCATAAACGGCAAACTGGTCGTTGAGGGGGGCAAACAGAACACGAAAGTGCTTGCAGGAAAAATCCTTCGCCGAAACGGCGCAGCTGCACCATAGTCACACGCGGTGAGGTGTTTCCGCCTAGTCTATCGTCCCTGCGACGCCCGAGCCTGATTCACCTCGACAGACGTGACCAAAAACCCGACGGTGTCTTGCCTCGTAACGATAACCTAATCAGCTGAGCGCTTCGTGCGGTCCTACGGCCACCATTTCTTGTTGCGCGGGATGGCTATTACCTCTCGAATTTCTAGTCTCTTGTTCGTGTCCTTGGAGAATATCATCGCCGGGTAGGTTGCGCGCATGATGGCTGCTGAGTCCGCGCCGTTACCTGAACCTCCAACTCCAATCACATCTTGGTACGGCTCGACGTAACCGGAAGCCACCGCCGTGAGAACAACCTCCACAGCCACCTTCAGGCCTTGACCGAAAGCGTACAGAGTCTCACGGACGATGTACTCGGGAGACGGGGAAACCCACTTGCTGCCCTCGAAGATGGAGCTATGCAAGACGTACGGAACCTTGTCGATTATCTGGACTCCGAGCTTCTCAAGCTCTGCTCGAAGATCAGGATCCATGCACGGCCACTTCTCAGCCCATTCCCTTCTATAGGGGCTTTCAGAAACGCAAAAGATCTTCGCTTTTGCCCCAGCCGCTTTCGCAAACTTGAGAGCAGTCTTGCCAGATGTACTGGCGACAACGACGATCTTGATTCCCGTCAGTTGGAGCCTCTTCACGACCGCCTCAACTACGTCGTCCGTGTTCTCTTCGCCAGGATTCTCGAAGTAGTAATCCTCTCTGACCACCCTTGGCATAGTAAGACCTCATCAGTTCTCGTGCTAAGGCCATTTATTCCTTTGCACGATGACTGCGCAAGATCAAGCAGAAACCAATTGATAATGTGCGGATATGCATTGAGCGGTGATATCCCGAGTCCAGTCAGTATTCCGTCCGGCTGCAGATCTAGAACGCGATGCATGTACGCAACAGAGTATTGTGCCGAGAACGAACCATCGCTCTTGGCGCATCAACCCGGCCATCTCGTTTCCCGTCACTTCAAACTCGAACTACGAAGACCGATCCCCATCAGGGAGACACACCGCAAGACGTGAGAGATCGTAGCACGAGTGAACAAACAGCAAGAAGACAACGACCACGGGATGCGTCGGAACACTACTTGCCAGATGCCTCTGAGAAACCAATTAGCAACGCTCCAATTACGACGACTCCTGATCCTATTAGCTGGACTACGTTTGGAATCTCATGAAGGAATAGGTAGGCTAGATATATCGAGACTGCGGGTTCGATGCTGGATGTTATTGCAGCTCTCCCGGCCTCTATGAATCGGAGGGAGTAGGTCAAGACCCCGTACCCGAGCAAGGTTGGAACGACTGCGATCGCGACGATCACTACCATTATTTCCATATTGGCATTCAGTCTCGGTCCCAGCTCGACGGAACGGAGCACATT
>Ga0315314_1004426_pt1 | contig 10561 bp, 4 predicted proteins | sample TDP9_MG_FD_203631 | JGI IMG/M metagenome (GOLD analysis project Ga0315314, IMG submission 203631) | Freshwater sediment microbial communities from Lake Towuti, South Sulawesi, Indonesia - TDP9 | ecosystem: Environmental > Aquatic > Freshwater > Lake > Sediment | place: Indonesia: South Sulawesi... | reverse complement strand
ACAGGTGACGGCTCCTTTGTAGATGAAACCGCAAAAGCCGGGCTGAAGGGCGCGGCGGGCGAATTGGTGACGCGGGTCGTGGCCTTTGACGCGGACAATGACGGCTTTCTTGACCTCATCCTGACCGTGTACGCCGATCTGAGCGCGGCACCCGGCCAGCCCACCTTTGCCTTTCCGCAGGATTTCGCAGCCGGCCAGACCCGCTTCTTGCGCAACAACGGCGACGGCTCCTTTACCGACCTCAGTGCCGCCTCGGGCTTGGGCGCTGCCCGGGGACGTATGCGCAGCGCTACCTTCGCCGACTTCGATGACGACGGCTACACCGACGTGCTGCTGCTCCGCGATGACGGTCCTCCCTTCCTCTACCTGGGTCGCGGGGAAAGCAAGTTTGTAAACCGCACGGCGGAGGCCGGCGCAGCGCTCCGAAACTCGAGCGCGCTCGATGCCCAAGTCGCGGACTTCAATCACGATGGCAACTTCGATCTTGCCTTGTGGGACTTCGCCGGGTACAAAGTCCTGCTCAACCGTGGCGGTGGGAGATTCACAGCCGTCACAGGCTTGCCGCCCATTACGCCTCCTCCAGCGCTTTTCGCGCTGCGCGGAACCACGGCGGATGTGGACGGCGACACCTTCGACGATCTGCTGGCTGTGGATGTCAGCGGCAAGTGGCACCTGCTGACGAACCGCGTCGGCCGGTTTCGAGAAACCGCCCTCAGTCTGCCTTCCCGCAAGGAAGAACCCTTTGCCACACTCGCGCCCACGTGGCTGAGCACTCCCGGCAAATTGAACCTCGTCGCCCTCACCCGCACCAGCCAACTGGCGGCGTTCGAGAAAGAGGGGCCGCCGGCGCGTTGGCTGGAAGTCAAGATGAGCGGGTTCAAAAGCAACACGCAAGGCATCGGGAGCGTCGTCGAACTCAAGGCGGGAAACTTCTACTACAAGGTCCTGGTCACCGCGGAGCGCGTCCGGGTCTATGCGGGCGACCTGCCGCGGCTGGATGTGGTGCGTGTGACCTGGCCCAACGCGGTCGTCCAGAACTGGGTCAACGTCGCCACGAACAAGCCGATCGAGGTGCGGGAGTCAGAGCGGTTGGCAAGTTCTTGCCCGCTCCTCTACGTTTGGGATGGTAAACGGTACGTCTTCTTCACCGACGTTCTGGGCGTGGCGCCCATTGGCGAACTGGCGCCGGACGGAAGTCGAATCAAGCCCTACCCGGAAGAATTCGTGCGCCTGCCGGACCGCTTGCCCGACCAGAACGGGATCTATACTTTCCAGTTCACCGACGAGCTGCGCGAGGTCGATTACTTCGACCGAGTCGGCCTGGTCGCCGTCGATCATCCGGCGACGGAGGAAATCTACGCCAACGAGATTTATTCCTCGTCACCTACGCCCCCGCGCCTGCACGCCATTCGCGAAAAGCGCTCCCCGCTTTCCGCCGTGGATGATCAGGGGCACAACGTCTTACCGCTGATCCGCGAAATGGATGGCCGATATCCCAGTGACTTCCGCCGGCATCGGCTCCTGGGACTGGCCGACCTCCACACGCTCACGTTGGACCTCGGCGACTTTCCGGACACCGGGCACGTCGTTCTGTGGCTGGCGGGCTGGATTTTCTGGACAGATTCGAACGTCCATCGGGCGCTGTCGTCAAACTCCCAGCTTCAGTTGGTTCCGCCCTATCTCCAAGTCCGCAACGCGCAGGGGCAGTGGGTTACGGTGATTTCCGACATGGGCGTGCCGAGCGGCAACAACCGCGCCATGCGCGTTGACCTGAGCGGGAAGTTCCTTTCTGCCGATCACCACGTGCGTATTGCGACGAACCTCTGCGTTTACTGGGATCATATTTTCCTGACCACCAACGAGGGTCCCGCCCCGGCGCCCGTCGAATTGCCCATGGTTTCCGCGGACCTGCACTATCGCGGCTTTTCAACTCCCGCCAGCGACCCGGCGCACCTCCAGCCCGATTATTTTGACTACGTCAACCTGCTGACCGATGCACCGTGGAATCCGATGGTGGGTAACTACACTCGTTATGGGGCCGTGGAGAAACTGTTGACCCACGCTGATGATCAAATGGTGGTGATGGCCGTGGGCGACGAGTTGACAGTAGAGTTCAACAGCCGCCACCTTCCGCCCCTCAAGCCGGGATGGAAGCGGTCTCTCTTTCTCTATGCCCACGGGTGGGCCAAGGACGGCGAGCCGAACTCCGCCTACTCGAAGACCGTGGAGCCTTTGCCCTTCCGGCAGATGTCCAACTATCCCCCGGGGCCCGAAGAGCACTATCCGGACAGCCCGGAGCACGCGCAATACCGGCGCGAATATCAAACGCGACCGGGCTATCTGCTGATTCCGCCGCTTGCGCCCCCGGTTCAGTAGAAGCAAGCCGCTGATGGAAAGCGGCGACAGCCTCTGGGATGCTCCGGATCATGTCGGCTGGGAATCCCGGCCTGGGCCAGGGTGGTCCAGCGGGGCGTTCTCGGGAGCCAGCGCGCAACTTACTCAGCTTTTCTCACTACCCCCACCAGCGTGAACACCGCCTCATCCGGCAGATCAAGCTGCGCCACTCCCTCGCGAATAGGAACCGAATCTACCTTCTGACAGTCCAGGGTGCGCGTGGTCAAATACAAGTCCCAGGCCGGTGGCGACGCTTCCGTGGCGGCAAGTGCCACGTGGAGACGGTTGGGGCCTCCCTCCTTGACCCCTACCAGGATCAGCGTATTCTGGGAAGCGTCGCGAAAGGCTGCGACCATCAGGCCCGGGACGTCCGTGGTGGCGGCAATTCTTTGCGCTCCCGGGCGCACGAAGTGGTAGAGCTGCTTGGCCGCGTAGTAGCGCTTCTTGGGCCGATACATATAATCGCTGTAGCGAACCAGCGCGTAGTAGGTGATGCGCAGGTCGTGTTCCTGGTAGTTGTCGAAGGCGTCCCAGAAGATCGCGGCGCTGGCTCCCTGATTGAGGGCCCGCAGGGCACGCCGGGTAGCTTTGAGCGAGAAATTCTTCCAATCGTTCTCGAGGGAAAAATCCAGGTCGTTCAGATCCCCATATTCCGTTAGCCAGATCCGCGTCTCGGGATACTTGCTGTTTCGGATCCGGTCCACTTGCGAGGCGATGGAGCGCTCCCCGTAGGAATGAAATGAGAAGACGCCGACCTGTTTCATCAAGTCCGCGTCATCCAGAATCGGCCCCGCATAGTTGTTGTTCTCATTCGCTTGGTCAATCACCACCAGCTTCACGTCGCCCAACCCCTCTCTCCTCAGGCGGCGAGCAACGGCACCCAAGACCTGCGGGGCTTCGTCAGGGTCAACGCGTGGCCCCTCGACCGGATAGCAGTCGGTTTCATTGAAAGGACTGAAGTACTCGAAATCGACCCGGGCCTTGGTGCGGGCATAAACGGCCATCGAGACCGCTGCCTCCGCGAACTCTTCGTACTTCGCCGGGTTCAAATGCGCAGGGTGGCCCGTGCGCGGGTGGAGCGGGTTGGGCTTGTCGTTGCAGACCCCATGCTTGGGGGGCGGAGCCTTGTCGTCCAGCATCCAGCCCGGGACGGTTCCGCTCAGTGTCATAAAGGGGCGTAGGCCGCGCGCGTTCAGGTACCGCGCCGCCCCCCAGGCAGCCTCGAAGGGCGGGCTTGAATAGCGGTCGTTGTAATACTCCCAGTTCATGACGTTCGGGTCATCGTTGTCGTTGGTGACTTCCCAGTCCGTTTGCCCGTAAGGATCCAGACGGAAGAGCGTGGCGCCCAGATCATCAACGAGCATGTCGATCATGGGCCTCTGCGCGTCGCGAAAATACGTGCCGTTGAAGTTGACCCCGAACCCGTCAATCATCTGGAAACGCTCGCGCGGGTTGAGCGTGACGCGGTCCGGCGCGGCAGGAACTTGCGCGAATGCCCCGCAGGAAACTAAGAGAACCAGGCAGAGCAGGAGACCCCTGGGCAGCATTTCAAATAAGAGTGAGGCATTCGGGGTCCGGCAATAGACGCCTGTCCGGCTGGAAACCAACATGTCAATTCACCTCAGATAGAATATCCGTTTTACAACGAAGGTGGTGCGGGCAGCAAAGAGGCAAAGCTATTTCATTCTGCGCTTGGTCGGCACCCTGGTTTCCCACTTCCATCCCCAGAATTCTGCACTGTAAGCGCGGAAGGCATTGACTGCGTCGGTGGACACGTAAAATTTAGCCTCTTTCCCTGAACTCAGGGTAATGATGTTGGTCATATGAATGCCCGAGCCTGCGAAGCTGTCGTCCAAAGCTCCCGGCCTTCCCATTTCCGCCGTCCCGCCTCTTAAGCCCTGCAAGGAAACCGAGAAATTATCGACCCGGGCGTCGTTTCCCCCGGCGCCCACAAACTGCACGCCTTGCGGAGAGAGCCTGAGCGTGCCCCAACACCCCTTCTGCTCGAACTTCGGAGGGAGCGGAAACCTCATTCTCCTTTTCATTCCGTGGTAATGAACGGCGGGAATGTCTGTCGTCTGGAGACGGCTTGCCCGCTGACGATACTCCCCCCGCGCCGGAAAGAGGCTGGCCAGGCGCAGGTAAATCTCCACCGCGCGCTTCCGGTCGTTACCCTCCACAGCGCGGCGTGCCAGGCCTTCATAGGCGGCCACCGCGCGGACTTCCAGGTCGCGCGCCGAAGCATTCTCCGGGTCCGTCTGGAGGATCTGGCGAGAAAGCTCGATGGCGTTTTCGCCCGGGGGCTCGCCGTACTGCCCGGCATTGAAGGCTTGTTGGGCGCGGGCGAGCTGCGAAGCCGTTTGACCTTGCTTCTCGATCGCTGCGAGGGCGGTAGGGTAAGCGGAGTTCTCCGGGAACACGGCCGCGAGCTTCTGGTAAATCTGGCGGGCCGCATCGAATTGCTGCTGACTCAGCGCGAGCTTGGCCTCATTCTCCCAGGCGATCGCCGCGCGACTCTCAAGCTCCTTCGCCATAGGGTGATCGGGTTCGACACGCCGCACTTGGCGCGCCCAAAAAATGGCATTGTCGCCCTCCGGCTCACCAAAGCGGCGCGTCGCGTAAGCGTCGAAACCCTTCCTGACCAGGGCGCGAATCTTCTCCTGGATGCGTTCCTCCACCTGTTTGCGGTCGCTGGCGGCCGGCGCCAATTGCACGTAGCGCTTCCACGCCAGAGCGGCCTCGGCGTAATTCTGCATCGCGTCCAGTGCGGCGGCGCGCTCGGCATGAACCTCGGCCCACCGCGGCGCCAGCTTTTCAGCCTCGTCGAACTCCTTGAGAGCACCCGCGTAATCTCCCTGCTGGAAGAGGCGCCGGCCTTGCTCAAAGCGCTGCCCCGCCTGCGGCGACGCCACGCTGCGCTTGCGTATGGCTTCCAGGAGTTCGTCCGTGGCGCCGGCGCTGCGCAGGCGCTGCTCGACTTCAGCCGTTATAACAAAGTTGATGCCCATCTGGTTTACAAGGTCGGCGGCTCGCGACGGCGACACACCGGCTTGGAGCAAATCGAGGATTTCCGCCTCACTGATGGGCTTGCGCGACGCCTGCGGAGCCCCTTGGGAGAAGGCCGCTTGGGGTAACCCCAGGCTAAGTGCCAAGCCTAGAACCAGGAGCCATTGCATGGAGTTCACGGGGGGTTTCATCGCTGGGTTTCCTTATTACCTCCTCTGCAAGGTTTGGCGGGACTCGCACCCAAGCCCACTGAATCTTACTCTTGCGATTGCAAGGCAGCAAGCCTGGAACTCATCGCCGCCCGGGCGATGGTGGCCGCTGGCTGTTCAGCGCGCTGGGAACGGCCGGCACCCGCCCGCAATTTCGCCAGGACACCCAAGAGCTACTGCACGCGGCGGGGCTGATCAGGCGGCACCGGCGCGGTCGGCGGCGCCATCAGGCCCAAGCCTTGGAGCAGGAAGACGGTGCGCTGCGCGGCTCCCCGCCAAACCAACTGGCACCCTTCTCCCTGGCAGTTCTGCACGTAAACATCCCCGCCGGAATACTCCAGACTACAGTTCTTGAACACACAGTTGATGAACACTCCATCGTCAAGCACCAGATGCTGGTTTTCGAAGGTCTTGTTTTCGTATCGGTTCATGAGCGACCTCACGACTTAATACCTCGGCTGGTTCGCGGAAGCCGGAACAGGTATTGACAAAGTGCGAGGCTACCATTCGAGGCAGAACCTTGCAACTCGCGGCCGCAAGGCCTTCGAGCCATAAGGCGATATTCCCAAGGGCGCCGCGATCCGACCTCACGCCTCGTAAGGTGGCGGCGCCACCCGCGGGCCATCATGGTTGGACGTACTCTTGAAAGGCTCATACTGGCCGGTCACCCCGAAGCGCCGGGTGCGTTGCCGGAGGGAAGCCACCGCAGCTTCGCTCAAGGGCGTGAACGTCACGACGGCGCGGATGGCTTGCTCCAGGATTTCCACGGACTGGCACCCCGTGCACACGCTCGAGACAGGAAGGTTCATCACGTAGTGGAGAGCCTCGATGGGGGTCACCGCGTTGGTCTTCAAAAGGTGTCCGCCCGCCAAGGGCTTCATGGCAATGATGCCAATCTTTCTTTCCACGAGCACAGGCAGCACGAGTCTTTCGAAGCTGCGGAAGTGCGGGTCCAGCAAGTTGAGCGGCATCTGCACTGTGTCCCACTCGTACGGTTTGGAGAGCATCTTCAGGTGGATCGCGGGATCCTTGTGGCCGGTAAAACCGATATAGCGAACCTTCCCCTGCTCCTTGGCAAGATAGGCAGCCTCAATCCCGCCGTGAGGAGAGAAGATCCAATCCGGATCCGTTTCGTAAACGAGTTCGTGGAACTGCCACAGGTCGAGGTAATCAGTCTGGAGGCGCCGCAGACTTTCCTCGAGGGTGTGCATGGCGGTTTTCTTGTCACGTCCGTGATGCTTGGTCATCAGGAAGACCTGCTGCCGCCTGCTACGAATGGCCTTCCCCATGCGGACTTCGCTGTCCCCGTCGTGATAGTCGTCCGAGTTGTCAAGAAAATTGATGCCGCGGTCAATCGCCGCTTCGATGAGGCGGATGCCCTCGGCGGGGTCGCGCGGCATTCCGATGTGATAGCCCCCGAGGCAGATCGCCGAGACTTTCTCGCCTGTCTTGCCCAGCGTCCGGCGCGGAATTTCCGCCTCCGCAGCCAGAAGGGATGCTGAGTTGGCGACAGTCAGATAGGCTCCTGCGGTTACAGCGCCTGAAACTGTTTTGGCAAGGAACTCGCGGCGGGTATGTTTCGGCATTAACGACCTCCCGGATAGCGATGAGCTCAAGCGAGGATTGAGTGTAACACGCGTGCTTCGCCCCGGCCACCTTGCCCGCCCTCTCGATGGTCCAGGAAAAAGGCTTGGCAGGCCGTTAGCGTGCTGCTGAAAAAGCGAGAGCTCGCTACCGGAAGTGCGGGGCTTGGGCCCCGCCGGAAAAGCGAGGCAAAGAGAATTACTCATATTCCCTGTTGGAGCCCCACCGGCGGAGTTGAAACCCCACCCTTCCGCTTTGACTGGAAGGATTTTTGCCCGAGCCCATTAGTGGGCCGGATTCCAGTTGTAGCTGACCAAGACCTCCCCTTTTTGGCTTACCAGTGCCAGCGCTGCCCGCCCGGGTTCGAGCTTCACCTCGAAGTCCTTCCCGCTGGCGGCATCGCGGAAGGTGACCGGCGCCGTCGCGGACGATTCCGACGTCAGCACGTACAGAGTGGCGGTCTCCAATTGCGTTGGGCAAATCAGCAGACCCGGGTCTTGCATTCCGGTAGTGTAAACGGGGTCAACCTTAGCTTGGTTCAATGCAAAGCCGTAAATGTCACCCACCGCCTTCAGGTTGTCGTTATGTTCGAGCGGGAGCGCGAAAAACAGGATTTTCCCCTGCCCCAACGGCTTTTCCTCGAATGTCCGGCCCGAAGCAAGGAAAGCGCGTTCCAGGTAGGTGGTCTTGTCTCCCGAATAGGTCAGCCAGCCTTGACCGCCCGGCCACTCGACCAAGTTTTCGCGCGCGGCGAGCAGGCCGGGTTGGTAATCGATACCCACCTCTTGCTGCCGACGGAGCGGATGGAAATGTTCGTCGGCATCAAAACGCCCTGAGACAAGCAGGGTAGCTCCGCCACGGACCCTGCTCAAGACGGCTTCCCAGGCTTTCTCACTCAACACCCAAGGGGAAGGAAGAATGATGAGCTTGGGACTGCCGAGCAACTCAATCTGGTATTCACCTACCACGTAGGCTGAAGCACGCGCATAATGATAGAGAGCCCGTACACACTTTTGCTGGCCTTCCAGCGCAGCGGCATTGAACACGGAAAGCTGCAGCGACTGCGGCAAGATGATGGCCACGTCGGACCGCTTTTCCTCCGTGAGGTGAGGCGCGGCTTGCTTGGCGAACTGGCCGATGCCCGCGAGAACGCCTTGCCAGAGCTTGTTCGAACCGTCGCTGCGTTTGATCCCGAACACATCGCCCTTGGCCCAGTCCCATTGCAGGGAACCGCTACTGGCGGCTGCAAAACCCAAGGCCAGCTTGCGCTCGAACAGTCCCAACCCAGCGAGTTCGTCCCATCGCCAGGTTCCATCCATTCGCCAGACAGGTTGAATGCCGGTTTCGCCGATCAAGTTGGGCATGCCCGGACGCTTGGCGACCACGGAATCCCACAGGAGGGCGTCGTCCCGCCACCAGGTGTGATTGACGGTGAAATCGACCTCCGCACCGCCGTAGAACTGCGTCAGAAGCCGGTCGCTCACTCCACCCTCGTCCTGGCCGACGGTGATGAGCTGCTTGCTACCGGTGGAACGGATGGTTGACACCATCTCAGAAACCCACTGGTTGAACATGTCTTGAGCAAAGAGGTTGTAATCGAAGGCCCGCACTTGCCTGGCGTTGCCGTACCGGTTTAGCGCCAGATCCTCCATCCCCGGCAAGGGAATGTTGCCAAAGTCACCCAGCTCTTCGGGAGAGACGTTCCAGACCTGGGCCAGCTTGCGGATGTTTCCATAACGCTGCTTCAGCCAGTTGTTCCAGGCCAGGATCTCGGTGGGGTCAGCGTTGGGCGTGTTGCCCACCCACAACCTTCGCGGATTAGAGAAGCTAGGCTCGTTGATGAAGTCCCAGCTCAAGTAAGGCACGTCTTTGAAACGCTCCACAATCGACTGCACGTAGTTCCGCTGCGCGCGGCGCGCGATAGGGTCAGTGTAAGGGTTGGTGCCCGGCCCGAACTGCAAGGGGGACTCGCCCGGATAGCGCCGAACCGTTTGGGGATCGAAACAGAAGAAAGTGAAATGCACCTGGATGTTGTGGCGGTTGGCCGACAGCAAGAAGGCTTCCAGACTGCGCAAGACGCGCTCCTCGGCACCGCCGGTTACCTTCTCCAACAAGTCAGCGTGATTGTTCCAGACGCCGGTGCGTACAAAAGTGACACCGTTTCTCTCCATCTCCGCGAAGTCGCGATCCCAGACATAGGCGTTCGAGCTGCCCAGGAAGCCGCTGCGGAAGGCGTCGGTCGAAAAATAGTTGGTGCCAAAGGGCAGAAAAGGCGCACCGTCCCTGCGGAAGTAGGTGCGGCCCGCCCCCAGCGCAGGCCCGTGCGCGAGAAGCTTTTCGTCCCGCGACCAGAAACCGGTCTGGTAGGCTTCCCTGACCTTTCCCTCTTCTTCGTAGGTGGCGCGAACCAAGTACAGCCCCGGCGGCAGGGCCTTGTGGAACTCGACCGGCGCGGCCACGCTGTCGCCGGAGCAAGCGACGTGGGCCGAGGCGATCACCTTATCGGCAGCCAGGAGCTCCACACGCACCTGCCCTGCCAGCGGCTGCCCCTGGCGTTGACGCCGCACGTTGCGAACGTGCACGACGAGTTGCGGGATTTCTCCTTCGGCGAGCGTCGCGTTCTGCATTTCCAGCCACAGCAACGTTGCGCCTTGCCTGGCGTATTCGGCAGCGTCACGGATCAGCATGGTGCCGGCGTGTGTGGTCCAGTATCCGGGTTCAGCTTCGAAGCTCAACATGACACACCGGGCTCCGAGCAGAGGTGGCTGCTCGCCGCTTCGCAGTTCGCGAAAGTCTGTTTTGGCCACTGGCGCGGCGATTCGCTGGCCCTTGTTGTCCGCCAGAAAGCCCATGCCTTGATAGTCGCCGCTGCCCCACCACATTCCGGCCACAAAGACTCTGCGTGCGCGCACCTCCTGCGCGCTGAAAAAGGAATAGTTCTCGTCCCAAACGAGCCTGACCCAGTCCTTCTGGGGAACTTCGTAGGTGTGCCAGACGCCCAGGTAGCGGGAGTAGGTGTTCTGCGGCGGGGCCGGAACGAATCTGCCGCTTTCCTGAAAGACGGGGACAAACAGGGGACGCCCGCCAAGAATCAAAAGGTTCCCGCCTCCTCGGAGATGTTCAAGGATTGGCTTCCAGACATCGGCAGGGAATGCGGAACCGTAAGGCAGAACTAACAGATCAGCATCCTTGAATGTTTCCGGGCTGCGGAGCTCCTCGAGGCCCGCCAGAAGCGGTTGCATGTCGTGTAGAGCGTTGATGAGCGCGCCCCGCTCTATCGGCTGGCTGTCCACGGTGGGGAAACCCTCTTGCCAAAAAACTACCACCTTGGCGCTTGCCGCGGAGAACGCGGCAAGAAGCAGTAAAGA
>Ga0315314_1004425_pt1 | contig 10561 bp, 11 predicted proteins | sample TDP9_MG_FD_203631 | JGI IMG/M metagenome (GOLD analysis project Ga0315314, IMG submission 203631) | Freshwater sediment microbial communities from Lake Towuti, South Sulawesi, Indonesia - TDP9 | ecosystem: Environmental > Aquatic > Freshwater > Lake > Sediment | place: Indonesia: South Sulawesi... | reverse complement strand
TAGGAAAGTGAGTCAACGTGTTAGAGTCGCCTGCACAAGGAAAACTGCGCCTGGGTTAAGCTATTTTGACAAGAAGGCTGTTGAACTGGGCGGGGGCGACACCCATAGATTCCACCTTGACGATTGCGTCTTAATTAAGGATAATCACTTGAAGCTTGTGGGCTCGGTTAAGAAGGCTGTGAAAAGGGCGAAGGAAAGGATCAGTTTCACGAAAAAAGTGGAGGTTGAGGCTGAAAACCTTAATCAGGCAATGGAAGCAGCTGAAGCTGGCGCGGATATAATCATGTTGGATAATATGCAACCCGGGGAAATCCTGCGCGTTCTTAAGGAACTTGAAAGGAAAAAATTGCGAGAGAAGGTCTTAGTCGAGGCTTCAGGCGGAATAACAGAAGAAAACATCAAGGAATATGCAAAAACAGGGGTTGACATTCTTTCCATGGGAGCTTTAACGCACTCTATTCGTGCAATTGATGTGAACCTTAAGGTAATAGGATAAGTCGGCTATTTCATTCCATTCTTATGACTTTTATGAATTTTACCGCGTTGCGGGCAACGGCTGTCGTCTTTGTTATTGAAACAATTCCGTGTTTTAAGAAGAGTAAATTTTTAACCCAAGGCTGATCTCGCAGCCGAAATAGGCTAAGGCGACGAGGGTGCCGCCAATTAACAGCAGAATGAAGGCTTGACGAGGCCTATAAGCGTACTGGGTGCTCTGGTACATTAAAAGGAAACCCACCGTGCCTATAAAGTAGAGGAGCATGACGATTACGCTTTCGTTGAGAAATTGTTCATTCAATGTATAGGGATAGTAGACGAGGAATCTAGTGATCTGAGGCAATAGAGCGTAAGGTTTTTCCAAGATGTCGTAAACTCCACCTCCGAGGAGGAATATGGAGAGGGCTATGGTCATGATGGCTATTAGGAGCAGGGAGGGCTTCACGGTCATCATTTTCTGATATGCTTTTCGCATGTAAAACGGGAATGAGGAAAACCAACGCCTCATTCGAACCATTACGCTTTCACTCCTCGCCCTTCAATAGTTGTTCTGCCACTTCCTTTACCCATGAGCCACTATATTCATTCTTTATAACCTCATTTAAATATTCCTTCCAGGAAAGGTTCAGGGCCCGCTTCCACTCCTCATAGCTCTTAACAAGATTTGCATAAGCCCCTTCATGAAATTTGCAGTAGACGTTTACAGCTTCCTTTCCGCAGATCCTGCACTTCATGATCTCTTCTTCCTCGCCTCCCTTGATGGGCAGTTGGGGTTAAAGCAGAACCTCCAGGGACGCCTACCCCTTGTGTGGACCTCAATTAAGGGCCACTCGCAGGCGTTGCAGCCTTTCTGCATCGGTTTTAAGGTTCCCCCCTGGGGAAGAGGAAAGGAGTTTTTGCAGAGACCCTTAAAGTAGTTGGTGCATCCGATGAAGCGTTTTCCAGTTTTCCTCGAGAAGAGGATCATTAGGTTGCCTGTGCCGCATTGAGGACACCTACCCACTATTCTTTCCTGCATTTTCGCCCTTTTGATGGCGTCGCTGAGAACTTCGCCTATGGTTTCCTCCCTTTCTTTAAGCTCCCTCAGAGCCGGCTTTAGGATATCTACAGCCTCTAAAAGCACGTTTTCCCTCTTTTCCCTATTGTTCTGAATATTCTCCATCTTTTCTTCAAGGTCCTTGGTAAGCTCCACGGAGACCACGTTTGGGCAGTACTCATTGAGGACCTCAGTTACATCAAAGCCTAAGCTGGTGACAACAATTCTTCTGTCGGCGATGTAGCCGCGGCTGTATAGGGTTTCAATGATGTCTGCCCTAGTGGCCTTGGTCCCAATGCCCTCATCCTCCATCTTTTTTAAAAGGCTACTAGGATTATATCGAGCTGGTGGATTGGTAAACTTGTCCTCGCGAACTACTCTCCTTAACTGAACCTTTTCCCCCTTCTGCAGAGATGGAAGTAACACTTCCTCAGATTTTATGTAGGGCTCGTAAAAACGCGTCCAACCGTCCTCTAGAACCCGCCTTCCGCGGAGGAAAAATAAGTGCCCATTTACCTCTATGCTTACCCTTATGCTTTGTTTAACGGCGGGTTCACCGAAAACTGCCATGAACCTTCGGACCACCAGGTCCCAAATCCTCTTCTCGGGATCACTTAGGGGGTTCTCAGGCAGGTTTCCTGTGGGGTAAACGGCTGGATGAGCAGGATCTTCTCTCTTTCCCTCATTGGGCCTCAACTCAGCCCTTCCGAGGAGCCCTTGGGCAAGATTCTTATAGTTTCGCTCCCCACTCAAGGAGGAAAGGATGCTCCTATAGTTAATAACGGGTGGCAACTTTTGGGACGAGGTCCTCGGATAAGATATGAGGGCCTGAAGGTACAGGCGTTCGGCAATGTTTAGGGTTTGCCTTGGAGTGTATCCGAAGAAGTTGTAGGCCTCCGCCTGTAAGGACCCTAAATCAAAGGGTACGGGGGGCGCCTGCCGAAATTCTTTCAACTCGACCTCTGTGATCCCCCCAGTTTTGCCTTGGCATGCCTCCACAACGGCTTCCGCTTCTGCCCTCCTTTCAAGCCTTTTCTTTTCGTACTCCAGCTCGTAGATGGAGCCTTGAATTTCCACCTCCGCCCCAACCTCCCAGTAGGGTATGGGAACAAAAGATTGAATATCCTCCTCTTTTTCCACCAAAAACTTTAGTGTGGGTCCCTGGACTCTTCCGGTGCTTAGGGTGGCGTACTTCCCGCTCCAGCGTTTAGCCGCCAGGGTCAAAGCCCTAGAGAGGTTTACGCCGTAGAGCCAGTCCACCTCATGGCGGGTTGTTCCGGCTTCGATCTGTTCGAAGTCTAGTTGAGGCAAGAGTTCCTCGTAGGCTTTTTCCAGCTCCTCCTTGGTCAAGGTGGAGAATTTCATCCTCTTTGCATCTTTTTCCTTACCTTGACAGGCATATTTAAGCACGCAGTAGCCTATGAGACTCCCTTCTAGGTCGTAGTCGCAGGCATGGATAAACTCCGCGGCGTTCTGGGCCAGTCTGGATATCACCTCAACCCAGGTGCGAATGTTTTTGGTGTTCCTTTCTGCCAAGTACCGCGGCACCCATTTAAAATTGAACACGGGATAATAATTTCTGGTGCCCTGCTCATGGACCACGGTGTATAGGTGACCGAGGGCTGGAACTATGACAAGCTCCTTGTCTCGATGGGCACGGAAGTAGGGCACTTTCCTCTCCGCATCCTTTTCAGGTTTGCCCCTATAGTCTAGGGCCTGAGCGATCCTTTGGGCCGCCTCAGGCTTCTCCGTGATGATCAAGGTGTATTTTTCCATCCAAGCCATCCCGTTCCTTTCCCCTTAACATGGACAGAAGCTATAAATAGTTTACGACAATCTTATTCCTAACATCTATGGACGGGTGTGTGTCGTATGCCGCTGCAGGTAGTTTGTGATGGGTGTGGTGAAGTTCTTTTTAAAAGTATGGATTTGAGGCCTCCGGATGAGATTATCCAGATCCATAATGGTAAGTGCCCTAAATGTGGCAGGAAATTGTCCTTCACCCCAATACGGGTGGAGGTTAAGTCCATGGAAGAAATGAAACTTTGAGGGGTTCCTCCTCAGGGGCCTTATCCTTGATGAGCCTGCAAAAAACCCATCTCTATGAGTTTCATCGTTTAAGGGCCCATATGACTACTTTTGCGGGATTTGAGATGCCCTTATGGTACAAAGGAATTAGCGAGGAGCACATGGCGGCGCGGAGTTCTGTGGGCATCTTCGACGTAACCCACATGGGCCGAGCCCTCATTGCGGGCCCTGAAGCTGAAGCTTTCCTGAACTACGTAACAACCAATAACGTCGCTTCCTTGGAGCCTCTTAATGGACAGTATTCAACCATATGTAACGAAGGGGGCGGCGTAAAGGATGATCTGGTGCTATTCAAATTGGAATCGGAAAAATTTTTCATGGTTTACAATGCAGCCAACAGGGAGAAGGATTATGGATGGTTGGTTCAACAAGCCCGGCCCTTTAATGTTCAAATAGAGGATGTTTCCGACCGTGTAGCCATGTTTGCAGTGCAGGGACCTAAGGCTGAAGAGACTCTGTGGGGAGTATCCGAGGAAGATTTGAGAGAAATAAAGCGTTTCGGTGGAGGCTGGACCAAAATAGCTGGCACAGATGTCTTTACTTCAAGAACAGGATACACGGGCGAAGACGGATTTGAGCTTAACGTTTGGAATACTCCCATGTCAGACCCTGAAAGGGCGATGAAGATTTGGAATATCATTTTGGAGGCAGGCCGAGAGGCTGGAATGGAGCCCTGTGGTCTAGGTGCCAGAGATACCCTAAGGCTGGAGGCTGGACTGTGCCTGTACGGTAACGACCTAAATGAGGACATCACTCCCCTAGAAGCCCAGTTAAGCTTCGTTGTAAAATTTGAGAAGGAAGATTTCATTGGCAAAGGGGCCTTGGTGAAGCAGAAATCTGAGGGAATAGTCAAGAAGAGGGTTGGCATACGAATGGTGGAGAGGGGAATTCCTCGCTCCCACTACGAAGTTTGGGAGAGGGGAGAAAAAATTGGGGAGGTGACCAGTGGAACCTTTTCTCCCTTGCTTAAACGGGGCATAGCTATGGCCTATGTTTCTGCGGAGCACGCCACAGAAGGCGAAGCAGTTGAAGTGAAGATAAGGGATAAACTCGTTAAGGGAGAAATTGTTAAGCTCCCCTTCTACCGCAGGATTTCTCAAGACCAAGTTTTGTTCATGGGCCAAAAGGTGATGTGCCCCGTGGGAGATTGGAAAAGGCTAGGCGTCTAAATCCATGTTCCCCTTTCGTCTCATAAACCATGGACCGTAATTCAAATAAAAGGGTTTACACACTACTTGGTGAAAGGGTCTGTTGAGCATGGACATCAAGAAGCTGTTTCCGAAGGATAAGATAATTGCGGGTTTAAAGGGTTTTAAGATTCTCCGTGTTAGGGTGCCCCATTCCCTCCTCATGGAGCTTTCTCTGCTCCTCATCGCCCTTTTCATGGCCTTCATAATCAGGATGCTCCCCATATACTGGGGTTCTTACCTTTCAGAGTTTGACCCTTACTTTCAGTTTCGCCTAACGAAACACATGGTGGAAAATGGTCTATTTACTTGGACCACCACCTGGAGCATTCCAGGTGACCCCAGAGACTATCAGAGTTGGTATCCCTTTGGACGAGACATGTCCATCGCCTTTCCGGGGGTGGCGTTAACAGCCGCTGTCTCTTATAGGATTATAAGTGCTCTAGGGATCCAGATAAGCCTCTGGGATTATTGCATAATTTTTCCAGCAATAATGGGAACCCTCTCATGTTTGGTCATCTACTTTTTAGGAAGGGATTTTGGCGGCAAAGAAGTGGCCCTGTATTCCTCCCTATTCCTCGCCTTAAATGCCTCCCACATAGGGCGAACCTCCTTAGGATGGTTTGACGACGAAACCGTGGGAATCTTTGGCTTCCTTTTGTTTTTCTTCTTCTTTTTGAGGTCCATTGAAAGGGAAAGGCCCTTAAGAAATGGTCTAATTTATTCCGTTGCCGCGGGGCTGAGCCTCGGTTGGATCTCTGCGTCTTGGGGGGCGGCAAGGTATCCCCTTGCAATGGCCGCCCTTTTTGCTTTTATTCTATTACTGTTACGCAGATATTCCTCCAGCCTACTCCTTTCCTACAGCACAACCTTTGGCATCGCTTTCTTCATCGCGGTTAATGTGCCAAAACTAGGTTTTGAATTCCTTACAGAAGCCTATAATTTGCCGGTGGCCGCAGTTTTCCTACTATTGTGCATGTTTGAGTTGTTCCGTCACTTTAAAAGCGTGAAGATTAAAACGATCATTACCCTGGGTTTCTTCGGTTTTTCCGTTGTCTTACTTTTTGTGTTGAGCAGATATGGGTTCATCGGCTCCACTCCACTAAAGTTTGTAGGGGTTTTGAATCCCTTTGAACGCATGGCTAATCCACTCATAGAATCGGTTGCGGAACACAGACCTGGAGCTTGGGCCTCCATCTACTATGAGTATGGGATAGGCGCCTTCTTTATACCCGTGGGCCTATACTTTACCATACGAGACCCCACTGACAGAAACATTTTCTTAAGCATATTCGCTTTAACCTCCCTCTATTTTGCCAGTTCCATGGTACGATTAACCCTAATTTTAGCTCCGGCCTTCTCCCTTCTCTGGGCGGTTGCTCTGGTTAGGATATCAAGACCTTTTATTACTGTTATGAAGGAGGCTCCTGTGATTCCAGCGAAACGGAAACGCTTTAGAGCCCATGTAGGAAGGTCATTTAGTGGAGCCTTCCTGATTATCATTTTTCTTCTGCTTTTGTTTACCTTCGCCATGCCGGAGAGGGGAGAGGGACTTCCAAGGGTCATAAGCCGCGCTTGGACGCCTACCACCATTGCGGCGGCCAGCACGCCAGTGCGACCCACGGATCCTAAGCCAGTCTCCGATTGGATTGATGCCCTAAGTTGGATGCGGTATAACGTGCCGCAGACCGCGGTAGTGGCTAGTTGGTGGGACTACGGCTATTGGATCACCAACATGGCTGATAAAACGACCCTATGCGATAATGGTACAGTAAACATGACCCAGATAGCGCAGGTAGGCGAGATGTTTATGTCTAACGAAACCCACGCGCTGAAGATTTTAAAGAAATACGGTGCAAAGTATGTGGTGGTCTTTACCACCTTCTACGTAGGTGGAACACAACAACAGCCGCAGGTTCTTCCCAGAGGGTGGGGAGATGAGGGGAAGTGGCAGTGGATGGCGAAAATTGCAGGGTTGAATTATACAGAATTTGGGGTGTGGGACGAGCAGGGAAGTTGGAGTGATTGGAGCGAGAAGGGCAAAGCCACCGTCCTTTACAAATTGATGAGTTATGGAAGGGATATAAGGTTGTATTATGAGCAATACAAGAGTGAGCTCGATGAGGCAACTCTAGAATATTATAAGGGGCAGTATAATTTAGAGCATTTTAACTTAGCCTACTTTTCTAAAGGAGACATAAATAGGACGGGAAAAATATTCGTCCTCGTGTGCGTTTACGAAGTTGTAGAATAATTTTAGCTTATGTAGGTCATGCGTTCCTCCTCAGCCTTTCGCATCCTCCGCGTCTGGACCTCCCTTTGCTCCTCAATTTTTTGCATGCGTTCCACAATTTCCTTGGACCGGGCTATTTCCTCATCTAAGCCGCTTAAGTTAATCTGGATTCCTAACAATCTCTGCAAGACGTTAAGAACGCTCTTCGTTGCTAAAGGATCAGATAAGTAACCCCGCGTCTCCCCCAAAAGGCAGAGGGCATGAAGATTCTTAAACCTTGCCAAACCCAAGATTAGTCCAGCCATCCCAACAATGGGATTTCCCGCGGGGCTGAGCAGGGCTCCCGCCTGCAATGCCTTGTTTAAAAGTTCACCGCTGGTAGCCACTGCCACAACCTTGGGCGTTTCCTCAGCCTCTTGGCGGTATCCCCCCACGGTGATAACGGTTTTTACACCGTGTCCTTCGGCAAAGTTCAGTATGTAGTCGGACACCTCATATTGACCTTCAATGGTTTGGGCTTGGCTGTCCCCAGTTAGGAGGATCAGGTCGTTTTCTCCCGTTTCATTTTTCCAGAGGTAAAAGTTTCCGCAGAGGAGCCTAACGCCTCCCTTCCTGTTCACCACCACATAGTAAGGGAAAAAGGGCGAGTATAACTCCGCAAATTTTTTAGCCTTCAACTGCCCGGCAAGATAACGAATGGCAATTTTTCCAACCATTCCCAGGCCGGGAAGACCCTCTATCAAAATTGGGTTCTTCAACTCAACTTTAACTTTCTCTCTGACGAAGGTTCCCTTCATTTTCACTCAAACTCCGCATGACCCGTCGATACGTGGCATATTTATCGTGGGGGGAAAACTTGGCTGGGTGGGGAATGCGTACCTTTCCTCCGCAATGGGGGCATTTATCCGTGTTTAGTGTGTATTCCCCGCATTCCTCACATTTTCTAAGTAGCCAAACCATTTTACATCCCTACATTTCCTACGCCATTATAAGAGGTTAACTAAACGATTTTCATTTCTCCCTAACGAAGGTGCCTTGCCCTCCCGCTTTCGTTATACTCTCCAGGACGGTGTCTGCAGCCTTTTTTAGGAGTTGTTCCGCCTCTCGGTAATTTTCCGCGGAAACTTCAATACGGTACTTGGGAGCGGCAATCACATAAACGTTCACGCTGGCTCCTTCAAGATTTTCAAGCCCTTGGGCGCTTAGTAAGGCTTCTCGGATTATGAGCACCCCATTGGGCTTAGTGGATTGAAGTTCCAGGGTACCCTTTATCTTTACTGTGGGCACTTTAATCCTGTCTCTAGCAACTTCCGTGAGGGTCGCCGTAATATTTTGGGGAATGCCTAAAGCTGAAAGCACATCGGCTCCTTCCCTCGCCGCCCTTTCCAGCCCTGCGTAAAGTCCCAACTCCCTTTCAATTGTGACCCCAGCCTTCTCATAAATTTCTTCGTAGGGAATCTTCAGTTTTTCAGCGGCGCTCCGTAACAGACTTTCAGCCTTCTTATCTAGTTTCCAAGAGAGGAGTTTTTCCCTTCTCTCAGGACCGGAAACCCTTCTATAGGAGAGGTCTACTTGCCCCCTTTCCGTGTTAACTCGCAGAACCTTTAAAACAACCTTTTGGCCTTCCCGCACATAATCGCGGATGTTTCTGACCCATGAAGAAGATATCTCATTTATGTAAAGGAAGCCCTTCTTGTTGTATTCCTCTAATTGAACATAGGCTCCATAATCGGTTATCCTCTCCACTGTGGCAACCACGAGGTCTCCTTCTTCAGGCCACTCTGCCCCCGTTGCAGCCAACCTTATCCCTCCAGCCTATTTTAAGATGGCGACTACCTCCCCCTTCACCTTAGCCTTTCCCCTGGAGGGTTCAGTAAGGGTTGCCCCACAAACGTTGCAGTGGACGATGGTGGTGGCGTGGCTGAAGACAATTTGTTCGTTCCCGCAGTCGGGGCACTTTACTCGAAGGAAAACACTTCTGGGCTTGGGTATGAGCTCCTCCCACTCACTCATCTACCTTCCTCCTACTTGATCTCCAATTTTTTGAGACGGATGCCCTCCTTATGCAGCGTGTAGCCACACGTGCGACACTTAAGCTTTAAGGTTTGCTTCTTCGTTGTCTTGGCAAACTTTCTTTGGCGCGGGAATTTTTGGCCTCCATAACCCTTCTTTTCACGGAGCTTATGGTGGCGTTCGCCCCTGGCTAAGGCTCGCCTCTTCCCAGCCTTATAGACGGACACTGTGTGCTCGGTGTGGGCTCCACACTTGGAACAGTAGGTTGTTACAGTTTTGGGAACGTTCATTTTGTCTCCACTTCTACGGCGACACCTTGCCTAATAAGGATTCTGGCGTTTTCGATGGGCAAAGTGGCTACATCCTCCGATTTAAAGGGTCCGTAGGGCCTCATGTCAGACCCTATGATGGCGGGGATCGCCCGAAGGAACCTCACCACCATTTGTTTCTTCTCCTCCCGTCTCCTTTCGATGCGGGCCAAGCGTCCGTGGAGCACATCTTTAAGGAAGGAATCATAGGATTCGACTAAGGGTAAGAGTTCTCCACCCATTCGTTCTTCCTCCTCAGTTAAAAGCTCCCTGGGCAGAGTCTTTTCGGCCATTGCTTTCCTCAAAATTTTTCGGTAACGGAGCTGCAGAAGGGCTTTGACCATTTTCCTAACATTTTTACCCTCTTGGCGCATAAGCTTAGCTTTGGTGGTTTTCTCGTCCAGCATTCGACTTTCTTCCCTTAATTTTTTCATGTACTCTGTCAGCCTAGCGTAGAAATCCTTTGGAAGTCCCTGAATATCCGCGTTCGCTCTTTCTCTTTTCCATGCTTCATACAGTTCGTCGTACATTTCAGTGTTCCTCCGCCACCTTCGCTAGTCCTTTACATAACAGAAGCAGGGCCGCCGCCGTGGGTAACTCAACTCTCTGATTCTTGTAGGGTCCATAAACAATGTTTCCTAGTCTAAATTCCGGCGCCTCCTCCACAAGAAGGGTAACAGCACCCTTCTTAAAGGCTATGGCACTTTGAAAGGGATCAAAATCCTCTATGCCGGTTAAGGGCACCTCAGTTTTCTTTAAAGCAGTTTTCCCATGGAGGGTGTTATTAAACCGCAAGAGACGGTGGATGTCTGTGGTCACAACGGTGTCAATTTTGGCCGATTGCCTTTCCGCCCCCTGTTGAGCTATTCTCTTCCAGTTTTCAATACCTATTCCCTGTAGGGCCCCCCAAGGCCCCCTTTCCTCCCAGCTTCTCAGAAGTATCTCCCTATTTTTTATGACCGCTTCAGCCGCCTTCTTCTTTAGCCCTATTTTCTCCAAATCCTTTTGAGAAGCTGTTAGAAGAAAATCGTAGGTTCCCTTAGCTATTCTCCCGCGCCATCCTGAATCAGACAGGTCTGGTCCTATAAGAATGCGGGACCGTCTTTCCCCGAAGGCTTCCACTAAACCATGAAATTGGGGTTCTAACCCCACACCCAGAATGTAGTCCACCATTTCGCTGCGGGCCAGCTGATCCGATGTG
>Ga0315314_1004424_pt1 | contig 10563 bp, 11 predicted proteins | sample TDP9_MG_FD_203631 | JGI IMG/M metagenome (GOLD analysis project Ga0315314, IMG submission 203631) | Freshwater sediment microbial communities from Lake Towuti, South Sulawesi, Indonesia - TDP9 | ecosystem: Environmental > Aquatic > Freshwater > Lake > Sediment | place: Indonesia: South Sulawesi... | reverse complement strand
GGAAAGCACACAAAGGAACGCGCCGGGCAGGTCTTGAGGCACAAGCCCGCGATCGCATAACGTGCCTATTCCAGCCCGCAGAGGTCCAGGGCGGTGTTCGAGTACACCTGTGTGCATGCGGACAGGTCCTCTGTCTTCACGTATTCGACTCTTGCATGTGCGCCCGCACCCCCGGGCCCGAAGACTACTGCTGGAGTCTTCGCGAAGTGCGTGAGCAGCGCGGCGTCTGTCCAGCCCCAGAAACTGGTCAACTTGGCGCGCTTTCCTGTGGTCGCCCTCACCGCTTCGCTGAGGGACCTGACGAGAGGATGATCTATCGGGACGACGTTGGGGACATGCGTCATCGTCTTCATGTTCGCCGGGTCGCGTTTCAGCTCCGCCCTGAACCGCGGATCCTCCTTCTTGAGCCTGTCGAACAGGCGGTATATCTCCGTGAACACCTGCTGGAGATTCTCCTCGGGTATCCATCTCCGGTCGATCTTGATCAGGCAATGGTCCGCAACAGAGCTCGGCTGCTGTCCCCCTTGGATCACCCCAAGGTTCATCGTCGGTGGGAGTGTGTGCTTGCTCCTCCTCGCTGTGATTCGCGGGATGAGGTCCTCCTCAGCTGCCCTCACGAACCTAGCAGCCATTGAGATGGCGTTGACGCCCCTGTCAGCCTGGCCCCCGTGCGCCGCCTTTCCGCGGAAATGCACATCGAGCCATTCGAGCCCGCGATGAGAAGGCTGCACTTCGAGATCTGTCGGCTCTCCAACGATTGCGAAGTCCGCCTTCGGGCCCCTGAGGACGATGTCCTCAGTGCCCTCGCTCCTGAGTTCCTCACCGACAACAGCGGTCAGCAGCAGGTCTCCTCTCAGGCGGATCCTCGCCCTGCGAAGTGCCACAAGCGCCATCGCCATCGAGCCCAGACCACCCTTCATGTCCAGGGAGCCGCGGCCATAGAGCCTCCCGCGCTCGACCTTCGGCGTGAACGGGGAGATGTCCATGTCGTACGCTGGGACGGTGTCCAGATGGCCGTTCAGCATCAACGTCTTGCCTCCGCCGGAACCCCTGACGCGCGCGATGACATTGGGCCTGCTCTTCTCGACGGTCCTCAGCCTGGATTCTATCCCCTCGTCTTCCAGGAACTCGTGCAGGTAACTCGCGATCTCCAGCTCCCTCGTGGGGACGTCGCAGTGGCTGGGGATCCTGACGAGGTCCTTGACGAGCTTCTCTATCTCCGCCTTCTTCACCTTGCTTCTGACCTTCGCCGAAGGGTCGACCGCTCTCCTGGCCATCGGGATGAGTTCCTCCTGGGTGCTCGTTCACGATGCTGATTGAAGTTGGTCACGAAAAAGCTATCTGAGGTCTCAGATGGTCTCCCTGAGCCTGTTGTGCGCTTTCATTATGGCCAGGGTCTGATCGAGAGGCAGGGCGTAGGAGACGTTGTCGTCCCTCCCCATCACCGTCTCCGCCTTGAACAGAGATGATATGATCGCTTCGCTGACCGCGTCCACTGTTGCGCGGAAGAACGGGTCGAGGTCCCTGTCCCTGAGGAAGCTCTCAGCGACCAGGCCGTCCGATTTGTACCTCTCCTGGATGTTCGCGGTCGAGAACGAGACCACGATATCCCCGCTGCCGTTTTGGGAGCACGAGCCCGTCGTTGCCAGCCCCATTATCGCACGCTTGGCTATTCGCCCGAGCTGCCGCGAATCGAGGGGAGCGTTTGTGCCCACGACCATGACGATGGAGCCCTGTTCCTCCCTCTCAGCCTCCGGGACCTCGACATGCGCTCCCACGGGGACGCCGTCTATCCTGAGCTCCTCCATGTCGCCGTGGTTCGTCAGGACAAGCACCCCGAGGACATACCTTCCCGACGCCACGGAGACAATCCTGGATGAGGTGCCTATCCCGCCTTTCAGGCCATAGGCAGTCATCCCCGTGCCAGCACCGACCGCGCCTTCCTCGACCCTGTCGCTGGCGTTTGCCAGGGCAGCGAACACATGCTCTTCGCGGACGTGCATCCCCCGGGCGTCGTTCAGATAGGAGTCGTCGCACTCTGACACTGTGGGTATGATGGCATCCCCGCCTGCACCGGCATCAGTGTTGGCCTTCAACATGTGCTTGATAATGGCTTCGCCGACAGTCCCCATGGACATAGTGTTGGTCAGACCTATCGGGGTGTCAATCACGCCGAACTCGGATATCTGCAGCGCACCGCTGAGCCCCCCGCAGCCGTTGAAGTCGTAGTGCGCTCCTTTGACAGGCCTGTGATACATATCGCCGCCGTGGGGGAGTACCACAGTCACGCCTGTCCTGACAGGCCCCTTCCCCGGGACGAGTGCGCCGCTACCGCTGATGATCGTGCAGTGTCCGACCTTGACCCCGGGGACGTCAGTGATGGCGTTCTGCCGGCCCGTGGGCAGCTCCCCGAACCAGATGCCCGCTTCCCGTGGCCTCGGCCTGGTCAACTCTTGCCCGCCCCGGTCTCGAGCCAACAGGACACCCAGTGCTCCTGGGACACGAACGTCGGCCCTGGCTCCTTCTGCTTGCACTGTTCCATGGCGTACGGGCACCTCGGGTGGAACCTGCAGCCAGGGGGTATGTGCGCGGGGTCGGGCCTCTCTCCCTTGAGGATTATCTTCTCGGTCTTCATCCTCGGGTCTGGCTTCGGGACGACCGAAATCAGCGCCTTCGTGTACGGGTGTCTCGGGCCCTTGATGACCTCCTCGGTGGGCCCCAGCTCGACTATCTTGCCCAGGTACATGATGCCTATCCTGTCGCTGAACACGTACGCGACACTCAGGTCGTGGGTGATGAACAGGTATGTGAGGCCCTTCTTCTCCCTCAGGTCCAGCATCAGCTTGAGTATCTCGGACCTGATGGACACATCGAGCATGGAAACCGGCTCATCGGCGACGAGGAACGCCGGATCCAACACAAGCGCTCCCGCGATGCCGACCCTCTGCCTCTGGCCTCCCGAAACCTCGTGGGGGTACCTCCACATGAAGTCCTTCGGCGGCCTCAGGCCAGCATCGTCAAGAGCCTTTGTGACACGCGTCTCCCGCTCTTTCTCGTTCGCCCCGAGGTTGTTGACCACGAGGGGCTCAGCGACGATGTCGTAGATGGACTGCTTCGGGTTGAGCGACTCGTACGGGTCCTGGAAGATGATCTGCATCTTCTGCCTGAGAAGCTTCATCTTGTCCTTGGTGAGCTTCCTCACCTCCACGGCTCCAGCGGCCACGTCCGCGTCCGCGACCTTCTTCTCGGTGAGCTTCTTGGCGACGGCCTTTTCGGCGGCCTCCTTGATCAGCTTGGTCGTCAGGCCAACACCGTAGTACCGGACCTCGCCACCAGTTGGTTCCACCAGTCTCAGGATCGCCTTGCCCGCGGTGGTCTTGCCGCAACCAGACTCGCCAACGAGACAGAAGATCTCTCGCTCCTTTATGTTGAACGACACGCCATCGACTGCCTTGACGTACCTCTGTTCCTTGGACAGCAGGCTCTCCACGAACCCCTTCCTGACCGGGAACCACACCTCAAGGTCCTTGACAGTCACTATGTCCTTTGCCATCCTCACACCCCCCTGGCTTTGACGAAGTGGCATGCAACGAAGTGCCCGGGGAGGACCTCGACCAGCGGGGGCTCCTCGGTCTTGCACATGTTCTGGGCCATGTAGCACCTGTCCGCGAACCTGCAGCCCGGCGGGGCGTTGATCAGGTTCGGGGGGTTGCCCGCAATCGACGCTGGCATCTTCCTGTCGCCCTTGATGTTCGGGAAGGCTGCGATCAGCCCCTTGGTGTACGGGTGCTGCGGGTTGGCGAATACATTGACCGCGCTCGACCTCTCGACTATCTTGCCCGCGTACATTATGCTCAGCAGGTCGCAGGTCTCCGCCAGGACCGACAGGTCGTGCGATATGATTATCATGGCGAGTTCGAGCTCCCTCTGCAGGCTCTTGAGCAGCTGCAGGATCTGCGCCTGAATCATGACGTCCAGCGCGGTCGTGGGCTCGTCTGCGATGACCAGCCTCGGCTTGCATGCGAGGGCCATGGCGATCATGACCCTCTGTCTCATCCCGCCGCTGAACTCGTGGGGATACTCCCTCACCCTGTTCGGGTTGATGCCGACGAGCTCGAAAAGCTCCTTGACGCGCTTCAGCGCAACCTGCTCGTCGACCTTCTCGTGGAGCAGGATCGGCTCGACTATCTGGTCACCGACTCTCTTGACTGGGTTGAGGGCGTTCATCGCTCCCTGGAATATGATCGATATATCCCTCCACCTGATCGCCCTCAGCTTGTCGCCGGTGATCTTCGACATGTCCTGGTTCATGAAGTTGATCGTTCCGCCGGCGATGTAGCCGTTCGCGGGCAGCAGCTTCATGATGGACAGCGCGGCAGTCGTCTTGCCGCAGCCCGACTCGCCTGCAAGGCCCATTGCCTGGCCTTTCTCGAGCATGAAGTCTATGCCGTCGACAGCCTTGAGCGTGCCTTCCTGCGTCTTGAAGTAGGTCTTCAGTCCGTTGACCTCAAGCAAGGTCATCCTTCGATTCCCCCTTAACAACATCCGTTGTCGCGGTCGCCGATACCCCAGAGCGAACGACACAGCAAAAGGCTTTCGGGTTCGTTGCTCCTGGAACTCCCTTGAATCGGATAATGCTATAAATGTGTTATGGATTGACAGCGGATACTGTCGAGAACCCCGCGGAGGCTTCCTATCGGTGCACCCTGAGCGCCTTGAGCCTCAGGACCTCCGACAGCTCGTTGGCCTCATCGTATTCCTCCTGAGTGCGGAGACACTCGATGTGGATTCTCCTCAATTCCTTCACAGGGTCCCGATGCATGTCGACTCTTATGTTGTGGAAGAGCATGGGCTTGGACGACGCTATCAGCAGGACGGATGATGTCTTCCCGCGATGATCTCCGCCGGCGGCCTGGCCGGCCTCGAGCGCGGATATCAGCCTGCCGGCCAGCTCGCCCTTGGAACCTCTGAAGGCCTCAGCCATGTCCTGGAGCACTTTGTCAGAAGCCAGGATATTGCCCGCGACGGCGAAGTCCTCCCCCAGAACATGTCCTTTCGCGCCTGTGCACTCCTCGCCTGTGTATCCGAAGACGGAGTTCAGGTCCACGGCTATCACCTGCCTCCGTGCTCGGCCCTTGTCATCTGCAAGGAGTGCCTCAAGCGTCGCCTTCGCGGACAGGCCAAGCCGCATGAGCATGAGCCCGTGATACCCCAGGTTGACATTCACCCACGCCTGCGTGGCGATCGCGCCCACGCCTTCCTGTGCGAACGGCAAGAACGCTCCGACGCACGGGGCGGCTGTGGCGGAGGCGACGCCAAAATCGCCTGTCTTCCTGCACCTGGCAACTATGGAATAGGTCCTCGCGTACATCGCGGGACGTATCTGCGGAGGGAATGATAACGAGTGCGGTCCTAGTCCCGCAGCCTCACGACGTATTCGGACAGATCCTCTGCGACTCGGGAATTCTCGAAGACCGCGGTTGCCTCCTTCTCGAGAACCTTGCCATCGTCGTATCGGGGGCTGAGATGCACGAGAAAAAGCATCTGAACGCCAGCATCCTTTGCGACGCGCGCGGCCTCAGCTGCGGTGGAATGCCCGAAGTCTGCAGCCAGCTGCGAGTGGGAAGAATCGAGAGTCGAGTCGTGGACGAGTACATCGGCACCCCTCGCTAGCTCGACGATCCTCCTGCTCGGTTTCGTGTCGCCTGAGTAGACGACCTTCCTGCCAGGCCGTGGTGCTCCGAGGACCTCGTCGGGCGCTATCCTCCTGTCCTTGACGACCACGTGCCGCCCCTCCTGCAGCTTTCTGTACAGGGGCCCCTCGGGGATGCCCAGCTTCTTGGCCTTCCGGACGTCGAACCTGCCCGGTCTGGGATGTTCCTGGAGCGCGTACGCTAGTGCAGGCACGCTGTGCACAGCGGCAGCGCACGTCACTGAGTATGTCCCGAAGTCGAGCTTCGTGCCCGGGGACAAGTCCGTGGCAATCACCTTGAAGGCGCACTTGAAGTAGCCGAGCTCCAGCATCGACCGGACCGTGACCGCTGTGCCCTTGGGACCGAAGACTAGCAGATCGTCCTCGCGGCCGTTCAAGCTCATGCTCTGTATGAGGCCAGGAAGCCCGAGGAAATGATCAGCGTGGAGGTGCGAGACGAATACCTTCTTGATCTTCATGAACGAGACTGAGGAGCGCATCAGCTGCCTCTGAGTGCCCTCGCCGCAATCGAACATCATGACCTCGCCTGACATCTGAACAGCTACCGAGGTCACGTTGCGGCGTTTCGATGGATAGGTGCCTCCGGTACCAAGGAACACCAGCTTCATGGTCCGCTCCTGAAGTGCGTTCTCAGACGATTAAGCTCACCCGACTGCTTGAGCTCGTATGTGAATATCATGAAGGCGATGGTCGACATGATCGTCGCGATTCCTATGGTTCCCCTGAACCCGAGCGCGACGGCAGAGACTCCTCCGACGACGGGCCCTATCATCCCAGAGATGGCCATGGTGCTCGACAGGAGGCCTGTGGCCGTCGCCTTCTCGGGGTTCCTGTCCATCACGTATCTCAGGCTGCCCACGTACAGACAGCCCCAAGCCGTTGCCAGGAGCACCTGAGACGGGATGATCTCCCAGTAGCTTCCCGCGAGAGTGAAAGTGAAGAACGTCAAGGCTGAGCTGGCAAGACCCACCGCCACCAGGAACGCAGGGTCGAACCTGTCGACATAGTTCATCACGAAGAACTGGCCAAAGGCGTTCACCGCGTAGATTACTCCTATCCAGATCTCGTCCGCGCCTATGCTCAGAAGAAACAGGGGATAGGTGACCCATATCATGTTCGCACCCGTGTGCCGGATAAGCATGGCTGAGTAGACGGCGGCGTTCTTCCTGATGAGCGCGCGCGGAAAGAGCGGCACCTCCATCCTGACTTCCTTGGAGAATGGCAGCGCAAGCGCTATCGCGAAGGAGAGGAAAAGGATCGCGGCTGAGAACAGGTAGGCGCCCTCGTAGAACGCGCCGAAGAGGCCGACGCCGAGGTTCCCCACGCCCCAGCCGGCAGCACCGAACGAGCTGAACCAGCCCATCTTGACCTTGGCGTCGTACGCGTAAGACAGCAGCGCCGCAGGGAATATCCCGGAGCAGAAGCCCAGGAGGACTCTGACGCCCGCGAAGAACCAGAGCCCGCCCCATACGAGGCTCAGGACCTGCACGAGTGACATAATGCCCGAAAGAGACAGCCCCGCGAACAGGATGAGCCTCCTGCCGTGGACGTCTGCTGCCCGGCCAAAGACGTATGCAGAAACGAATCCTGCGAAGGCGAATGCGCCGGCGATGAAACCGATAGTGCTCTCAGAGGCGCCGAAGTCGTCTCTGATGATGACGGGAACGATTATCGCCGGACCGAAAACCCCCGCGCTCGAAAGCAGCTGAACGGCCTCGGGCTTCACGGTCCGGTCAATCGGAGCGAGGTATTAGCCATTTTTGGGGCCACACGGATGGATCCGTGGCCGCCGGCTCACCACCCGAGCCTCTCGTAGGTCCTGTCGGCTTTGGTTTTCTTCTTGAGCTCCCTGTAGTGCTCGCGGCACAGGTGCACGTTCTTGCCTGGTTCCGACCTCACGCTGAGCCCGGCCTTCTCCACCTTCTTGAACGGGATTGACCGCTGAGCGTCGTTCCTGCAGCCCTCGACCTCGCAAGGAAGAACCTTCTCGACCGCGTGCCTTGGTTCGGGCATCGTTCGTGAATCCGGGACGCGATATTAAACAGTTCGCAGCGCCACGAGCTCGCTCGCCCCTCCGAAAACCAGTAATACGGAATACACGCTCTTGGCATCGATGCCTCTGGTCGCGCCGTCAATCCTCGCCGCGGACTTCTCGCGGCTCGGTGAGGATGTCAGGAAGGCCTCGGAAGCCGGAGCGGACTACATCCATATCGACGTGATGGACGGGTTCTTCGTGCCCAACATAACGATAGGTCCCTCCGTGGTCAAGAGCCTCAGGCCTCATTCGAAGCTACCGTTCATCTCCCACCTCATGATCGCGCACCCGCAGAAGCACATCGAGGCGTTCGCGGAGAGCGGCTCGGACATCATAGAGGTGCACATCGAGGCTGAGCAGGAGGACCTGAAAGCCACTCTGAAGGGGATCAGGAACCTCGGCAAGAAGCCGGGACTGGCTGTGAACCCTCCCACGCCAATCGAACTGGCGTTCCCTTACCTGCGCGACATTGACGTTCTGCTCGTGATGTCCGTGAACCCTGGCTGGGGCGGACAGAAGTTCATGCCCGAGGTGCTCCCCAAGATACACGCGGCCAAGTCCGAGATGGAGAGGCTCGGCGGCACCGTCACGGTCGAGATAGACGGAGGCATCACTCCTGAGACGGGGGAGCCTGCGGCTCGAGCAGGCGCAGACATCCTCGCCGCCGGCACATCTGTGTTCAGAGCGCCCGACATGGCGGATGCCATCGCGCGGCTGAGGGCGTGCGGCTCCTCGAAGAGTTAATATCGTAGTGAGGACTCATGGGAGATGGTCTCATGTCCGAGAAGCTGTCCGAGCACCCGATACTAGCGTACCTGACCTTCGTCCTCCCGATGGCACTGTTGGCGCTGGGAATCATCTTCAACGCGGGGGTCATGCTGATAATCATGGTGTCCGCGTGGCTGGGGATCGCGCTTGTGCTGTTGTTTCTCCCCCTGGCGTCCGACAACGGTTCGTCCAGCTGATCGCCCCTGGGACCGCGCCGACGAACTGGAATGAGTGGTTCCCGATGGGTGTGGACATCTCCGATCTGGTCGAGGGGAAGCGGGTGGCCTTGGAGGACCTCGCGGGCAGGTCCGTTGCCATCGATGCGTTCAACACGCTCTACCAGTTCCTGTCGATGATAAGGCAGCCTGATGGCACTCCCCTGATGGACAGGGACGGCAGGGTCACCTCGCACCTCTCGGGACTGTTCCACAGGAGCGCGGCGATGCTGGAGCTCGGGATGAAGCCAGCTTATGTCTTCGACGGAAAGCCGCCTGAGCTCAAGCAGAAGACGATCGAGGCGCGGAGGGCGCTCAAAGAGGAGGCTGAGAAGGAGTGGAAGAAGGCGCTCGAAGAGGGTGACCTCAGGCGCGCCCTCTCGAAGGCCACCCGCACCTCGAGGCTCGACTCCGAGATGATCGAGGAGGCACTTTCCCTCCTAGACGCTCTCGGGATACCGTGGGTCCGAGCACCGAGCGAGGGAGAGGCGCAGATGGGCCATATGGCCCGGAAGGGCGACGTCTGGGCCGGGGCGTCCCAGGATTTCGATGCCATCTTGTTCGGCACGCCCAACCTGGTCAGGAACCTGACCCTCGCGGGCAGAAGGCGGCTGCCCAGCGGGAAGTCAGTGGACGTGTCTCCCGAGATCGTCACTCTCGGAGATGTCCTCTCCGTGCTTGAGATCACGCGGGAGCAGCTGATTGACATGGCCATACTGATCGGCACCGACTTCAACGATGGCGTGAGAGGAATAGGCCCGAAGAAGGCGCTCGCCCTGATCAAAAGGACCGGGGACATCGAGGGCGTTCAGAAGGAAGGGAAGGTCATAGTGCCTGAGGAGTTCGCGGAGGTCAGAAGGATCTTCCTTGAGCCCGAGGTCACCGATGACTACTCGCTCAAGTGGACTAAGGTGGACTCCGAGCAGGTCAGGAGGCTGCTGTGCGATAGGCACGGGTTCTCGGTCGAGAGGGTTGATTCGGTGCTGTCGCGAGTCGCGGCGAAAGACAGTGTGCGGACGCAGCGAAGCTTGGACTCCTGGTCGGGCTGAAGATCGCGACCCCGACACTTGGCCTCTCTAATGCCAGCAGCCACGAAGCAAGGCTCGGCATGATTCCCAACACACTATCTTTAAAATACCCCCCATCAATATCGTCCATGGACGATGGTTTATGCGCCAAGTCGATGAGAATTACTCCCCCGCCCAGTTAGAGAAAGCGACGAGGGCGCATTGGGATGAGGCACGGATCTACGAGAAGGTCCGGAAGGCCTCCGACTCGGGCAGGGGATACTACTTCGTCGACGGCCCCCCGTACACCACAGGCTCGATTCATATCGGCACTGCGTGGAACAAGGTCCTGAAGGACGTAGTCGTGAGGTACAGGCGGATGCAGGGGCTGAAGGTCAGGGACCAGCCAGGGTTCGACATGCACGGCCTGCCCATCGAGGTCAAGGTCGAGCAGAACCTCGGCATCAAGAGCAAGAAGGAGATCGAGACCCAGGGCATTGACAAGTTCGTCAACACGTGCCGCGAGTACGCTCTCAGGTTCAAGGCCAAGATGACGGACGAGTTCCAGTCGCTGGGCGTCTGGATGGACTGGGAGAAACCATACCTAACGATCGACCCGAGCTACATAGCCTCCGTGTGGTGGACGCTCAAGCAGGCCTACGACAAGGACCTCCTGATGACGGACGTGAGGGTTCTGCCATGGTGCCCGAGATGCGAGACCGCCCTCGCGGAGGCGGAGATCGAGTACTGGGACGAGACCGACCCGTCCATCTACGTGAAGTTCCCCGTCGAGGGAGAGGCGAACACATCCCTCCTCATCTGGAC
>Ga0315314_1004423_pt1 | contig 10564 bp, 8 predicted proteins | sample TDP9_MG_FD_203631 | JGI IMG/M metagenome (GOLD analysis project Ga0315314, IMG submission 203631) | Freshwater sediment microbial communities from Lake Towuti, South Sulawesi, Indonesia - TDP9 | ecosystem: Environmental > Aquatic > Freshwater > Lake > Sediment | place: Indonesia: South Sulawesi... | reverse complement strand
AGGCGGGAGAGGGCGCGCACCAGATTCGCGACATACTGCTCTACTCCGGAGCGGGCCCCGGCGGTCAACGTGCGCGCGTCAAGCCCGACTCGCACGATGACCTCCCGCGAGCAACTGCGCCGCGCGTAGGCAGCAGAATGCCGCCGCACAGACTACCACTCCTGCCACAAGCCGCACCGCTGCTCCTAACGCCTTCCCACATATCGAGCAGACAATGCCTAGCTTTCCAGTGGAGCTTGCGGTTCCATCCGGGCGAAAACGATAGATCCTCCGCGCTCCGCTGAGCCACGCCAGCAGCTCAAGCTTCAGATGTCCTGAGAACTCCGGGCCTCCATAGACAATTCCCGCGGCGGCCGGGCGATGGCGTTGAGTCTGCCGCACTACCTCTCGCGCTCCCCGCCTCTCCCCATAGACGATCACTCTCTCCACCCCTAGCGCGCGCAGCACAGGCGCGGAGATCGGCGTGCCCACCGCCGCGACCTCCGCTTCCGGAAGTTCGCCGCGCAGCGCGCTCATCGCTTGCCGGATCATCTCCTCCTCCCCGCGGCGCGCAAAGCTCAGCAACAGGACCTTTTCCTCGCTCTCGGTCATTCGGGGCTGCCTTCAGCCAGCTCGAGGATCTCCTGGTCCGAGCGCACGCGCTCCCGCCGCTCTCGGGCTCTTCCTCGGCAGGCGCGGCCGAGCCGTCGCAGAGCCAGCCAGAGCGCGGCAGTCCGATTCGGCGGCCCGCCGATCAGCACATCGTCGGCCGGCCAGCGCGCCTGAGCCGCCAGCGCGCGCCGAAAGAGCCGTGGCTCGAGCAGGTTCTGCCAGCAGAAGAGAATAGCGTTCCTCGCCGAAATCAATTCAATGCGGGCCGGCCGATGCAGCCGCTTCATGGTGCTCCCTTGGTCGTGAAAGACCACGCTGGCCGGCTCGTATAGCACCTGCCACCCGCGGCCCCAGGCCCGGTATCCGAGATCCACGTCCTCCCAGTAGATGGGCAGATAGAGGGGGTCGAATCCACCAAGGGCCAGCCACTTCTCTCGGGAGAAGGCCATGCCACCCCCATTCGCATAGAGCTGCCGGCAGGTGCGCGCGAGGCCCTCAGGCCGCGTCTCGTGGTGGAGGTAGAGCAGCCCGCCGCGCCACTCCCCGGAGGTCCTGTTGCCCAACGCATCAGTGAGCGATCCGTCGGGGTTCAGAAACTTGCATCCCACCGCAAAGACATCCGGCCGTGCGAGATTCTCCAGCAGCGGCTCGAGGAAGTCTGGCGAGACCACCACATCGTTGTTCAGCAGCACCACCGCCTCTGTCTCCGCCGCGGCCACGCTTGCGTTGCACGCGGCTCCAAATCCCCTCTTCGGCAGTGCCAGCACTCGCACTTCGGGGAACCTCTTGCAGAGGAACTCGATGCTGTCATCCGTACTTCCGTCGTCGGCCACCAGCACCGCGTGTCCGCCTCCCTGCTGCGCGGCCTCCAGCGCCGCCGGCAGAGATTTCGCCAGCAGGTCCTGGCCGTTGTGGTTTACGATGATCAGCGAGGCCTTCATACTCATCTCCGGCGCTGGCCTCTCTGCTTCAAGATCCAATTTGCCGCGCCCAAGAGATCGTCTGCCACATAGTCCGGCCTCGGTTTCCCGCCCAGCCGCTTCTCCGTATCGGCCCGGTAGCCGGTTCGGACCAGCGCCGTGCAGCAGCCAGCGCGCAGCCCGGCGATCACATCACGCTCCCCATCGCCCACCGCAAATGAGCGAGTGAGGTCGAGGTCGAGTTCCCTGGCAGCACGCAGCAGCATTCCAGGGGCCGGCTTGCGACACCGGCATCTCCGCCGATGCTCGGGCGCGGCCGCTTCCGGATGGTGGGGACAGTGATAGATCGCATCGAGGCGTGCTCCTCGTTTTGCCAGCCGCCGACGCAGGGCTGCGTGGATCAGCTTCAGGCCCTCCTCGGTGAGCAGGCCGCGCGCGATTCCGGATTGGTTGGTCGCCACCACGACCGCGAAGCCGGCCTGGTTCAAGCGGCGAATCGCCTCCGCCGCCCCCGGCAGGAGCCGCACTTGCGTGGGAGAGCGCAGATAACCTACCTCACGTATGATCGTCCCATCGCGATCGAGAAAGACCGCCGGGCGAGCCATTTCACTCTCCCCAGATCACCCCTCGGCAGGAGCCCGCGCAGCCCGGCGCTGGCGCAGACTCCACACCCACCCCTCCACAGAGATGCCCGCCCACACCAGGCCGACCAATACCGTCAGCGTCGCCTTCTCCATCACCTGGCCAGCCAGTTTTGCAAGCAGCAACAGCGGCTTGTACGGGGCGAACGAGAAGACATGAGCCGCGCCATCATCGCGCACCTCTACATGACGGTCGGCCCCGCTCAGGAGAGCCAGCAGCTCGGCCCGCCGCGCGCCTTCTCCGGCGACCACCACGGTGTCGAATCCCCTCTCGCGCAGCAGGCGCACCAGGTTGCTGCCAATGTGATAACCGAAAGCTTCGCTGGCCGCCGCAGCAATCACCGGCGCGTTCACCTCGTATCTCGTCTCCTCTGCAGTTGCCTCCGGTGCCAGCACCGAGATCTCAGCCGCGGGATATTGCCTCCTTATCCGCTCCACCACCTCCCGAGTGAGGTCCAGCGTTCCCGCACGGATCACCAGAGTGGCGTGCGGCGGCTCCCGGGGGTCCAGTCCCCACGGTTCCGCTCCTCGGCGGCGCACGAAGGCCTTGGCCAGGATCTCCGCCAGGCCCCTTTGGCAGGCTCGCGCGAGGTCCCGCATGGCGGCGCCGATGGCTTTTGTCTCCCAGGTCTCTGCGAAGCGGCCCACTGTGCTGCGTGGCTGCCACGCTCTTTCCCTTCCTTCTCCCCTCGCGGCAAGGCGGCTTGGGCAAGGACGCGGCCTCCTCGCCCACTCCTGCAGAGGCTTCATTACCTGAGCGACGAGCCGGTGCTTGAGCACATATTCCCTGGCGCGGACAGCGCACCGCCTGCGCCGCGCTTCGTCTCGCGCGAGGGCCAGCATCGCCTGCTTCAGTCCCTCGGCGTCTCCTGGCTGGAATGTCTCCCCCAACCGCTCGTCTTTCACCGCATGGCTGATCTCGGTTCCCAGGGTGGTGATCACAGGGAGCCCGGCGCGCAGCATGTCTAGGATGCGATAGCGACATCCGATCAGCATCTCATAGCTGAAGCGATCAATATTGATTCCCACGTCGCTCTCGAAGTAATAGTCGGGCACCGTCTCTGTCGGCACCCATCCTGCGAACACGAAGCGATCCGCGAACTCGCTCTCCTCCACTCTCCTGCGGAAGCGATAGAACGTGACCTCATCGCGTCCTGGCATCGCGCCCCCCAAGGAGACGAACTTGACTCGGGCCTCCTCTCGCATTGCCGCGGTCAGCCCCTCGAAGAGCGTGTCCACATCCGTCCAAGTGTTGTAGCCTCCCGCCCACAGCACCACAAAATCATTCTCTCCCACCAGCTTCCCCCTCAGCACTCGCTGGCGATGACGATAGGGGCGATCCTCAATGGCATTGGGCATATAGTGCACGATGTCCTCGCCGTAGTTCCCGCCGGTGAGCCGGCCCACGGCCGCCAGCTCTCCGATCAGCGCGTACTTCTGGCGCGCCGAGACTACCGAGAAAACGTCTGCCCGCTCCAGAGCCGATCGCTCCCACTCCCAGGCCTGCGCCAGGGCGGATTCGTCTCCCGCCACGGCCGCGCGCGCCTGCGCCTCGGTCATCGCATAGCCGTTGAGATCGGCCCACAGGGGAGCTCCCGTCCTCAGCCGCGAGGCAGCCCACGCCCCGTAGGCGTGCACGGCTACTATCGCCTGCGGCCGCAGCCTATCGCAGATGCGCTGAAGCCACTCGCCTTGATCGAAGACCGAGTGTTCGACCGAGTAATAGACAAAATGCTCGCCCCGAAACCGCACCACCGGCGGCCTGCGGCCCTCCGCCTCATATCCCCCAGCCATCCTGACGGCCACGAGGGTGACCTCATGGCCCTCTGCCAGCAGGGCCTCTGTCACATGCCAGGTCCGGAAACCGAGCGCGCCCAGCCTGCGCTCTTTCTCAAATGGCAGGGGCGCAAACCCGAGGACAAGCAATCGGTTGCCCATCCCGTGAGAGCCATACGGGATGTGCCCTCCGTCGGCTGCCTCCTCCGAAGGCGAAGGGGCCCCCAGCGCGATCACCTCGCGGTCCAACAGCAGAAACTCCTGGCGCGCCAGATGCCGCCTGATCAATAGCTCGGGCAGCTGGACCGCGGCGCGCAGAAACAGGGCCGCCAGCCGAGGATGGAGCGCCGGGCGCATCAGCCGCCTCCAGAGCGCCCGAAAGTGCTCTCGCAGCAGCTCCGGGTCGGTGAGCGCCTTCCAGGTGAAGAGCAGGCTGTTCTTCCCGAACATCAACTCCACATAGCCCCCCGGAAAGTTGCGCGGGCTGTTGGTCTGGCGATGCTGGTGGATCATCCGGCTCCTCGGCTCGAACACCACCCGCCAGCCCATCTTCTGGGCCCGATAGGACACATCGAGGTCCTCGAAGTAGAACGGCCGGAAGAGCCTATCGAAAGCTCCCAGCCCCAGGAAGCGCCCGCGCCGCAGCGCGCTGGAGCCGCCCCCGGCGTACAGCACCCGCACCGGCTGCTGCGAAATCGGCTCCTCGTGCTGGAGCACGAAGAACCCGTCTTCAAACCGTGCTCGCACCAGGCCGGTCTCCCTGATCGTGCCCCCCGCTAGCCGAGTGGGCGCCATCTCGATGCGGGCGGTCGCCGCGAACACCGTGGGATCCTCGAAGTGCCGCAATAGTGGGCGCAGGAAATCCGGCTCCACAAGCATATCATTGTTCAGAAGGACGAGGATCTCACCCCTCGCGGCGCGCGCCGCGGCATTGTTTGCACCTGCGAACCGCAGATTGCGCTTCAGGGCGAGCAGCCGAACCTGAGGAAACTCCCGCCGGACGAACTCGACCGTATCATCGCTGCTCCCATCATCCACGACGATGACCTCGTGATCTCCGCCCGCCTGCTCCACTGCGCGCAGCACACGCGGCAGGCAAGTCTCCAGAAGATGCCGTCCGTTCCAGGTCGAGATGATCAGGCTGGCGCGGGGGAGTCTCACAGTGCGACTCGCTTTCTACCGACTTCTGCTGGAATCAACCCCTATCTTTCTCCCGGCCCCTTGCCCCTCCTGCCGGCCGGCCTCTGCTGACGGCCTCGGTCATGTCCGTCAGCATGATGCCGACCAGCACCGGTGCCAGCAGCAGCACCCCCATACCGGCCACGTAGGCCTCTTCAGCGGTCTGCACCGCGGCGCGCGCCGCGCCTCTCATCAGTACTGCCGCAGCGGTTCTGATCCCGGCCCAGGTGCCCATGAGATCGTGCATCTGAAGGTCCCGGCCGCTCAGCTTGCCCTCCTCGCAGAAGAGCTTTGCGCGCGCGTCTGAGCCCAGCGCCAGCGCAACTGCTTTCCAGTACGTGCCGCTCAGGTATTGATCCCTGCCATGTGCTACGATCATCAGATCGAAACGGCGCCTGCGCACCTCGGCCAGGAGCGCGCGGCCTCCGGGGTAGCGCCAATGGAGAATTTCGTCGCTGCGAGACACCGCGCATTGAGGTGCGAACTCGTCCGCTCCCACCAATGCCGTTACCCTTGCCTCAGGCAGCCACTCTCTCAGGTGCCGCAGTGTCTGCTCCAGCACCGCGGGGGGCACCAGCGAGAGAACAAGTATCCGCGGCCCCATCCTCTTAGTCCTCTGGCGGCCGTCGGGTATGTCGTTGCCCCATCGCCAGCAGCTCCTCAAAGCGCGCCAACGGCACTGCACGAGTGCCCCGGATGCTTCGCCTCCGGCTCAACATGCGCGGCATCTGGGCCATCGCGCCCCACACCACCGCCGCCAGCAGGTCCCCATGCCCCCGCCGAGTCAGCGCCACAGCCGAGGCCCGCCATCCACGCCAGATGCCAGGCAGGTGTCGTACCAGCGAACTCAGGGGCCAGTTCTTGACCCACACGTGGACAGTGTTGCGCATTCCGAGAAATGCCGCGCGTCGGCTTCGGATCTGGCGCGATACCCCCTCCCGGTGCTTCACCAGCGCGGTCGGCACATACCGCGCCCGCCACCCGGCCCACTGCGCGCGCCAATCGAGGTCCGCGTCCTCGAAGCTGATGAAGAAGTCTGGATCGAAGAGGCCGATCTCCTCCAGCATATGACGCCGATACAGGGCCGCCCCCGCGCAGGCCCCCAACACCTCCCGAGGCCGGTTGAACCACTCCCCGTCTCGCTGGCGTCGCCCGATATCCACCACTACTCCGTCCGGCCCGCACGCGTGGCCGGCCGAGTTGATGAGTCTGAGATCATCGTAGTAGACCATCTTGGGCGCGCAGATGCCCACCCGCTCGTCTGCCCGCATCACCGCAATCAGTTCCTTTAGGCAGCCTGGATCGAGCTCGGTATCGTTGTTGAGCACCGCGACAAACTCCCCTCCGGCGGCGCGAATGCCCGCGTTCACCGCCAGACAGAAGCCCAAGTTCTGCGAGAACCCGAGCACTCGCACCTCGGGATAGCGCTCAGCGACCAGCTCCAGGGAGCCGTCGGTGGAGCCGTTGTCTGGCATGATGATCTCCACATCCTGGAGCGTCTGAGCTCGCACCGAGTCGAGAGACCCAGGAAGCAGATGCACCCCGTTCCAGTTCAGGACCACCACCGAGACCACGGGCATCACTCTGCCCTCGCGCCGCGCCCGAATCCCAGCTTCCGCGCTATCCACCATGCTGCCCGTGCCGCCGTCTCCGACCACCGATAGAGCCGTCGGGAGGTGACGCGCTCCCACTCTAGCTTCATGCGGTGCAACTCCGCGCGTAGCTGCACTAGCTCTTCTTTGTCTGGGTCCAGCTTCCCGAATACCTCTCGCACCCAAGCTCGGCCCGCCTCCGCCAACTCAGGATCGCGCCACAGCGCGTCGAGCCTCTCCTCCGTCCGCCGTCCTCCGCCTTTCAGCATATCCCGCACCCCCAGCGCATACGCGTACTCCGAGGCCGCCTCGAAGAGTTTGAGAGCGGTCGTTGTGCGAGCGGAGTGCGCGATTCCCAGGTCCACCTTGAGCTCCGGATGCTTCCGCCAGCACACCACCGCCGCCCGGCCACACAGGCGCTGCCGCAGCAGGTGCTGCTCAAGGCTCGTCTCGTGATGGTGATAGGTCCGCGCCGCCGCGCGGTAGATAATTCGCAGGCCCAGCTTCTGCATCCGGTAAGCTAGCTCTACATCCTCAAAGGCGGCATGCTTGAAGTCCTCGTCAAACCCCCCGGCCTTCTCGATCCAATGCCGCTGCACCGAGCAGTTGGCCGTATAGAAGTACCATGCGGCCACGTTCTCGGGATCTTGGATCTGGTGGAAGCCGAACTGCGCTCCCCGCTCCAAGAAGGCCATGAAGGGAGTCTGCTCCAACTCCGGGTGCCAGGTCACATAGCCCACCACACCCACATCGCCCTCTTGCTCATGGGCCCTCGAATGCTCCTCGATCAGGCGTCTGTCAGGCAGGCAATCATCTCCAGTGAAAAGCACGATCCGACCGCGCGCCTCTCGCACCCCGAGGTTTCGCGCCGCCGCCGGCCCCTTGCTCTCCTGGCGCAGGTAGCGCAGTCTGGCCTCCGGCGCCCCCAGCGCGGCGACCATCTGCCCCGTGTCGTCGGTCGAGCCGTCGTCCACCACCACTATCTCATAGGTCTCTGGAGCGGCCGTCTGGTTCAGCAGGCCGCACAGCGCCCGGCTCAACAGCCCGCTCCGGTTATGGGTCGGCACCACTACTGTCAGCCGGAGATCCTCGCGCCTCACCGTTTCACTCCCAGGACCCGTAGCATCCCCCAGCCTGCCCGCGCCACGGCCGCCGACCACCGGTGCAGTCGCCGCGACGTCACGCGCTCGAACTCCTCCTGCAGCCGTTTCAGTTCCACCTCCACGGTCTCCCCCCATCTCCGCATGAGCTGGGCCTCATACTCGCGGTCCGCGGCCAGCCGCGCCAGGAAATCGGCGTGGCGGCGCATCGCCTCCAGCGCTCCCTCCTGCCACTGCGGAGTTGTCTCAGCCTCGTGCACCGCGAGCGCCAACCGATACCCCTCCAATGTCCGTTCTGCTGCCCGCCGCCATGTGTATTGAGCGCGGATATGTTCCCTCAACCTCTCCGACCGCGCCGCCTCATAGGCCGCTACCACCGCCTTGCGAATGGATGCTATGCTCCGGGGATCGCAGTACCAGGCCGTGTTGCCCAAGTACTCCCGCGCCAGCCCCCGGTCTGTGGAGACTATGTTGCACCCCGCCGCAGCCGCCTCCAGTGTCGAGAGCCCCGGTGTCTCGAACCACCCCACCAGCGCATGCACCTTGGCCGCAGCATACGCGCTGGTCAGCTCCTCCTGCGGCAGCGGGTCGAGAAACAGCACATTGTCGTCCGCATAACCGCGGCAGAGCTCCCGATATTCCTCGGGATTGGCCTGCCCCACGATCACCAGCGGAATCCCTGTCCCCTTCATCGCCGCCACCAGGCACAACTGGTTCTTTCGCTTCTCCACTCTGGCCGCACACAGCACGAAGTCCCGCAGCCCATATTTGTCTACAAATGGCTCCGGCCGGGCCTCGAAGAACATCTCCGCCACCCCGTTGGGCACCACGATGGCGCGGCTGAGGTCCACCTCGTAGACCTTGTGGAGCAACCCCGCTTCTCCCTCCCCGTTCGGAAGATACACAGTGGCCCACTCCACAACAGCCTGCCGTTGCCGATCCAGACGCGCTCTGCGGCGTGCTTCAATGGCCTCCGGCGGCGGAGCCGACCGCGGCCGGGGCGGTCCCTGGTCCGGCGGTGGCAGCTCCCAGTAGTCCGGGTCCCCCCATTCCCGGAACTCCCCGAAGTCCCAGTACACCGTCGAGAGCGCGATCGGCTTCCCCTGCTCCACCGCGTTCAGGCAGTGCCGATAAGTCTCCTGCGGGCGCCCCAGGTTGAAGGCGTGCACCAGATCATACCCGGACAGATCAAGCGATTCCTCTGTGCTCACCTCCACCTTCACCCCCAGCTCCTCCAGACACCGACGAGTCTCCTTCATCTGCACCGTGTCCCCGCCCGGCATCTCCAGATAGTCCGGACGGATCTGCATGAGCACCCGGATCTCCTCCGCCGGCTTCGCCAGTCGGGTCAGATGTAGGAGCTGCCAGGACCTCACCTGGCCTCTTTCCAACAGCTCCTTTGCCATCTGCACAGAGAGGGCGGCCGATTCTCGCAGCCCCTCCCTCTTCTCTGTCAAGCGCGCCAAAAGGAGCTCTCGCTCACTGAGCAGGCGGCGGCATGAGGCAGCCACCGCCTCCGCATCGAAATGACTCGCTGAGTGCACATGCTCGCCGAACCCAGCCCTACGCGCAAACTCCTCCACCTTGGCGTCATACGAGAGGGCCACCCAAGACGTCCCCGCAGCCAGGGCCAGCACCAGCGCATGTAGCCGCATCCCGACCACCACATCGAACTTGCCCATCATGGCCACCAGCTGAGGTGGTGAGAGCCCTGGCTCCGCCAGCACCGCGCCAGCTTGACCACCGGCCGCTTCGAGGATCTGACGCAAGATAGGCCGGTCATCATCGTGCAGGCGTTGCAGCGGCAACAGCACCGCGGTCCCGCCCAGCTCCTGTCGCACTTTGCGGATCAACACGGCCCCGCCCCAGACCAGCCGCTGCCTCTGCCGCTCATCGCCCCATGGCCGCAGGTTCAGCGCCACCCACGGCCTCGGTGACCCCGCGAGGCCCCAGCGCTCCAGCAGCATCTCCGTCGGCGCTTCCGATTCCGGCTCGACCATCACCGCGGGATCGGCCGCCACGTGCACGCGCGTCGGCGCGACACCGCACTCCCCCAGCAGCTTCGCCGAAGCTTGGTCCCGAACCGTGATAGCCTTCGCTTCTCCTGCAATAAACCGCGTCACGCTACGCGCGGCCTCGGTCACCAGTGGACCGACGCCAACCCCGTAGAGCATCACCGGCCGCCCGACCGCTCCCGCCGCGGCCGTCACCCGCGCCATCTCATAGAGCCACTGGCGATCTGCAACATCGCCCAGCAAGCGCGCCAGGCTCGCGTCATATCCCACATCGTAAAGCAACCCGCCGCCGCCCAGGATTACTAGCTGGGCCTCCTCTATCGTTCGCGCCAGGTCCCGTGGATCCTCGTATGACACGGCCGAGGCCCCGAAGCCCGCCACCAATGTCCCCAGCTCCGGCCCCCCGGCCACGCGGATGGCGCGCCCCGGCATCGCCTCCCGGAGCTGGATGAGCATCCCCCAGAGGATCGCGTCATCCCCCACATTGCTGTAACCGGCCGCACCACAGATCAAGATGTGGCTCACAAGACTTTCCTCAGCCTTCGGTCGCCGTGCAGCTTGCGGTAGACCTGCAAGTTCGCCATCACGTGCGAGCAGGCTGTGAAGCACTCACATCCTACGAGGGCCTGTCGCGTGGTCGGCAGAGCGCGCGCCTCTCGGCGAGCCCCTCCATAGGCCTCAGACTTCCATATGTGCTCGAAGCTGTCCTGTTGCAGGTTCCCCAGCGCCCGGGTGCACTGGCAGCAGAAC
>Ga0315314_1004422_pt1 | contig 10565 bp, 6 predicted proteins | sample TDP9_MG_FD_203631 | JGI IMG/M metagenome (GOLD analysis project Ga0315314, IMG submission 203631) | Freshwater sediment microbial communities from Lake Towuti, South Sulawesi, Indonesia - TDP9 | ecosystem: Environmental > Aquatic > Freshwater > Lake > Sediment | place: Indonesia: South Sulawesi... | reverse complement strand
CCTACCTTCTTCATTTTCCAAAAGTTCTAGCTCTGATTGCTGCATCTCTGGTAGGTCTATAGGTCTATTAGTCCATTGGTCTATTGGTCTTTGGATTCATGGACTAATAGACTGATAGACCAATAGACTAATTGACCTTTCCTCTTACCAGCATACTCGCGTATGCACATCTATTGATCAATCGGTTCTTTGTTTTCTGTATATAGGGGAGCAAATCGCCGCGGATACAGCCAATTTTGGCTCTGAAAGCCCACATGCTATCCGTAAGATATATAGCAATCCTCGGCAGCTTGTATATATCGTGAAATGTCAAATGTGAAACGTCAAACGTCAAAAGGTCTGGCTGTAGCGAGAAAGCCGCTTCATATCCCGCTTCCTGGACGAGATTGATAATTCTGTCGTCGTGATCGCCATAGGGATAACTGAAGAATCGGATTGGCTGTCCCAGGCCATCCTCCAACTGCTTCTTTGAAGCCTCGATCTCATGCCTTGCTGCACTATCGCTCTGCCTTGTCAAGAAAGTATGGTTGATCCCATGAGAGCCGAACCAAATTCCATCATCAGCCATCTCTCTAATATGGTTCCAACTCAGATGTCTGAATCTAGGTCCCGGGCTTGCATCCCAGCTATTATGCTTACCAATGTATCCTGTTGTTACAAATACGATTGCAGTAGATGCGTATTTTTTCAGGATTGGATATGCGTAGGTATAAACTCCCTCATATCCATCGTCGAAGGTGATCAGCGTCGGTTTAGATATTTTTGATTTTTGATTTTTGATTTTTGATTGCAAGCCTTTGGAAAAGGCTTGCAATCTTTTTTTCAAAAAGTTTGGGAAATCGCAAATCACAAATCTAAAATCTAAAATCTCTGAGGGCGATATGCTTGTATATCCTTCATGTTTTAGAAATCTGATCTGCCTCTCAAATCTCCGAGGAGGAAGCGAAGTTATCCCCAGTTCTATTCGTGAATCAACCTTATGATACACCAGAATGGGCATGGAGCATAGAGCATAGGGCATTTTATAAGACTCAAGACTCAAGACCCTAGACTCAAGATTTTTATGTCTTATGTCTTGTGTCTTGTGTCTTGTGTCTTCCTCTTGCTCTTTGCTCATCCCTTCAGTCCCTTACAGGTACTTTAAAACCATTTTTGCACTCTTCCAACTCTTTTTCCAGTTGTTCAATCTTCCTTTCCATCTCATGGACTCGATTGATCAGATCTGGAAGTCTACGCATTTTCGCCTGCAATCTTAGTTCCTTTGCATGGAGTGTGGCAGGAGTTCCTGACCATATATTTGGTCCAGGTGGTATGCTTTTGCTGACGCCTGCTCTTGCAGCGATCTGAGCACCCTCACCGATTGTAATATGACCGACCACACCAGCTTGTCCAGCCAGGGTAACGCGATCTTTAATCTCCGTGCTGCCCGCGATTCCCACCTGAGCAACGATCACGCAATCCTCGCCGATCACAACATTATGAGCTATCTGGACCAGATTATCAATCTTAGTGCCGCGACCCACCACTGTCTCGCGCAACCCTCGATCAATAGTCACATTAGCTCCGATCTCCACATCATCTTCGATAATGACAGTGCCGATCTGAGGAACTCTGTGATGCCTATCGCTGACTTGAGCGAATCCAAATCCGTCGCTTCCTATGACGGTCCCATTATGAATTATAACTCTTTCACCGATCTTAACGTCCTCTCGTATTGAAACTAGAGGATAGATGAAAGTCTGGGCGCCGATCTTTGTACCATCGCCGATGTATACAAAGGGAGAAATAACAACTCCATCCCCTATCTGGACGTTGTCGCCGATGAACGCGTAGGCCTGTATCCATACATCCTCACCGATCATCACATTTTCACCAATTATTGCAGTGGGATGTATACCTTTTCCTCTTTTCTTCTTTTTGGTGGAGAATGCCTCCACAACTTTTGCCCAGGCCCAGTATGGATTCTCAACCTGGATCAAGGGTTTCCCGTTGTACTGAATGCCCTCCCAGATAATCACGGCTGAAGCCCGCGTTCTGTCTACATAGGACAGGTATCTCGGGTTCGCCACAAAAGTGATCTCTCCCTCACGAGCTTCTTTGATCCCGGCAACACCATGAATTTCCACATCCCCATCACCTAGTAACCTGCCACCAACCAGTTCACTAATCTCTCTTAGCTTCTTGGCCATTTATTTTCGTCCCTAGGGGCAGACGCCCCTAATGCCCTTTTGCTCAAGCTTTGCAAGCATTTGGAAAAGGCTTGCAAAGCTTGCCCGTATTTTTTGGGTCTATAAATCGGTAGGCTTATTGGCTCATGAGCTTATAAGCCCATAGACCTATAGACTTATAGACTCATTTGGTATCCTTCTCTTCGCTTTGCTCAGGGACAGGCTTTTCGGATTCCTTCGCCCTGTTAGAGATTTCCTCTTCGTAGAGTTTATCGAGCATAACCACAACTCGATTGGTAATATCAAACTCGGGATCAACATATAAGACAAAAAGCTGCTTTTCCAGAACAATATTATAGCCTTCTTGCACAGATAGCTTCTTTATTAGGTTTCCTGTCTCTTCTAAAATGGGTTCCAGAAGTCCCTGTCTCTTGTCCGAGAGGTACGCATTGCCCTGCTGGATAAGATTCCGACCTTCCACTCTTTTTCTCTCGATCTCGTCCAGTAGTGCCTGCTCCGCCTCTTTATCATCGAGGAAATTACGCTGCTTAGCTAGGTCCTCCTCAAGCTTCGCCATTTCCTCATCCAGCTTCTCGCCTTTTTTCTGCCATTCCTCTGTCTCTTTTTCCAGTTCCGCTATGGCCTTCTTCCCCCATATAGATTCTTTGATAGCTTTGTCTGTATCCACAACCACAATCTTCAGAGAGGTTTGAGCGAAGGTAGGAACACTTATGAGAGAAAGACACAGGACACAAGACGCGAGATACAAGATAACCTTGAGTCTTTTTGCAGGGATTTCTCTTCTCATTTCATCAGTCCTCCTGAATTTCAGTAATCAGTGATCAGTGATCGGTGAACTGATTACTGATCACTGATCACTCAAAATGCCGGCCCTATATCAAATTGGATTTTGCCACCCTTCACACCTTCGCCTTCCCTGGCCTCATCCAATGGATATCCATACTCCAGGCGGGCTAACGCCCCCAACAGATCAATACGCAGACCTATGCCAATGGACCTCCTGAGTCTGAAGTTATCCCACGGCCATTCGTTATCAGCCCACGCCTGACCAGCATCGAAGAATATAAGACCTCTCAACATATCAGTTATTGGGAAACGGTACTCCACGTTGAGCAAAGCCATCTGATTTCCGCCGTATCTTTCATAATACCTATTGGGGCCGCCGGCCGGTGTAATCGAATAGAGATCATAACCGCGAACGGAATCTATGCCGCCCAGGAAAAATCTCTCATATCGCATGAACGTGATATCCTTGCCGCTGAGATATCCGGTGCGCAAGTGGAACACCAGCACTAATTTCCACCATGTAGGAATGAATAGACTCGACTCAGTCGAATATTTATGGAATTGATCTCCTCCTAGACCTGAGTATTCGACGGAGAAGGTATTATAAGATCCACTGCTAGGATCGAACATGCTGGTGATAAACTGTCGCGTGTCACGATCTATGCCCAGCTTGACGCTTCGTATATTTCCGCTGTAAATTTCCTCCCAGACGTCACCCAACAGCTCTTTGGAGGACGCCCTCTCGTTCCTGAAGCCTACTGAGAGATCGATCCGCCGGGTTAGTGGTCGGCCAACTGTAATAGAGGCGCCAACACTTTCGTCTCTGTATAATGCCGTCAGATCCTCCTCGCCGGGATAGTATCTTGTGCTTCTGCGCCTGCTATATAGACTAAGGCCAAGGGAAGTAGGGCTGTTGAATATCCAGGGAGTACCGAAGTATATCTCCCCAGTGCGGCGCTCCCGGGTTCCTATTTCCCCTCTTACGTGTAGCCGCCAGGCACGTCCCATGATATTGTCATCCCAAACGTCCAATGCGCCGAATACTCCACCTTCCGACCCATATCCACCGGCTATACTAAACATTCCTGATTGACGCGATTCCTCCAGGTCGAGATTAACTATCACTCTCTGGCCGACATCTTCGGAACCCGATTCCAGTGACAACCGCGGACGAGGCTGAGCCCTTCTTATGAAAGGCCCCAGGGTGAGTATTCTCCTCCGCGCATCCTCGATATTCTGGGATGAAAACAACTCGCCTTTCTTTATATCGAACCGGTCTAATTCTCTCCTGATAACATATTCTTTGGTTTTGTGTGGCTCATCGCTTGTCTCCGAGACCCAGTTGATGGGAACGTCATCTATGTATGCCGGTCCGCCTTCAGAGATCGTCAATTTCAAATCCACGACCTCTTCTTCATAATTGTAGTAAGGCTCTTCCTTCACCTGAACAGAGACACGGCCTTTATCAAAGTACATTCTGTTTATATTCGCTATACCTTCATCAAACGCGTCTTCGCTGAAAATGTCGCCTTCATTCAGAGTGAACTGCTTAAGTACCTCCTTATCCGTAAACAGTGGCTTGCTGCCCTCATTGGGTTGGATGTATACCTGAAGTTGCCCGATCCGGAACTGAGGTCCCTCTTCCACCTCTATACGGACAATAAGGCCAGCATTATCTTCATTTAATTCCTTGCCTGAATTGATGACATCCGCCTTAATAAAGCCCTTCTGACGGTAATATTCAACTATGGTTTTCAGATCTCCCTCGAAGTAGTCATCATCAAATCTTTTGCCTTTTTTGATTTTCATCTGCTTTTTGATCTCCCGGTCGGAGATCCTTCTGTTGCCAATTATATCTATTTCTTCGACTTCGATCTTCTTGCCCTCGTTGATGTTGAATGTTACGTTCGCAGTGGACTCATCTTCCGGGTCTATGATGACATCCGGTTCCACTCCCACCAGATAATATCCCTTCTTTTGATACAGGGACACAATTTTGCTCTTGTTCTCCTGAAGCAGTTTTCCACTTAGGCTGCGGCCAGGTCCTATGGTTAGAACATCCTTGATCTTACCATCACTGAATTCCTTATTTCCATTTAGCACTACATCCTTGACTTTTGGACATTCCTCTAAAATGAAGGTGAGATGTATACCTTTTTCAGTCTCTAGTTGATAGTCACTAGTCGCTATGGCGCTATCGCTGGCCTCTCCCCTATTGACTAGCAACTGATCCCCAGTGACTGCTCTGGAATCAACCTGTATATTGGAAAATTGCCCCAATTTGAATAGTTCTTTCACATCGTCCCTTATCCGCTTCCCCGATACCTCTTCTCCTACCCTAGTTTGGAGTATCCCAAGAACAGTTTCGGCTGGCATTGTCTTACTACCCTGGATTTCTATGGACTTTATAATAAACGGGTTGGCATCTTCGCCGCTTTCTTGTGCCACTACGGTAGAGACGGACAGAGGGATTATCAGTGTAAGAAGACGCAAGACGCAAGACGCAAGACACAAGACATAGGACAGTTTACAGTTTGCGGTTTGCAGTCTTGTGTCTTGTGTCTTGTATCTTGTGTCTTGTATCTTGTGTCTTGTATTGCGCATTGCTCTCACGCTCCCCGATTGTGGGTGAGTGAGTAGGGGAAGATACCCACTCACTCACTCACTCACCTACTCCTTCCCCTACCACGCATGTGGCAGGTTCCTCTGTGCTGAAAACGAGCTTTTCACCATCGCGTGATACATAGACTACGTTGCCAATTGCGCTTCCATCAAGCATTTTGGAAGCTACAGAATCTTCTATATGTCTCTGGATCTCTCGCCTCAGATGTCTAGCGCCAAAGTGCGGGTCATATCCTTTTTCAACGATGAAATCCACAGCGTCCGGGAGAAAAACCAGTTCCACGTTACTATCCTTCAACCGTTTTTTGACCTCATCCAGCATTAGCTCGGTTATTTTTGCGATGTCTTCCCGTGTCAACGATTTGAAGACGATCACTTCATCGATCCTGTTAAGGAACTCCGGATTGAATACTCGCTTCAACTCAGACATCACCTTACTACGCATGACCTCATAGGAATTATCGCTACTCACACGCCCAAATCCCAGGGATGAGCCTTTTGCTATATCCCTGCCGCCGGCGTTAGAAGTCATTATCAATATTGTATTTCGGAAATCCACAGTGTGACCCAGATTATCCGTCAGGCGTCCACTGTCAAGAACCTGAAGCAAGATATTGAAAACATCAGGATGTGCCTTCTCTATCTCGTCCAGCAAGATAACAGAATACGGCCGTCGTCGTACCTTCTCTGTGAGTTCGCCACCTTCCTGATATCCTACATATCCAGGTGGTGCGCCCACCAATCTGGAGACAGCGAATTTCTCCATAAACTCTGACATATCAATACGTATTATTGCGTCTTGATCATTGAACAGAAATTCAGCTAAAACATGAGCGAGGTAACTCTTACCCACGCCGGTGGGCCCCATGAATATGAAAGAGCCTATTGGTTTGGTAGGATCTTTCAACCCTGCTCTGGAACGTCTAACAGCCCTTACTAAAGCCGCTATAGCTGGGTCCTGACCGATCACACGCTCTCGGAGAGCGTCCTCCATTCGCAGCAGCTTCTCCGATTCCGTCTCTTCCAACTTGGATATGGGTATGCCAGTCCATTTTGAGATAACCTCGGCTACGTCCTCTTCGGTGACAACAAGTCGCTCTCGGCTTCTCTGAGTCTGAAGATCCGTCTCCGGGCCTATATCCGCTCTCTGCGATTCGAGACCACCGATCTGTTGATCTTCCAGTATCAGTGGATGGAGCACGCGTGCATCTGACAGCGCCGATGACTCTGAGGGGTGAGTGGGTGAGTGGGTGAGTGGGTGAGTGTCTTGTGTCTTGTGTCTTGCGTCTTGTGTCTTTCCTCCCGCCCACATACGGGCGCGCGAACCTGCTTCATCAATGACATCTATAGCCTTGTCTGGCAAATAACGATCCGAAATATATCGCGCTGCTAGTTTAGCTGATGCTGAGAGCGCTTCTGGTGTATAGATGACGTTATGATGCTCCTCATACTTCGCTTTCAACCCCTTGAGGATTTCGATGGTTTCCTCTACGGTTGGTTGTAACACATTTACGATCTGAAATCGCCTTTCCAGCGCGCCATCCTTTTCAATATACTTTCGATATTCATCCAGCGTCGTTGCACCAATACACTGAATTTCACCTCTGGATAACGCTGGTTTAAGCATATTGGCGGCGTCAATGGCTCCCTCTGCTGCACCCGTTCCTACGAGGGTATGAACCTCGTCAATGAACAATATTATGTCCTGTGATTCTCTTATCTCGTTCATAATATTCTTCAATCGCTCTTCAAACTGTCCTCTATACTTTGTGCCTGCTACCAGTCTTGCCAGATCCAGGGCGACCAATCGCTTATCCAACAACGGCTCTGGGACATCACCACAGATTATCTTCTGAGCTAACCCCTCAGCTATTGCAGTCTTGCCTACGCCGGGTTCACCGATCAGCACAGGATTGTTCTTTTTCCGCCTGATGAGGATCTGCATAACGCGCTCCATCTCATTCTCGCGGCCGATGATGGGATCCAGCATGTCCTCGCTGGCAAGCTGGGTCAGATCTCGGCTGTATTGATCTATGGAGCGCGGCGCTTTCCTGGGTGCCGGACTTGAAGCGATAGGTTTTAAGACCTTGCGTAGTTTCTCCAATGTCACTCCAAAGTTAGCCAGCGCCCTAGCAGCGACCCCGTTTTTCTCTCGAACTAATCCCAAAAGTATATGTTCAGTACCAACATGATCGTATTCTAACCTCTGAGCTTCCTCCATAGAATATTGAAGCACCTGGTTAGCTGCACGTGTAAAGACCAGCGGTCGCCTGACGTTATCAGATAATACACGAGGCTTCCTAATTATCCGCTTTACTTCCATCTCCAGCCTTTCGAGGCTAACACCGAGTTCCTGCAGAGCCCTCGCCGCTATGCCCTGGCCCTCGTGCACCAGTCCCAGAAGCAAGTGCTCAGTGTCTATCTGATCATGGTTGAGCCGCATAGCTTCTTCGTTTGCATAGTTAATTATTATACGCGCTCTCTCCGTAAATCTTCCAGGAACCATTTTCTTCCCTCACTTGCAAGCTTTAGAAAAGCTTGACCATAATGACTCGAGTTTAGCTCTCGGCTTCGCCCCACGTCTTTGGGCGAAACCCCTAAGTGTGTGAGCGTGTAAGTGAGTGAGTAAGTGAATAAGTGGGTAAGTGAACAACCGCCTACTCGCTAACTCACTAATACCTCTTTCAGTTCGAAATGAGACTCATTAGGACTTGTGCTGCTGCTACGTTAAAGTAGAGCGAGCTGCCAGCTCGTTTGAGGAAAACCAGCCGGCGGCAGGCTCTACTTAGGTCTCATTTCGAACTGAAGGAGGTATAACTCAATTTTTCTCTTATTACTACTGCTCTAATCATATCCCGGTCCATAGCATCAAGTTCTCTGCCCTCGTATTTCTGCAAATGCGCGGGACGTATGAGAACCAGAAGCCGAGCAATATCAGTTCTACTCAGTTCTGACAATATTCCTATATTAACCCCCAGACTGACCCATGATAGAAGATTAGATGCCTCCTTGGAAGAGATCAATCTGGCATTCATCAAGGTTCCGTAGGACCTGAATACTCTGTCTTCCACTTTTTTGTCTTTTATCAAAAGCTGACGTTCCTCGCGTTCACGCTCCACTATCTGCCTGGCTACCGACCGAATGCGGTCTACAATCTCCTCCTCTGATTGACCAAGAGTAGCCTCATTTGACATCTGATAAAACGCCCCTGTAGCCTCAGAACCTTCTCCATACATCCCTCTGACCGTATATCCCATATCGGAGATAGCACGAAGCATAGGGCACAGGTCATAGGGGTCCTCGTTCTCGTCTCCACCTTTGACGGATCCGAATCCTTGTGCTCGGCGAAGCCGAGAAGCAGTCAGGGCAGGAATATGGAGCATTACTGAAACACGAAGGCCTGTCCCAACATTCGTAGGACAGGCTGTAAGATAGCCCCAATTGGGAGAAAAGGCATAGTCGATCTTTCGCCCTAGCTCATCATCTATAGCGTTGATCGTTTCCCATGATTGTCTGGGCTGCAGACCAGCGTTTATGACTTGGAGGCGGATGTGATCTTCTTCGTTCAGCATAATGCTCACGACCTCTTTTTCACCTACGATCACTTTCCTTGTCCCGTTCCTCTCAGCCAGGTCTCTGCTGATAAGATGCCGCTCCACCAGAAACTCGCGGTCTATAGCGCTCAAGTGGCTCAATTCGATGGTAAACGCATCCCGCAGGGGCGAATCTGCGTGTTTATTAATCTCCGCTACCGCGTCCTCGACGGTCTCAGCTATGCGCTGGAGTTCAGATTCATCTGCTGAATTGCAGAAGACGTGACCTGAAATATTCCGCGCCAGCCGGACACGAGTGCTGATAACTACATCGCAATCCGGCCCGTTCCCTTGCATCCACTCCGCTTCCGCTGGAAATCTGGCGCTGAGGTCAGTGGAGGCAGGGAGACACGGCGCTCGGGTCGCCGAGTGCGAGGGCCCTGATTTCCCCGCCCTCGTCGAGGACGAGAGGGGTGTATCTACTGGTGTTTTGCCTGTATGGACTATACTTCCGTGTATGCGGCGCAGAAATGGTATCAGCGTTTCGGAGAATTCGGCGTAGCATGTAGGACAGCCCAATGGTGTTGATCGCGAGTACCTGGAGTGGCACTGGGGACATTCCCGATCTCCTGTTCCAGATCCTCGGCGCACATCCGGAACTCCATATTTCATGTCACCGGTTGCACATTCCTCGCATACACTGATCTGCCTAGCTGAAGAATCCACAAGTGTACTAATAACAAAAGATGCCTGATTCTCGCGACATTTCTCACACAACATGATTGTATTTTAGATTTGCGATTTTTGATTTCTGATTTTCGTCCCCAATCGAAAATTCAAAATCAAAAATCTAAAATATCTCCGTGCCAGTTGTCTGAGTTAGATTCCGAAACCTTCTAACTAATTCCTGTGTTATACTCCCAGGTTTGCCATCGCCTATGATCCGGCCATCAACCTTGACCACCGGTATGATCTCCGCTGCCGTACCGGTCAGGAAGCATTCGTCGGCAATATAAACTTCGTACCGAGTAAATATCTTCTCCTCCACCCGCAACCCCATATCCCGCGACAGATCCATAGCAGTATTCCGCGTCACTCCTTCCAGAGCGCCGATGTAAGTTGGCGGAGTGTAGACAGCTTCATCCTTAATAATGAAGATATTGTCACCAGTACACTCAACAACGTAGCCATCATTGCTGAGCATTATTGCTTCTTGCGCGATGGGTGTCTCAGAAGCAGCGTTCACATTGTTCGCCTCGATCTTTGCCAGGATATTATTCAGATAGTTGAGCGATTTGATACGCGGGTTCAATGCTTCAGGTATGTTCCTCCTGGTGGGCACGGTAATGACCGATAGACCGTTCTCATAGGCATCATCAGGATATAGAACTATCGTGTCAGCAATGACGAAGACGAAAGGCTTGGGACATTTATT
>Ga0315314_1004421_pt1 | contig 10567 bp, 12 predicted proteins | sample TDP9_MG_FD_203631 | JGI IMG/M metagenome (GOLD analysis project Ga0315314, IMG submission 203631) | Freshwater sediment microbial communities from Lake Towuti, South Sulawesi, Indonesia - TDP9 | ecosystem: Environmental > Aquatic > Freshwater > Lake > Sediment | place: Indonesia: South Sulawesi... | reverse complement strand
AAAGAAATTCACGAACAGATAAAAGAAAACGCGGCTGTCCCAACCCACGACCACATCCTAATTGAAGGGTTCGATAAATACGTGGTTGTACACGCCTGCTACGGAGAGGTCGTCAACCGAACCCTAGGCGCCATATTTGACGCTGTTCTCTCCGACCAAGAACTAATAACAGGCTGGTGGAACAACGGCTACCGCATCCTTATAGAAATGCCAAGAAAAGTCGAACAACGAGACCTAGACAGACTTCCAACCCTGCTGTTTAAACTAACCGATGAGGAATTGAACAAAGCCTTCGAAGACTACCTGAAGGCGAGGTTTCCATTTTCTTACAAAATGAAGTTTGTGGCCGAACGCTTCGGCGCCCTGCCACGCGGGAAGACCATGGGACCAGAAAGACTCGCTGAACTGCCACGCCGATTTGAAAAGACACCTATATATGAAGAAACCATCCGCGAAACAATGCAGGAAAAAGTGGACATCCTAACAGTCACGAAAATAATGAAGGGCGTGAAAGAAGGAAAAACCAAAATCACAACACTGCTCCGATTGGAAAAACCAACACCCCTTGGCTATCACATCCTCTCAAAATACACTGAAATCCCAGAGCTGATGGCGCCCGAACGCGTCTTACTCAGCAACATCGAACGCATGAAACTTGCCATCCTAGCCAGACGTCCCTCTCTGCTCTGCCTCTCATGTGGACACCATTCAGAAGAAAAACGCATACGTGAACTCCCAGAGAAACTGGTCTGCGAAAAATGCGGCAGCGGGCTGTTAGCCGACTTACATCCAATTCAAGACCCAAAAATGCTCATCGAAGTATTGAAGCGAAGGTTAGACGGAAAAGAGCTGACACCAGAAGAGCTAGACCAGTTGGCACACGCAAGAAGAACCGCGGACCTAGTTTTGAGCCACGGCAAAAAAGCACTGATAGCCTTCCAAGTCAGGGGCGTTGGACCGGAGACCGCCTTCCGCATCTTAGGCAAGATGCACCCACAGGAAGACGACTTCTACATGGACCTCTTAAAAGCGAAAATCCAGTTCCTGAGAACAAGACCCTACTGGGAAGACAAAGAAGAAAGACGATAATCTTTTACCTCTCCATAACTTGGTTAATTGGCTACCAAGGCACAAGAGAAATCAAAGCCTGAGAGGAACAACCTTGAACAAAGACAACGGGAAACTTCTCTTAACACTGCTAAGCGCAGCCCATTCGCTGAATCACTCACTCTTCCTAGTCCTACCATTCTTCCTGCTCGAAGTCGCCAACGAGTTTGGAACCACCAGAGAAACAATGGGACTAATAGCGGCAATAATAGGTTTCATCTACGGATTCGGCTCCCTGGTGGGAGGCCCCCTCTCCGACAGACTTGGCGAGGTCAAAACCATCACGTTAAGTCTATCATTCTCCGGATTCTCAACCCTCATATTCATCATTGCACACGACCTTTCATCCTTCAGCGTAGCATTTCTTCTCATAGGCATCGGGGCCAGCCTCTACCACCCAACCGCCAACAGCATTATATCAAAGACTTTTCAAACAAGCATGGCCGAAGCCATGGGACTCCACGGAACAGGCGGCAACTTCGGATACATGTTTGCTCCCCTAGCCATAGCCGGGATGGGCAACCTCTGGGGATGGCGCCATCCATGGATTTTTTTCGGGCTCCTATCCGTTCTCGTATCAATCCTCATATTACAAACGTCAAAGATGCCATCAAAGAGAAACACGGTCAAGATCAGAGTGAAAGACGTGGTTAAGATTCCAGGTCTAAAGACAGTGTTGATTTACAACATGATGGTGGGGCTATACTTTAAGGGAGTGGACTTCATATTTCCCAGTTTCATTGCCTTTCGTTTTTCTCCAATTTTTCAGGCAGAGATCGTGTCAGCGCTGAAGGGAGTAGCCGTGTTTAGCCTTTTGGCAGTTGGAATTCTAGGACAGTGGTTGGGCGGTAAGGCTTCAGACAGATTTGGCTCCAGAGAGACTTTGGTACTAGCCTCAGTCTTCGTTTCGTTGAGCCTAATCCTTCTGCCCAGCGTTTCTGAACCCTTTGTCTCGCTGCTTCTCTTTGTTCCGCTGTATGGATTCTTTTTCTATGCGCATCAACCCGCCCTAAACTCTTTGGCTGGACTGATAACGCCCAACCACATGAGGGGAACAATGTTCGGCATCTTGTTCTTCTTCTCCTTCGGCTTGGGTTCAGCTTCAACCGCTATCGCGACCTCGATAGCCCAGAGATACGATTTAAACATGGCTTTCTACGCCCTTATGCTGTTTTCCCTAGCCGCTTTGTTGCTCTCTCTCTTCGTGCCATCGAACAAGGCAAGCTCAAAACAAAAGTGAGAGGCGCAGGGCTCTTGACATTTTCAATTGTGGCAAGAGACACAAAGACAAGGACATTAGGCGTCAGTGTTTCTACGTCGGTTCCAGCGGTTGGAAGCGTTGTCCCACATGTTGAGGCAGATATCGGCGCCATCGCCACACAAGCGCAAACCAACATATTCTATGGGATTGAAGGTCTAAGACTACTCAAGGCAGGTTTATCTCCAAAGACTGCTCTTGATACCTTACTGTCTGGAGACCGAGATCGAGAAAAAAGGCAGGTTATCATTCTTGATGCCCAGGGCAGAACAGCGGCCTTCACAGGCAGAGAAACCGTTGAGTGGAAAGGACACCTGATTGGCAAAGACCATATTGTGGCCGGCAACATGCTTGCTGGAAGTCGCGTCTTGGAAGCCATGACCCAAACATTTGAGGCTGAAAAGGGAAACTTGGCTGAGCGCCTATTGAAAGCCTTAGAGGCTGGACAAGAGGCAGGGGGAGACAATAGAGGACGCATGTCAGCCGCGTTGCTTGTTGCAGACAAAAGATGGAAAAGTGAAACCCGTCCCCTACTTGACCTAAGAGTAGACGCTCACCCCGACCCCGTCAAAGAACTGCTTCGAGTATACGCCATTTCAAGGGGATATTTCCAGATTTCTGAATGAAAATGGCTTGGGCATTTTAGCCTTCAACGAAACCAGAAAACTGTCCATGTCTCTCATGCGAGCAGCCCACTGAGCTCGAAAGTCAGAGATGAAGTCAGTATAGTCTGTGAAGTCTCGATGAACAGATATCATCATGCAATTATTTCCGTGCAGTCCCTCGCCACCAGCAACGAATATGATTTTGCTGTTGTGGGAAACCCATTTGTGGGCGCGTTCGCCAAGGGCTGGATCTAATTCACCAGTCTTCGGGTCAAATTTGTCAATGTTCAAGAACGTGAAGGCAATTATCTCAAAACCGAGTTTGGCCATGTTTGGTATAGCAGTGTAGTCAAGTATGTAGTTGTCTCTCTCCAACCGTTTTCTCATTCTAGTTAGGGTTGGCTGAGAGACACCAAGGATTTTGGCCAAGTCTCTATCGCTTCTCTTCGAATTCTTTATTAATTCTTGCAACAGCTGAATCATTCTGTCTTGTGACATGGTTTGAATTAATGATTCAAAAAACATTTAAGGGTTTTCATTAACAAGTCTCTTTTTCTCACCGTGTGACATGAACCCTTATTATTTTCGTTAAGTGTTTTTCTGAAGAGTGTATAGGAAATGAATACTATTAATGACGAAGATGCGAGACGGAGAGACCGCCACGACATTATTGTTGAAATATTGAAAACCGCCTTGGAAGGCAAGATCAAGACACACATTATGTATAAAGCCAAACTCAGTTACGCCCAACTCAACGAATACTTACCATCCCTCATTGCAAATGGCTTCTTGGAAAACGCAACCATCAGACAAAAGAAGTATTACAAAAAAGTGTTCAGAACAACCTCGAAAGGCTTGAAATTCATCGAAAACTTCGAATCAATGAGTAAACTGTGGTCAAATCCAATTAATCATTCTTCTTAAAGACAATTTTTTGCAAAACTTCTTGAAAAGAGTAGTTCCAGCGCCTTCCATGACATGCTTGAACACTGAAGCAGAATCTAGAATCATCATGGACGCCACCATAGTTACGTCTCGTTTGAAAAAAGGCTCTGGTAGTGGCGGCGTAGTGGGATGAACCACAACGAAATGTCTAGCGTTTGAGGCATACTGCCTATAATTATCTATTTTTTCCATGAAAGTTGGGGGAAGAATAACCACATCAGCTTGAGGGAATCGCTTCGCCACCTCAGAAATGGGAAGAATAGGGATCTCCTTCCGTTTTCCAGCGAATCGGTTGTCAAAAATCGTCAGGTTTGAGCCCTTCAGAAGCTCGATCTTTGTGGTGTAATAATCTATCATGGCTACGTTTTCATTAGGCTTTATGGAGAGAAACCTCAGGAAATTCCTTTTAGGTTAGTCCTTTCTATTTCGGAGTTCCTTCTGCAAAAGCGTTCACGGCAGCCAATCCAATACATCGCAAATGGGCGGGTTGCCTTGGACTCAAGAATGCTGCTAATTCGCTGAATTATATCTTGTAAATGAACCCGCTGGCCCATGTAGGTTTCTGCAATTAGGCAGCCAATCAATCAACAAAAAGGCTCAAGACGAAATCTAAAATTTTATCTTTGTGATTTAAGAGCGTCATGGCTGTTTCTTTTCCACGCTCAGTCAATTTATAAACTCTCTTCTTTTGTGCATATTCGCCTTTCAACAGTCCGTTTCTTTCCAAAGCATAAAGGTTGGCATAAACTGTGCCTGAGCTAATTAGCATGTGAAACTTCAAGTGAACAAAAGAGATAACGTCATACGCACTCAATGGGCTCTTTCTCAACTTCAGCAAGACTATCACGTCCAAGAAATTTTGAACTACTCTTCTTTGCATCGTATTCATGGTGTCAGACTTCAACGCACTCACCTAGGCAGCATCTAGAGAAGTTCAGTTTTGGGATAGACTAGCATATAGCTTTTTTTACTTTTGGCGATAAATTAGCCATTTTGCCGACAAAAATAAAAGGAGGTGATGTCCTTGAATTGGAAAATAGTGCTCCTTTCAAATTGGAAAGTCTGGCTCCTGCTGTTTCAGTTAGGCTTGCTTGCAATAACGATAGCTACGGGGAAAGTGTTCGCAGATCCAGTCGACGATCCATGGGCCCCTAGTTAACTATATGAAATGATAGATATACTGTAGCTTAAAGACAGACACGGTGTCAAGAATGCGAGACAAACTCGACCTTATTGATGTGAAGATCATAGAAGGTTTGGGAGAATATGGACCTAGAAATATAGTGGAAGTTGCAAAAAAGCTTGGCATACCAAGGGGAACTTTGCTCTCTAGAATAAAACGCCTGTCTTCCCTTTTTTATTTAAGAATGCACCTAAGCGTTTATCACACATACTTGGGATTGAAAAAAGTTGTTGTTTTTGCAAAAGCAACTCCAGGCTGTGAAGAGTTACTTTTCAACTGCATGAAAGTTAACAGATTCTATATCTACTTGACCCGATGTTATGGAATGTTTGAAGGCTGTCTTGGAATCTATGTTATTCCGCAAGACAAATGTGCGAAATTTGGGAAATTCATTCAAGAGATTGAAAAACTTGGAGTAGCACAGAATATGAAACTTTACTGGTCAACATGCTTTCATACAGTCAATCGAACAACCAACTGGTTCGATGGCTTGTCTGAAAAGTGGACCTTCCTGTGGGATAAGTGGATTAAAGAAATTTCAACCGAAGGGAAAGACCTGCCTTACACACTCATCGATCCTGACGACTTTCCAATAAGGGCCGACAAAACTGACCTGCTTATTCTAAAGGAATTAGAGAAAGACGCCACAGTCGATTTAAAGGACATTGCAAAAACAATCGGGACAAGTTTACAAAATGTTCATTACCACTATAAGATGCACGTCTTAAAAAAAAGACTGATCGAAACTTTCCAAATAGGTATCTTACCCTTCGATAGAACCCTGTCGGATATGTTCTTCTTTGTATTCAAATTTGGCAATTATGAGAAGCTAGCCAAGTTTGCTCTGTCATTGCTAGACAAGCCATTCGTAGGTCTTGTGGGCAAGATACTTGGGGAAAATGGACTAGTCGCCCAGGCATATCTTCCTCGCTTAGAATTCAGAAATTTTGTAGAGAGTTTATCTAAACTTGCTAGAGCTGATTATCTACAAAGCTACGATTACATTATTCAAGACTTACGCCCCGGAAAATGGTCACGAGAAACCATTCCGTATCAATTTTTCAGAGATAGGGCATGGATTTACAATCACGACGAACACTTAAGAAGTCTACGAGATCTAGTGAACCAAACAGCTACGTAACCGAGAAACGGTATCATGCTCTTCTGAGACCAAAAAGGTTCAGAGCGCTAGAGGTTACACCCGAAGCTTGATAGGTAACATTTAAAACCTATAATGCCTATTGCAGTTGAACCAAGAAACCGAAGTCGGAGAACAACCATGAAAAAATTTGCCCTAGCCAGCCTCATCACGGCTCTGGTACTATCTGCTGTTGTTCCAGTAAATGCTCCCATTACAATTCAGAGCACAGTTGACGACAGCATCTACGTAGTTTACAATTTTGAAAACTTAGACCCAATTGTCTACAATGAAAACAAAGCAAACCAGCAATTTAATAGTTCAACTATTCCGCAAATCATTGTGGAAAACCTTGAGAAACAGAACCTAAAACTGGTCAAGTGGAGCTACGGTTCTCCAAAAGACATTGTGTACGACGACGCGACCATGTCGATACGAACATCATTTTACTTAGGGGGTTCAGACATCATAAGCCTCACAGTTAACAAAACAACAATGAAACGAACCTACCAGGTGAACACGGAATGGAGAGTGTTCCAAATCGACCTTACGGGCAATTTCTCTATAGACTTCGCCCAACATCTTGTCAAGCCGGTGGAGGAATGGCAAAAAACCAATGCAACAACCTTCTACTATGAAAATAAGCAAACAGGTATGTCAGACGTGTTCTTTTATCTCATTCTGCCAGCATCGGCTTCAAGCATTCAGGTTCATGGAGACATCGTTACCTATGACATGCCTCCACTCTTAGAAGACCAGCTGCTCAACAGCCCCTTCCTAATCCTTGGAGCCATCGCAGTGGCGTTGGTCATAGTTCTAATCTACAGAAAGGCTCGCTAGAGCAACTTCATTCAGCCTTCTCTTTCTTCTCGCCCTCAACCGTGAGCAACAGGTCGACAAGGGCTTTTTCATCCACCTCAGCGCGAGTTCTCCAATCCAAATACAACTGTCTGTTTTCGTCTTGAGCCACATAGCCCGCGCGGATGTAGCGGTCTATGTTAATGTCAACCCTCCAACCGGGCAACTTGTCGCGCAGTAGGTCTTCCACCTCGTCTCGTGGAGCCTTCCCCTTCTTAGAAATAATGAACGCTATTGCCATGGCTAAACCCGCAATATCATCGATGCGCCAACCGCTCAGCTTAGTCTCCTTCGGAGTCAAACCACCACGCAGGGTTATGAAAAAACGAGCACGATCCAACTGCTCAAGCGTAGGCTTCTCAGAGGGTTTTTCACCCTCAAACACCGTTTTAACCCGCAAATCCAACCTTTCTAGGTAGGTGTCTAAGAGCCCCAGCACCTTTGCATAGTCGGAACCCAAACGCTTGCGCAGCTCCCAGCCTTTGACGCCGGGTTTTCTATGCCTTCTGTAGAAAAGAAGATGGGTTGCCCGTTTGAGTTTCCTCTGATAAAAGGCCTTCTTCCTCAGTCGCGATTGGTCTCTCTCCAACGCTTCCACTCCTCAAAGCTAACCGAAACCGGAACCGAAACAACCTGCTTGTTACCCACTAGTGAACGAGGCTTGTCAAAGGGTATGATGAAAATCTCCTCTTCTAATCGGTGAATCTCAAACGTTGCATACCCATACGTAACCAGAAAACTAGTCATGTAAGCGCGTTTGGAGGTTTCCATGTATGAGTCGGTGCCCACAAAGTCCCAGTAAGAAATTTTTTCACCCTCACCCGCCCTCTGCCTCAGCTCGCGCCACAACATCTCCAACTCTTCCGTAAAAGCCTTCTCAGCCATTATTCTCTGTGTAATCAGCTCTTCCCTCGTAGCAGCGCCCAGCTCATTCCTTAACGCCTCGATCTTAGTCCAACGCTCATCCAAAGGAAGAAGACTCTGCCAATACCTGACGGCTTCAATCAGGCTGTAAGAAGAAATCTGTTCCAACTCAACAATAGGGTGCCAAGTATTCAAAAACAGACGGGCGAGACTCTCTCGGCTCAGTTTGCGCAACTTCTCCTCAATCAAAAAAGGATCCGTGTAAAGCGAAGACGACCTATGCCGCACCCAATCGCTCTGGAGTTTAATAACCGAGGCCAAACGATTAATCGCTTCAGCATCTAGGCTGAATTCGTCCATTGACTCCCACTCGGGAAAATACTCCCGAACAACAGCAATAACATCATTAACATCAACCAGAAAAGGGTTCAATCCTCTCTCCTCTACAGACCTGCAAATGACAATGACACGCTGAAGGTGCTCCTCACCCAACTTTTTCCTTTGTCTCTTTACTGACAAGTCAAACTTTGCCTCTTTTTGCCACTTTAAGCATGAATATAAAAAAATCCGATGGATATAAACTGAATCCTACTCTAAGAAATGCGAATGTTTTATATTCGGTTGGCAATACACTTAAAAACCAAAATTATGTACCGTCTGGGCCAATGAGTCGGAATTAAGGGGGCAACAGGTAGAGACATGAAATCCCGTTCTGGGGCTTCAAACTGGAGGGAAGTTGAATGTCTCGTGACGGGCGGTGCAGGATTCATAGGCAGCCACCTAGTCGATAAACTCATCGAGCTAGGAGCAAACGTGACGGTTGCAGACGACTTGTCTCATGGCTCGCTTGACAACGTTTTTGAGGTTTGGACAAACCATGGTCTTAAATTCGATGGACAAATGAATAACGGAAAAATTGTTGCAGAGAATCAGACTTTTATTAAATGTGACTTAGAAGAAAGGAGCCAAGTGAAAAAGGTTGTCAAAGACAAAGACAGGGTAGTCCATCTAGGTGCCATAATTGGTGGAAGAGGATACATCGACATACATCCGGCTGAGTGCTGCAAAAACTTCGCCATAAACCACAACGTGATAGAAGAAGCAGTTGAAGCCGGCGTGGAAAGAATTCATTACTCAAGCACGGCCTGTATATACCCAGTTCCTATGCAGTTAGAATACAACTCCTTATATTTACTAAGAGAGGAAGACGCGTTCAAAGACGGTTGGGCCAACTGCGACAGAGAATATGGTTGGGCCAAATTCATGGGCGAAATTGAACTGCAAGCTTTTCATAAACAGCATGGTCTAAAGTGTTCAATCTCAAGGTATATGTCCGCTTATGGAGAGAGAGAAAACGACACGCATGTGGTTACAGCATTGATTAAGAAAGCGGTTGAGAGGAGAGATCCCTACGTGGTATGGGGCAGCGGGGAACAAGACCGAGCGTTCACCTACGTCAGTGATATAGTTGAAGGAACACTATTGGCCACGGAAAAGATAACAGACGGTACTCCTGTGAATTTGGGAACCATCCAACGATACAAGATTAAAGACGTAGCATACAAGATTCTCGAATTAATCGGCTATGAACCAAAAGCAATTATTTTTGACACAAAAAAGCCGGTTGGTGTGTTGAGTCGAGCTCTAGATGTTTCAAGAGCGCAACAACTTCTAGGATGGAAGCCAAAGGTAACGCTGGAAGAAGGCTTAAAAAGAACAATCGATTGGTATATAAAAGTTAAGCCTAAAAGCATAGAAACAATAGAATAACAGACTAAAACTGGAACGCTGGTCGGGTCTAGAGTTGAGAGAAACTGAAGTGTCGTTGCTTCTTCCAGTTCACAACGAAGCCGAAATCATAGAGAAAATAATACTTGAATTCTATAATGAAATAGGCACGAAGATTCCTTTGGACATCTGTGTTTCTGAGGATGGAAGCACCGATGGCACTAGGGATGTTCTTCTTCAGTTAAATGAAAAAATACCTATGACGCTGGTCCTTGAAGAAGACAGAAAGGGGTACATGCGAGGGGTGAAAGACGGCTTGAGAAAGACCCACACAGATTTCGTGTTCTTTGTCGACTCGGACGGCCAACATATAGCAAGCGACTTTTGGAAACTTTACGAAAAGCGAGAAAAATATGACATGATCGTCGGACGAAAGATCAAGCGAGACGATCCGCCTCTAAGAATAGCTTTATCCAAAGTATTTCACTTGTTAGTGCGATTCTTGTTCAGGCTTCCCCTTCGCGACCCAGACACCGCATTTAGACTGATAAATGCAAAGGTTATAGACGAAGTACTCGAGGAAACGAGATTTCTTGACTACAGTTTCTGGACAGAATTTACTGTGAGAGCCTTCGTGAAAGGTTTCAGACTGGCTGAAGTGCCAGTTGTCCACAGAAGGAGACTGAACGGCTCAACTCGACTGTACAATTCCGACAAACTCTTCGGCATAGTTGTGAAACAGCTGATAGGCCTGTTTAAGCTCTGGAAAGAAATCAGCGGACAGAGGTTCCGTGGATCTATTAAAAGCTTGTCAGAAAACCCCAAAAAGCCGTTTAAAAAAGCATTCATAGATGTCAGTCTTGCCCTCCTCGTTCCGGTTA
>Ga0315314_1004420_pt1 | contig 10568 bp, 6 predicted proteins | sample TDP9_MG_FD_203631 | JGI IMG/M metagenome (GOLD analysis project Ga0315314, IMG submission 203631) | Freshwater sediment microbial communities from Lake Towuti, South Sulawesi, Indonesia - TDP9 | ecosystem: Environmental > Aquatic > Freshwater > Lake > Sediment | place: Indonesia: South Sulawesi... | reverse complement strand
AAGGACAGTGAAAGATATTACTGCGGGAGCTGTGTTATTCGCTTCCGTAAATGCTATCCTGGTTGGCTATTTAATCTTCTTCAGAAAAAACTACTTTGGCTACCATTTTGCTTCTCCTGTTTTTGTTAAAATCCAGAATTCTCCAGAATACATTACGGCTGTTTGTCTGGCATTGATTCTTCTCTTGGTAATTGGTGGTAAAGCCTACTCCAGGCGAGGGGCTCCTTTGAGGGGAGGGATGCCCAGTGGACATACCGCCCTTGCCTTCGCCCTGTCAACAGCCTGTGCGTTTATCTCTAAGAGCATCATTTTAGGCATTCTGACATTGATTCTGGCGATTATGGTTGGAGAAAGCAGGGTAAGGTCCGGAATTCATACGAAACGAGAAGTGTTTATGGGTGCACTAATCGGTGTGATGGCTACTATATTAGTCTTTCAAATATTCGGCTAAGGCAGGTGAGCTTTAATTTTTCTATTGGCGTTAGTTTTACTTATTTTGCTCGTTTCCTCCAGTTTCTTTTCGGCAACGGAAACGGCCCTTATCTCTTTAGGAAAGTTGAAAACAAAAGAGATAATCGAGGAGAAGAAGTTTTACATTTTGCAAAAGTGGCTTGATAATCCAGCTGAGTCAATCAGCGGAATCTTGGTTGGTAATAATATTGTCAATATCCTGTTCACTGTTCTATTTACTTACTGGGCATTGAAGTCTTCTCTCTTTTCTGGTTTGACTCGAGGTTTGGCGGAGATTCTTATCTTAATAACGGTTGTCCTTTTGATTCTCTTTTTTGGTGAAATCATGCCAAAGACTTTTGCTCACGCTTTTCCTGAAAGAATTGTCCATTTGACCTATCGTCCATTCTTCTTCCTTTTTCGCCTACTTTCACCACTGGTGAAATTTTTTGTAAGGGTGGCGGAGATATTCTTAGGTAAGAAATCGTCCTCAACGGCAACTAAAGTTACCAGACAGGAATTGGAAGGGCTGATGGTGCAGGGGAGAGAAGAGGGAGTGATTGAGAAAAAAGCTGAAGAGATGATTAAGAAGGTTTTAAGTTTTGACCAAGTCCCAGTTAGAGATGTGATGACCGGGAGGGCAAATATTGATTGGGTGGATATAGATCAGCCCAGGGAGAAATTTATTGATCTGGTTGTAGAGACGGGTCGGTCTCGTGTCCCTGTCTATAGCGGTAATGTGGATAATATTGTGGGAATGGTTTATGCGCGGGACCTATTAAGTGCCTGGAAATCAAACAGTCAATTGGAAATAAGGGATATCTTACGACCTGCATATTATGTTCCAGCCGGAAAGAAGTGCAATGAGCTTTTCCAGGAATTTAGAGAAAAGAGAATTCATGCTGCTCTAATTAAGGAAAAAGAGAAGATACTTGGGTTGGTAACCATGGAGGATTTGATAGAAGAGATTCTCGGTGAAATCGTTGACGAATTTGATTTAATAAGAATTAGTGCAGGTCTCTAACCTGCCTAATCAGAGGCCTATTTATATAGATGACTTTGATTGTTGTAAAAGTTTTTGGTTTTGTTATTGCCTTTATTTTGGTGATATTTTTTGCTGGAAGCGAGACTGCTCTCACTGCCCTGCGTCGGATAAGAATCAAAAAGATTGTAGCTGAAGGGTTTGGAGCAACGCGGGGACTTTCTCTATGGCTACAAGACCCTAATAAGCTTTTGACCACAATTCTAATCGGCAATGCAGTAGCAGTTATCTTTGCTTCTGTTTTAGCAACATCTATGGCTTTAGATTTCTCTTTTTCATTTGGTTGGAGTCAGAAACTAATTGTGGGCTATGCCACGGCGATTGTTACGATTCTCATCCTCGTCTTTGGAGAGATTATGCCCAAGACCTATGCCAGAGAAAATGCAGAAAAAATTTCTATCATTTGCATTGAGCCACTGAGATGGATTGCCAATTTATTCAGTCCTCTAATCCAGATGATGGTTGTCCCTGCTAATTTCCTCATTCGGGTATTTGGTGGGAGGAGTGGGAAAGGTATTCCTCTGTTTACTGCGCGAGAAATTGACACGTTAATTGAAGTTGGGGCGAGAGAAGGAGCACTGGATGATGAGGAAAAAAGGATGATTCAAAGTAGCCTTGAATTCGGGGAGACTATCGTGCGGGAAGTTATGGTTCCGCGCATTGATATGCAATGTGTCGATATAAATGATGAGCGAGAAGAAGTATTTAATAAAATAATGAATATGCGACATTCCCGTATCCCTGTTTACAAAGGAAATGTTGACAATATTGTTGGAATCATATACGCTAAGGATTTGTTGTCCGCGTGGCGTAATAGAGAATTGATCCTTACGGAAGACCTTATGCGCCAGGCTTATTTTGTGCCCGAAACGAAGAAGATTAGTGAGTTACTAGAAGAGTTTCGCAAGGGAAGGATGCATTTGGCCGTAGTTGTCGATGAGTACGGAGTTACCGCGGGATTGGTAACCATAGAGGATTTGATAGAAGAAATCACCGGAGAGATTCTGGATGAATACGATGTTGCAGAACAGACAATTGTTAAATTATCGCACAAAGAAGCTATTGTTTATGCCAAAGAAGATTTGGACAAGATTAATGAGGAACTAAGTTTAGAATTGCCAGCTGAAGATTTCGATTCGCTGGGAGGATTAGTTGTTGATTTGTTTGGCAGAGTTCCTCGGGCAGGAGAGGAGATAAATTTTGGTAATTTGAAGTTTGTAGTGCAGGAAGCCGATAGGAAAAAGGTAATCAAGGTGAAAATTGTAAAAAAATGAAGGAAAAGGTATGAAAAAAGGAATCAAAGGATTTGCGCTTTTTTTGCCAGAAATAAATGAATTGTTGAGAGAGAAAAATTATAGTGAGTTAAAGAAATTGTTAAAGGAAGTTCCTCCTATTGACCTTGCGGAAGGATGGAGCCAATTCTCTCTGCCGGATGGAAATATTATTTTTCATCTGCTGGAAAGAAAACGAGCTATTGAGGTCTTTGAAGATTTGAGTTTTGGGGATCAAAAAATATTAATCAATAGTTTAGAATCCCGAGAGCTAGGTGAAGTTTTGGATGAGATGTCCGCTGACGAGAGGGCTGACTTGTTCGAGGAGCTGCCCGAGAAGATGGTAAAAAAACTTTTTAGCGTGATGAAAAAAGAAGAGGTTGAAGATGTAAAAAGCCTCCTTTCCTATAAGGAAGATACTGCCGGTGGTTTGATGACTACTGAGTTTGTGGAATTGAGGAAGGATATGACTGCTCGCCAGGCCATTCTGAAAATACAGGAATCTTATCGTACATACTACGGTGAAACTATTCAGGATGTTTACATAACCGATGTCGAAAATCGTCTGATTGGAGGACTTTCTTTACAAGGCCTTATTGCTTCTCCGCCTGATATATTACTAAAAGATATTATGTCTCCTGTGCAGATGATTAAGATTAATGTGCACATGGACCAAGAAGAGGTTGCCAAGGTTTTCAGCAAGTACGACCTATTGTCAGCGCCAGTGGTTGATGACGAGAATAGATTGTTGGGCATAATCACTATTGATGATATTGTGGATGTAATTCAAAAGGAAGCAACAAAAGATATTTATGGAATGGGAAAGATAAGCGGAGTGGAAAGGGTAGCGGAAATCAATTATGGAGAGGCTTCTGCTTTCACTTTAGTAAGGAATAGAGTGGCTTGGCTATTCATTCTATTATTAATCGGGACTTTCGTGTCAGGCAGATTACTCAAAGGATATAGTGGGGTACTCCAGTCAGTAATTGCTCTGGCTATTTTTATTCCCATGATGATGGATTCAGGGGGGAATGCTGGTGCTCAGTCTCTGGCTATGGTGGTACGGGGATTGGCTACGGGAGAAGTCAGAGTCGATCAAATAGGGAAAATTTTTCACAAAGAAGTTCTCGCCGGGCTGATGAGTGGAATATTGATGGGGATTATTGCTATGTTCAGTGTTTTTCTTTTGCAGGGCTTTAATGTAAAGCTCGCTTTTTCTGTGGGCTTTTCTCTGGCTATTGTGGTCACCGTAGCCACAGTTACTGGCGCTTTCTTGCCGCTCCTATTTAAACGGCTTGGTTTCGATCCTGCAGTAGCAGCCAGTCCTTTTATTACCACGGTTGTCGATGCTACCTGCTTAATCATATATTTTGAGGTCGCCAAGCGACTAATCTTTTAGGATTCCCATGAGGTAGCCGGAAGGGGATGCGATCGGGAGGAATTTTTGTCCCCGTATAATAAAACTGAAGCAATTGTTTTGGGCCAGCATGATTTTGGTGAAGCCGATAAGGTTGTTACTCTTTATACTAAAGAATTTGGTAAACTAAAAGCAGTGGCCAAAGGGGTTCGTAGAATAAAAAGTAAATTTGGCTCTTCTATGGAACTTTTCTCACATAACCAGCTAATGTTATATATGCCAGGGAAAAGAGATCTATATCTTATTACAGGCTCAAATATAATCCGAACACATAAAGAACTAAGAGGAAATCTTGACTCGTTTATCACGGCGAGCTGTGTTGCTGAATTAGTGGATAAATTAATAGAACCTGAAGAACCAAATCGTCATTTATTCTCATTAATTTTGGAGACTTTCCGCCAGATACCAAAACAGGATAGAGATATTATAATAGCAATTTTCGTTACAAAATTTCTGGTAAATGCGGGTTATAAACTCAATCTGGAAAAGTGCGTCCTTTGCGAAACACCCATCTCCCTCACTGAGCAAAAGAAATTGAGCATTCAGCACGGTGGGGTTCTTTGTCCCAAATGCCAATCGCGAGATGTTCAGGCAATAGATGTCACCGCGTTAGCTGTTAACTATCTTAAGAAATTTGAAATAGTTAATTTAGCTAAAGTGGGAAGGATAGATATAGATGCCTCAGTTAAGAAGGAGTTAAAGAGGATAGTCGATTTTTATTTATCCTACCACCTCCCTAGTAGGTTAAAGACGGAAGAGTTCATGGACAAGCTAATCGGTAGTTCGAAAATGTAGTGGCAGAGCAAAGCTCTCGCTCAGCATAGGGGAGATTTATGACCTTTGATGAGATTATAATGAAATTGGAGAGTTTCTGGTCACAGCAGGGATGCTTGATACTGCAACCCTACGATGTGGAAAAAGGAGCGGGAACATTCAATCCCGCGACTTTTCTCCGTTGTCTGGGACCCAAACCATGGGCTTGTGCCTATGTGGAACCTTCCCGGAGACCTAAGGATGCCCGTTACGGAGAAAATCCCAATAGACTGGGCAAACACTATCAGTATCAGGTAATCATTAAACCCGCTCCGGGAGATATTCAAAAAATTTACCTACAAAGCCTAAAGAAACTGACCATCGATTCTCGTCAGCATGACATCCGCTTTGTTGAAGACGACTGGGAATCGCCAACTCTTGGTGCGTGGGGGGTGGGCTGGGAGGTCTGGCTGGATGGCTTGGAGATTACACAGTTCACATATTTCCAACAGATAGGAGGGATTGATTTAGATCCGATTTCAGTAGAATTGACTTATGGGCTGGAGCGGATTGCTATGTACATCCAGAAAAAGGATAGCATTTTTGATGTGGAGTGGTCGAGAGGGGTAACTTATGGCGATATCCACTTACAGGATGAAAGGGAATTCTCAAAATACGGCTTTGAAGACCTAGATATAGAAACTCAATTTAAATTGTTTGCAATCTACGAAAGTGAATGTGAAAAATTATTAGATAAGAAACTGGTATTGCCTGCTTACGATTATGTGATGAAATGTTCCCATACTTTTAATCTTTTGGATGCCTGTGGTGCAATCAGTGTTAGCGAGCGTACTGGTTATATTGGAAGGGTTAGAAATTTAGCCCGACGGGTAGCTAAATTGTACCTGGGAGAAGAAAGTGGCAGATGATCTCTTATTAGAAATTGGAACGGAGGAACTTCCTGCTACATATATTGAGCCTGCCTTAGAGCAGATGGAGGCGCTTTCTAAGAAGCTCTTTTCCGAGGAAAGAATCCCGTTTAAAGAGATGAAAACCTACGCTACACCTCGTCGCCTGATTCTATTTATGAGAGAAGTTGCCGGGAAACAGGATGACCTTATTGTGGAAGTTCTGGGTCCATCAAAGAAGGCTACATTTGATTCACAGGGTAACCCCACTAAAGCCGCGATGGGCTTTGCTAAGAGCCAAGGAGTAGAAGTTAAAGACTTGGTGACGAAAAAAGTAGAAAAGGGAGAGTATGTCTTTGCCTTGAAAAGGGAGCTGGGTCGAGCTACTTTGAAGGTCTTACCAAAAATATTAAAACAGATTATAACAGGTATCACCTTTCCCAAATCGATGCGCTGGCCGCAGAGCGACATAAGATTTGCCCGGCCTATCAGGTGGCTACTCGCCCTTTATGGCACAAAGACTGTAAATTTTTCTCTGGGGAAGCTCAAAGCGGGAAGACTTACTCGGGGTCATCCTCTTATTTCCAGCAAGCCCGTAATGGTAAGAAATATTGCAAAATATGAGGAACTTTTGAAAAATAACTATGTAATTATTGATCAGGAAAAGAGGAAGAAGACTATCGAGAAAGCAATTACTAATGCTATTAGAAAAATTAAAGGCGGGTTATTGGAAGATAAGGAATTATTGGATGAGGTAAATTATTTGCTGGAATATCCTACAGCAGTGTTGGGCCGTTTTGAAGAGAAATACTTGAAACTTCCCCGGGAGGTTCTGATAACTTGCCTCAGGCATCATCTTAAGTACTTTTCCCTGCTCGATACTGGAGGTAAACTATTGCCCTATTTTGTAGGCTTGAGAGACGGGATTTCTGAATATATGGAGAATGTACGAGAAGGTTTTCAGAGAGTGCTGAGTGCCAGACTGAAGGATGCTGAGTTCTTCTTTCAGCAGGATACCAAAAGAGGGCTGGATGAGAATGTGGAGAATTTGAAGGGGGTAGTTTTCCAGGAGGAATTGGGAACACTTTACGATAAGACGCAAAGAATCATCAAGCTTTCTGAGATAATTGCCGACTTATCAAAGGCAGATTGTAAAAAATCGATTCTCAAGAGAATAGCACTACTCTGTAAAGCTGACTCAGTTACCGAAATGGTTGGCGAATTTCCAGAACTACAGGGAATTATGGGGAGGGAGTACGCCAGGATTTCAGGCGAAGACAAAATTGTGGCAGAGGGAATATACGAACATCACTTGCCTCTCTCCGGTAGCGGAGAGCTACCAGACTCCTTGGAAGGAGCAATTGTCAGCATAGCTGATAAGGTAGATACCATTACCGGAGATTTTTGTGTTGGATTTCTACCCTCAGGATCACAGGACCCTTATGGCTTACGCCGTCAAGCTCAGGGAGTCATCCGTATAATTTTGCATAAAAAGCTCACCTTGCCACTCGATATTTTAATTGATGAAGCTTTAGGGCTACTGAAGAAATCGGCTCACTTCAGCGGGCAAAGACTGGCGGAAATTTCAGAAATCAAAAATCAGATTCTCCAATTCTTTGGCCAGCGTTTGGAGTCGATTCTCACAGAAACGGGAATTAACTATGATGAAATCGACGCAACACTAGCAGTCGGTTTTTCCGATTTGGTTGATGCTGAACTTAGAGCCCATTCTATCCATAAGTTACGGAGGTCTCCCGATTTTGAACCAGTCATTACTGCCTTTAAAAGAGCAAAAAATATTCTGAAACAAGCCGAGGAATGGAAAATCAAGGTTGTTAGCTCTCAGTTTAATGAGAAGGAATTAAGGGAGGTTGAGGAGAAAAGACTTTTTCAAGAATTTGATAGAATAGAGAAGGAAACTGAGAAATTTTTGAAAGAAAGAGAATATCAGGAGGCTTTGCAAGGACTGGTGAGCCTGCGTAAGTCTGTGGATGACTTTTTTGATAAAGTGATGGTTATGGTGGAAGAAAACGAGTTACGAAACAATCGTTTAGCTCTATTGAACAGGATTGCGGATCTGTTCTGTAAAATTGCTGACTTTTCCAAAATAGTAGTAGAGTAGCGATATAAAGGCAGTTTGTTCGTTGCTGGCAATTTTTTTAACGCTGTGGGAGCCATCTCTCCACAGGCGCAAAAGCAAACTCGTTCCCACTACGTGGGAACTCAAACAAGCTTTTGCTTATTAGAGATATGGCCGAGACGGCTTCCTCGCTAAAAATTGCAATGTTCCTCACAAACTGCCCTTACATCACAGGGGTTGTAGGCATGGTTTTAACCGTGCAAAGAGTAATGAAGGAGGTAGGTTTAGATGGCTGGGAAGTATGTGTATTTCTTTGGTGAAGGTAAAGCAGACGGAAAGGCCGATATGAGAAATCTCTTGGGAGGAAAAGGAGCCGATCTGGCGGAGATGACCAATCTGGGAATTCGCGTGCCAGCGGGCTTTACCATTTCCACAGAGGTTTGCACAATATATTATGAGAACAAGGGAAAATTTCCTGACGGGTTAAAAGAACAAATGGAAGAGAATTTGAAAAAAGTGGAAAAGGCAATGGGAGCAAAGTTTGGAGATAAGGAGAATCCTCTCCTGGTTTCAGTGCGTAGTGGCGCTCGGGTTTCTATGCCGGGAATGATGGACACCGTGCTAAACTTAGGATTAAATGATGAGACTGTCAAGGGGTTGATTAAACATTCAGGAAACAAGCGGTTTGCGTATGATTGCTATCGTCGTTTTGTGCAGATGTATGGCGAGGTGGTCCTGGGCTTGAAGCCAGAGGGAAAAGAAGAAGACCCCTTCGAAGTTTTAATTGAGAAGAAGAAGAGAGAAAGAGGAGTGAAGCTGGATACGGAACTCAATGGACAGGACTTGAAAGAGTTAGTTAGAGAGTTCAAGGCTTTGATAAAGAAAAGGAAAAAGGTCGATTTTCCCGACGATCCCTGGCAACAACTATGGGGCGCTATTGCTGCTGTGTTTAGATCCTGGGATACCAAAAGGGCAATTGAATACAGGAGAATAAACAAGATTCCTTCTCACTGGGGGACGGCAGTAAACGTGCAAACAATGGTCTACGGGAATTTAGGAGAGGATTCGGGGACTGGTGTGGCATTCACTCGCGATCCCGCTACGGGCGATAAGAGATTTTATGGTGAGTATCTTCTCAATGCTCAGGGAGAAGACGTGGTTGCTGGAATTAGAACTCCCCATCCCATAAATAAATTAGCAAAGAAAGACAAAAATTTGATTTCCCTGGAAGAGGCAATGCCCGAAGTATATAAAGAACTGGAAGGTGTTTACCAGAAAATAGAACACCATTATAAAGATATGCAAGATATCGAGTTCACTGTTCAAAAGGGAAAACTCTATCTACTGCAAACCCGCGCAGGGAAGAGGACTGGCTTTGCCGCTGTAAGAATTGCCGTGGAGATGGTGGAAGAGGGACTAATAAATAAAGAGACAGCTCTAATGAGGGTGGAGCCAGGACAACTGGTCCAGCTTCTATCTCCTATTTTTGGACGCAAAGAGAAAGAAGCAGCAATTGTTGATGGGAAACTTCTTTCCCGGGGCTTGAATGCAAGCCCGGGAGCAGCTTCCGGCAAAGTCGTATTTGCTGCTGATGAAGCAGTCACCATGGCAAATTCTGGTGACGAAGTAATATTAGTCCGTCTGGAGACTTCTCCCGAAGATATTCAGGGGATAAATGTGGCTCAGGGTATCCTCACTGCTCGTGGAGGAATGACTTCTCATGCCGCTGTTGTGGCCAGAGGAATGGGTAAACCCTGTGTAGTCGGTTGCGGGGCGATAAGTATCGATTACCATAAAAAGAAATTTACGGTTAATGGAAAAATTATAAAACAGGGAGATTACATTTCCATAGATGGCACCACGGGAGAGGTTATCCAGGGAAAAATGTCCACCTATCCTTCAGAGATTGTCCAGGTCCTTATTAACAGGACTATGAAAAAAGAGGATTCTGTAATTTTTCAGGATTTCTCTAAACTTATGGAATGGGCAGATAGCATCCGCAGGCTGGGAGTGAGGACCAATGCCGACACGCCCAGAGATTCTAAGGCGGCCCGCGATTTTGGTGCTGAAGGAATTGGACTCTGCCGCACGGAACATATGTTCTTTGAAGGAGATAGAATAGATGCTATGCGGGAGATGATTGTAGCCGAAGACAGTGAAGGGAGAAGGAAAGCACTGACAAAACTTCTGCCCATGCAAAGACATGATTTTACCGAGATTTTCAAGGCAATGCACAATTTGCCTGTAATCATAAGAACGCTCGACCCTCCTTTACACGAGTTCTTACCGCATACGGATAAAGAGACAAAAAACTTGGCTAAGAAGATGAACGTAGCCTATGAAAAACTTCAAGCCAAAGTTACCAGCCTTCACGAGATGAATCCTATGTTGGGGCACCGCGGCTGCAGATTGGGGATTACTTATCCGGAGATTACGGAAATGCAGGCGCGGGCAATATTTGAAGCAGCCTGTGAAGTGAATAAACAGGGAGTTAATGTTATTCCGGAAGTGATGATTCCTCTGGTAGGAGATGTGAATGAATTTGTTAATCAGAAGAGAGTGGTGATGAAGGTAGCCGAAGAAGTAATGAAAAAATATGGAGCTAAACTAAAATTTTTAGTAGGCACGATGATTGAGATTCCCCGGG
>Ga0315314_1004419_pt1 | contig 10568 bp, 8 predicted proteins | sample TDP9_MG_FD_203631 | JGI IMG/M metagenome (GOLD analysis project Ga0315314, IMG submission 203631) | Freshwater sediment microbial communities from Lake Towuti, South Sulawesi, Indonesia - TDP9 | ecosystem: Environmental > Aquatic > Freshwater > Lake > Sediment | place: Indonesia: South Sulawesi... | reverse complement strand
AGGAATTAGAGCAATTCCCGCAACTTTCATTATTGGTAAAGATGGCAATATTAGAGAGAAATACATTGGTTATCAAAGCAGGGCGACTTTCGAAGAAGCGGTTAAGAGACTATTAGAAATTCCCTGACGAGTATTCAAATAATTTCAATGTAAATGTTATGAAAATTTTAATAAAGGGAATGATTGAAACTTCGCTACTCGATTGGGACGGGAAAATTGTTTCCACTCTCTATGCGCCTTATTGTAATTTCAGGTGTCCCTACTGCCAAAACGCTACGCTGGTTTTAAATCCTGAACAATATGAGACAATCCCCTTCGAAGTAATCTCCAATTTCCTCATCTCCCATCGAGATTGGATCGACGGAATATGTCTTACGGGAGGGGAACCATGCTTATTTGAAGATTTACCTGAATTTATGAAGAAAATCCGGAATTTAAGAATGAAGATAAAGCTTGACACGAATGGCACCTTCCCGGAAATGTTAAAGAGAGTGATAGACATCGGGCTGGTTGATTATGTGGCTATGGATATTAAGGCGCCCTTAACTTTTGATGCCTACAAGAAGTCGGCAAGGATAGAGAGTAAAGAACTACTTCGTAAGATTAGAGAAAGTATCGACTTAATAAGCAATTGCGGAATTGACTACGAATTCAGGACCACTGTGGTTCCAGGCCTCCACAGCGAGGAAGACATCCTGGAGATTGCACGCGAAATAGAAGGGGCAAAGAAATATGCTTTGCAGAACTTTTCTAACCGGGATACAATGGACATTGAGTTCCAGAAAATAACGCCTTACAAAATTGAAGATTTGGAAAAGATTCGCAAATTCAGCCTTCAGTATGTTCAATCCTGTGTAGTGAGAGGAAAGTAAAAATTATATGGAAAGAGTTAGGATTTTTTCAATAAATAAAAGTAGCAAAAAGGGCATTGTTAAAAAACCTGTAAGAGAAGCAATTCTCAGGAGAAATTGGGGATTGGTAGGGGATGCTCATGCCGGCATGGCACATCGCCAATTGAGCATTTTAGCAATAGAAAATATTACAAAGTTCGTTAATCGAGTAGAAAAGCTGGAGCGCTACAAAAATGTGAAGTTTGATATCGGCCCGGGAGATTTTGCCGAGAATATTACCACGGCAGGCTTTGACCTTGACAGTTTGCGGATTGGTACTAAGCTGAGGCTGGGAAATCGAGCTGTAATTGAGGTTACCCAGCGGGGTAAGGACTGCCACACCAAATGTGAAATACGGAAGTTAATAGGTAATTGTATTATGCCCAAAGCAGGTCTATTTGCAAGGGTAATCTGTGGAGGGAAAATAAGGGTGGGAGACCCAATAGAGATTGAGGAGGGACGTTTATGAGAGCTTCAACGATTAAGGATAAACTCAAGAGAGGAGAATATGTAATTGGTCCCTTTATGAAGTCCCGCGACCCAGCAATGGTGGAAATAGTAGGCCTTTCTGGATTCGATTTCGCAATTTTGGATATGGAACACAGTGCACTTTCTATTGAGAGTGTCGAAGATTTGATAAGGATGGCAGAAGTCAGGTCCATCGATTCAATAGTCAGGGTTCCGGAAATATCGGAATCTGCAATTTCGGGACCGCTGGACGCAGGAGCAAGCGGGCTCTTGGTTCCCCACGTTGACAACAAAACCCAGGCGGAAGAGGTGGTATTTCTATCGAAATTTTCTCCCTTGGGAGAAAGGGGAATGGATGTATTTGCTCGAGCTGCCGACTATTCCAACGTGCCAAAGGATACTTATCTTAATGAGGCAAACAGGAAAACTCTCTTAATTGTACAAATTGAGGGGAAGAAAGGAGTGGAAAACCTCGATGATATATTATCGGTTAAAGGCCTGGATGCTATATTTGTTGGCCCTTACGACCTCTCTCAGTCGCTGGGGGTTCCCGGCAAGATAGACCACCCCAGGGTTACAGAAAAGATTAAAGAAGTGGTGGGAAAGGTGAGGAGGGTGGGTCTCGCGCTTGGAATATATGTCGACGATGTGGAGACGGCAAAGAGATGGATCGATTTGGGGGTACAGTTTATTGCTCTTCTTGTCGATATGGTGATATTTTTTCAGGCCTGCCGTTCGCTGATTGCCCCTTTGAAAAATCTGAAAGAAAATCGGTAAAAGATAGTTCGTTCATTGCTAAAAAAATTTCTTGACCTGGGAAGGTCTGGAGTCCTCCCGAAAGGGAGGGATGTATTTGACCTTGCTTTCGCAAGGACTCCATATCACAAACTATCTTTCAAATGTCAGTCGATGTGGAGGCGATCCCGGTGTATCGGGATGGTCGCCCAAAGGAAGGGACGGCATGCCGAAAGATCGGCATAAAATACGTCCGTCCCTTACAGGCAAGCAAAGCTTAGGCTTTGCTGCTACTTTCAGAGCATTTAGTATAGGATTTAATTATGGCTGAATTCCTGTTGGGAATAGATATAGGGACAACTTCTTGCAAGGTGGGCCTATACGATTTGAAAGGCAATACGATTGCCCATGCTCTAAAAAGTTATCCTGTTTATCAGCCTGCTCCCGGTGAAATAGAGCAGAATCCCGAGGACTGGTGGAGGGCATTAAAGAGGGCAATTAGGCAGATAAGAGAGACGTCGAAAGTAAGAATGTCTTCGATTGTAGGCGTAGGTTTAAGTGGTCAGACTCCAACGCAAGTCTTTGTTGATAGAAAAGGTAAGATTTTGAGACCTGCCATTATCTGGAGAGATACAAGGAGTGTCAAAGAGGCTCAGTGGATCCGCAGGGCAATAGGGAAGAGGAGAATGGAAAAGTTTTTAGGAATGGACCTCCCCATACAGCCCAATTGGCCTCCCTCGAGACTTTTGTGGTTGAAGAAACATGAGCCCCAAATTTTGAAGGAGACGTTCAAGATTCTTCAGGCCAAGGATTTTATTGGATACAAACTAACAGGCCTTTTCTTCTCAGACAGATGGTGTTCTAAGGGAATGGCCAATTTGAGGACCGGTAAAGTTTCCAGTGAATTTTTTGAAATTCTGGGAATATCAGAGGATATAGTTCCTGAGATATACGAGCCATTTGAAGTTGTTGGTAAGGTGAAGAGAGATATAGAGGAGAGCATTGGTATCCCCTGCGGCATTCCTGTAGTTGCAGGTTGGAGCGATGCGCTATGTGGAATGCTTGCTATGGGTTCGCTCTCCGATTCGGGTCAGGCTTTCAACATCACCGGGACTTCGGAGATAGTGGGACTCACTACACGTTCTCTTCCCAAATCGACTCGCGGTCTTATGTCAATTCCTTCAACCATAACTCATACCATTTCTGTCCTGTACGGGCCCACCCAGTCTGGCGGCGATTCGCTGAGATGGGCAGGAGAGAGTCTTCTCGCCATCCCAGAAGAAGCCACCAATGAGGACTCTTCTATTGTGGGATTAGATTCGCTCTTGGGCGAGGCAGAATCCATCGTTCCTGGAAGCAAAGGTCTGATTTTTCTTCCCTACCTTGAAGGGGAGAGAGCACCGATTTGGGATGCGAGGGCTAAAGGACTCCTCATTGGCATAACAAGAACCCATCGAAGAGCCCACTTTATCAGGTCTATTCTTGAGGGGGTGGCTTACAGCGTGAGGCATTTGGTTGAAATTGCTGAAAAGTGCGTGGGGAGAAAGGTTGAGAAAATCAGGATAGCTGGTGGAGGAGCGAAAATTGACCTCTGGAATCAAATTAGAGCAGATGTTACTGGCAGGTGCATAGAAAAGTTAGAGGTGCTGGAGACTGGAACATTGGGTGCGGCTATGCTTGCGAGTTTGGGCATTGGCATACATAAAAGTTTAAGCGAAGTTAGTAAACAGATGGTCCGTGTGGCCAGTTCAGTGGAGCCAGATAAGGAACATGGCAAACAATACCAGAAATTGTTTAAGATTTATAAGAAACTCTACCCTCTCTTGAAGCCGGTATTGCACGAACTTTAACCGGAGTGGCGAAGCCAAGCTTTGCATTTTGGCACTCTAAAGAGCGCCCGACCGTGCGTAGGGTGACTCGTGCGCTCGGCCATTGGTTGGTCGCCCTTTAGGGTGACGAAGCGAAACTCAGTAGGGGTATCAATTGGAAGCAAGAAGATTAAGCCAGTTAGCGAGAAAACACCAAGAAGATTTGGTTAATTTTTTAAGAGATATGGTGAGAATTCCTAGCCTTTCTGGTCAAGAGAAGAGGATTGCTCGGCGGGCGAAAGAAGAGATGGAGAGGGCTGGGTTTGATGAAGTGTTCATTGATGGCATTGGAAATGTGGTAGGACGAATCGGCTCGGGAAGAGTAAGGATATTATACGATGCACACATGGACACTGTGGATATCGGGGATAAAAAAAACTGGAAACACGACCCTTTCGGGGCAGAATATAAAGGTGGTACCATTTACGGAAGAGGAGCATGTGATGATAAAGCAGGGGTTGCCTCAGCTATATACGGCGGTAAGTTAATTGTGGCGCTTGGTTTAAAAGGAGATTATACACTGTACATCGCTACCAGCGTGGAAGAGGAGTCGGCCGGGGGTAAGGGGATCGAATATCTATTGGTAGAAGATAGAGTGGCACCACATTTTGTCGTTCTTGCAGAACCGAGCAGTCTCAATGTTATTCGTGGACACAAAGGGAGGGTCGGGTTGAAGATTTCTCTTAGAGGAAAGGCGGCACATGCTGGCACGCCTTGGAAAGGGATAAATGCCATTTACAAAATGGCTCCATTAATTCAGAAGATAGAGAAATTGAACAGGAGACTCCCCTCCTCTGGTCGTCTGGGGAAAGGAACCGTAAGTGTAACCAAGATTGACTGCGAGAAGGCTTCGCTAAATGCGATTCCTGATAATTGTACTATTTACCTCGATAGAAGGACGAATGATGAAGAAACTCTCCAGAGTGTAAGGCGGGAATTAAGAAATCTTTTGGGAAGGAGTGCCAAATTGGAAATCTTGCAGAAGTTCTTTCCTGCATGGGAACTGCCGCGCCGACACCCTCTGGTTGTGTCTTCTCTGGAGACCTACAGGACTCTCTTCGGGAGTAGTCCGAAAGTTCTACTCTGGCCATTTTGCAGCAATGGAAGTTACACTATGGGAGAGAAAGACATACCCACGATAATTTTTGGGCCAGGGGAAGAGAAATTTGCGCACTCAGCCAACGAGCAAGTGAAGGTTGAGCAGCTTGTCAAGGGAGCAATGTTTTATGCCTTGCTGCCGGGAGTAATAGCGAAAAGATGTAGCAGCAGCTGAAGACTTCGACCTTGAGGGCTGGAATTATACAGGAAAAGTGGGGTTTTAAGGTACCCAATTTTGTACTTGACAGGTAATGATTTTTTTAGTAGAATTCGTTCACAGTTTATTTCATCCCTAATTAGTGAGCACTTCTTGGTTCATTTCACAACTCCTGGAATTGATTTACCGCTTCTAAGTTTACCATCCTTTAGCCAGTAATTGACTTCTTTAAAAGGGGTTTTACTGTGCAGTCTAAGTATCGATTCTCACCTAAATACTTATGCTATTTACAATTCAAAGTTCACTCGAAACAAAAAGATTAGAAATTTTGTAAATTTTGGAGGTGATGCCTATAGAAATGATACGCTAAACAACCTATGTAGGCACGATTTTAACCGTGCAGCACAGATTGAATGAGTGCGTACAATAAGAGAGAATTAACGAGGAAGTGTGTAGTACAATTTCAAATTGTGCAATGCAGATTTTGATACACGGTTTTAAGCGTGTAAATCAAGAAGGTCCCGATGAAATCGTGACGAGTGGGGTAGCAAAAGTTTGCATTATGGCACTCTGAAGAGTGCCCGACCAGATTAAGGTGGGTCGCCCTTCAGGGTGACGAGTAGAAGCGAAGCGAAAGGAGGGGAAAATAATGAAAATAGTTGATGTGCACTTGCATTTAGGGCCGTGCAAAGTGTTCGATTTAGATACTTCGGAACAGGCACTGATGGGAGCTATAGAAAAGAATAAGATTGACGCTGGGCTTGTTGAACCTTATCCAGGCGCGCCAGACGCCAAGAAGGTCCATAACGATATAGCCAAACTTATGAAGAAATACCCCAAGAAGATTTTTGGAGTTGCAAACGTTAATCCCCATCAGGACGAAAGAGAATATAATGCCGAAGTTGACCGGCTGATAAAAGACGAAGGGTTCGTAGGGATAAAACTGCATACTATTGGTCATGCGATAAGTCCTCTGGCGACCGATGCAAAGAAGGTCTTTGAAGCAGCGAAAAGGCATAGGGTTCCGCTAATGATTCATACCGGGGCAGGAATTCCATTTGCTCTCCCTTCACTTACTATCCCTATGGCCCAGGCCTATCCCGATTTGCCAATAATCCTTTTCCATTCGGGAATGGCTCACATCTATTCTACAGAAGCTTACATTGCAGCAAAACTTTGCAAGAATATCTATCTGGAAGGCTCCTGGATTTCTATTAATGAAAAGATGTGGTTTGTAAACGACCTTGGCTCAGAGAGAATAGTTCTGGGAACTGATTTGCCAGAAAATACAGCAGTCGAAATCTTCCAGTATAAATCTGCGGGTCTGAGTGATAGAGACCTCGCCAATGTTTTGGGAGAGAACGCTATAAAGCTATTTAAACTCAGGATTTAATCAAATTTTTGTTAAAGGAGTAGTCCCGATAAATTCGGGACGTCATAATTGCGAAGCTTTGCTTCGCTACTCCGAACTCAAAAAGAAGGAGGTGAAACCTTGGTTTGTGGGGTTTGAGTAATTGTATTAGCTTTCAGCACCAGGGAATGAAATGAGTAATGAAAAAGCTGGAAAAAAGGTTGGTGTTTGGCCACGCGGAACCGGTTGGGTTTGGGGTATGACCATATCCACCTGGGCTATATGGTTGTTCAATAGTTTTAACTTTGGCGCCGTGTGGACACTCGGTCCACTCCTCATAGATAAGTGGGCATTAACGCCTGGAGCGTGGGCCCTTTTCCTGGCAGCAATGCAATGGGTCAGGGGAGCATCTGGTGTCCCAGGAGCTGCTATTAGTGATAAAATGGGCGCGGGATACAAGAGGAAATATTTCTGGGGAGTCATGGTTATCTTCTATACCATCGTGTCACTTTTTACTGCTTTTAGGAATATCAGTGCTACATTCATAAGGTTTATCTTGCTTAGATGCGGCGTGCAGATAGGCTGTGGTGTGGAAGAGACCGTCAGGCCTTCTGTGGTAGCAGAAGTGTGGCCAGATGAGCATCGCGGATTTGCTCTGGGACTTACCCACACAGGATTTCCTCTGGGGGTTTTGTTATCTGGTTTGTTGGTCTCTTGGGTTCTGGGAAGGTTTGGCAGTGATAACTGGAGATATGTTTTCTATTTCACGTTGATTTCATTCGTTCCTTTGCTGTGGTATTACTCAATTTCTAAAAAAGGAGCTTATGAGAAGGCTTATGCGGAATTTGACAAAAGGGGACTGACCAAACCGAGTTTAGCAAGGGAAGTGAGTCAAGTTTCTGGTGCTCAACTGGTAGCAAGAACGCTCAAGATAAGAAATGTGCAGAGTGCAGCCATAAACGCCGGAATCTTTATGGGCGTTATTTCAATGTTTATGGCATTCTACCCGAAGTACCTGAGCGAAATCCACGGATTTAACTATGCTCAGGTGGCAGCACTTTCTGTAGCGTGGTCAATTACCGGAGCCTTATTTCAGGTTCTCTTGCCATGGTGGTCGGACAGATTGGGGAGAAAACCAGTGCTCACTTTAGCGGCAATCTGGATGGGTCTGGTTATGATTGCTCTTCCTTTCTGCACCACATTGCTCTTGGTCATATTAGTCCAGATAGCATATGGTTTTGTGATAAATGCTGTCTATCCGATACTTTATGCAGTGGGAGCTGAATCAGCAGAAAAAGGCGGAGTGGCTACTGCAGTGAGTATAGTGGCACTAATTCTCTTTCTCGGGGGCGGCGGTTTTCCGCTTCTCGTTTCACCGTTGATTCAGGCTTTTGGCGGATGGGGAGCGGTTCGAGGTTACATCTGGATATTCGCTATTATGGCCGTTCTTTGCTTCATAGCTGCTGCTATTCAGCACTGGAGAACTACCGAGACCGCAGTCCTCGCCAAGAAGTAAATATGTCGTGGACAATGCATTGATTTTTGGGGTAGGAGAGTGTAAAGCGAAAGAAAGGAGTAGCGAAGCGGAGCTTCGCCATTTGGAAGTGTAAAGTGAAGCTTGGCGATAGTTGGTCAAAGCGTCGTTTGCCACTGCGTAAGCTTTGGCTTAGGACGGGGGAAAGAAGGGAGCAAGAATAAATTTTTGAATTTTTTACTTGACAAAATAAAAAGCACTTTGGTAAAATCAATGAAACTCAGTAATAGAGTTTATGCTTCCAAGCCGAAAAATTACACTTCTAAGTGAAAGTATTGAATCCTGCCGAAAATTGGTTGTTATTTAATTTTTGAAAACGGTCACACAGAAAGGAGGTGAAGTTTAAAGTCTTAATTGTACGGATATTTTGCCGCCCGTGATATCGGGCGCAAAAAAAAAATTTTAGTGAAAAGGGGGGAGATTAATGAAAAGGAAGTTACTAGCTTTCGGCGTGGCTGGTCTTCTCGTGGTTCTCGTAGCGAGTATATGTCTTGCCGAGATTGAATTTTCCGTCGGCGGCCACTTTCGTGCCCGGAGTTACCTTGTGACTAATCCTGACCTCGTAAAAGGAGGCCCAGAAAGGTCCTACACTGATCAGAGATTGATTCTCAATCCAGTATTGAAGCTCAGCGATTTTATCCAGGTTAAAGCGCGCATCAGGGCTCTGGACTATATCTGGGGTCACAATGGTGTGCCTGGTCTTACTTGGCCGGAGATGATGGGGTGGGACGGTAGCGCAGCGAGCAACCAAGGCGAACTCGGAACTAACAATTTCCAGTGGGATCGAGCGTGGGTGCATCTCTTCTTTGGCAAATATGGGAGCCTCCAGATTGGTCGCCAGAAGACCGATTTGTTCCATAACTTCTCCATTGCTGAAGACGATACCTATCCGAGATACCACTACATAACGCCAGTCTTCGCTCTGCCAAAGGATAACAACATAATGTTTGGGATTCTCTACGATAAGAGAACCGAGGGTGACCCGGATATTGGCGGTGCCCAGGATTCTTTTGCCTGGTGCCCGTGGGTCTTTTTCTGGAATCCCAACCTGACAATTGGCTATGTCTTCTTTGTGTGGGATTGGGCTGGCGTAGGTCCGGCGGGTGAAGCCTCAAACTGGATTATGCATGATGCTATGATCAATGCCAAGGTTGGTCCACTTGACATCAAGTCAGAGATTGACTATCTCCATGGTAGGGAGATTGGTGGATGGCGCGAGCTCAGGAGCACTCTGGAGTTCTTTGTTGATGTTGGCGCTCCTATACCTTCTCCAGTTGTCAACAGGGCGAGTGTTGTGGTTGGTCTTTTCTCAGGGACAACTGACGACGACCCACTTCTGTATAATAGTGGTTCCATCGGTTCAAATGAAGACTGGGTTGATGAGTGGAAGATTGACCTGATTCTCTGGGACCAGATATACAATACCATTCGCAATGCTTGGATTATCCGGCCAAAGATAGACTTTGTGGTCCCGAACAGCAAGTTTGGCGGATTTGTCTCAGCCTGTATGTCCCTTGCGGACCAGGAAGCCCAGTACAATCCAGGTCCATTGCCTCTTACGGCTGGCGATGAGAAGACCATAGGGACTGAAATTGATCTGGGAATCAATTACACCTTGGGACCGAGACAGACTATTGAGTTGGTCTTGGGCGTCTTTATGCCGGGTAAATATTTTGCTGACACTAACCAAGATACCACTATGGGTGCGGCTCTGAAGACACACATCAGGTTCTAAACAGACAAGGGAGAAACTTGCAAGTTTCTTTCTCTGGAATGACCAGCGAAGTTTTGAGAAGGTAGGACAGCCAAAGTTGACTTTGTCAACCCGCGCTGTCCTACCTCTCCTTCTACAGCGAGTGAATTTCCTTGTTGGTCTTGGGTCGACGAAGCGCACAAGAATGGTTTTGCACAGATCGAATCTGTGCCTGCAATAGAAAAAATTGTAGGCACAATTTTAAATTGTGCGGATCTGTTGGACAAACAAGCAAATTCATAATCTATTTTATATCAAGCCGGGAGGCGCGTCTCTATATTACTTTCCTGTTTCCTCTCAAGAGTAACCTCGTAGTTTCAAGAAAGGGAACCACCGAAATTTCAAATCGGGTTTTTACTTCAGAGAGTTTTCTCTCTGAACGAAGCTTTGCTTCTCTACTCTTTGTCACCCTAAAGGGCGACCGATCTAATCTGGTCGGGCACTCTTTAGAGTGCGGTTTTCAGCAGCTTACTAATATACTGGAGTCCTCCGATTTCATCGGAGGTTCAAGTCCATCCTCCCTTTGGAGAGGACTCCAAAAATAATATTGGGAGAGTTGTTTTGTTGTCAAATTTCAAAAGTCGATAAAGGAAGGAGGTGAAAAAGAATGAAGAGAGCGTGGATTATTGCAGTGTTACTTACTTTTGCTGTGGCAATGGTTGCATCAGCGGCGACAAAGGTGGCGATAGTTCAGGGGAACGAGAAGGTATTGAA
>Ga0315314_1004418_pt1 | contig 10570 bp, 17 predicted proteins | sample TDP9_MG_FD_203631 | JGI IMG/M metagenome (GOLD analysis project Ga0315314, IMG submission 203631) | Freshwater sediment microbial communities from Lake Towuti, South Sulawesi, Indonesia - TDP9 | ecosystem: Environmental > Aquatic > Freshwater > Lake > Sediment | place: Indonesia: South Sulawesi... | reverse complement strand
CCGACCATCTATCATCTATTTGTCCCCTTAAGACGAACTTCCTTCCTGCATAATCCCATGTTATCGAATTAAAGTACTTGCAGTTCTTGCAAGACTCCTCAGCGTTTGCCACAGGCACTTTTTCAGTTAACCTGGGTTTGTAGACTTCATTGAGATAAAAGCCGCAGAAAACGTACCCTCCTACTTCAGGATCTACACCCTCTATCACTCCAACGTCACCAAGAACTAGCTTCTTACCCCACTTCTTGCAGAGCAACCATGCCACTATCACTCGCCTCCTTACTCGAAAATCAATCGAAAATCGAATATATATATTTATGGTGCGTTGATGTGTACTTTAGTACATAAAAATTCTTTTTTAAAAAATATTCTATAGAATTAATGGTGGAATGGATGGATATTCTGGAACCTACAAGGGAGAGAGGCACTACTCTTGTTGATTTAATCGACAGAATTCTGGATAAAGGGCTTGTAATCAACGCAGATATCACAGTTTCGGTTGCTGGTGTAGAGTTGCTGGGCATCAAAATAAGGGCTACTCTTGCATCTTTCGAGACTGCAGCAAAGTATGGCTTAGATTTCCCTTCAGGAACCACTTATGAAACTGCGGCATGGAAGGAGGCACAAATAGACAAAGAGACTTGTCCTCAATGTAATAAGAAGGTGGAGAGAAAAGAGCTTCTTCATATAGGATGCCCGTGGTGTGGATGGAGAAGCGCTTTAGCAAAGGGTGAATTACAGAAGCCTATAACAGTGCAAACCAATGTGCGCCGTAAATCAAGAAAGATGGAAGTTGAGAGGTATGCATAAGCACAAGAGGTGAGAAAATGGAAATTAAAAAGGTTAGCGAAGCTGCAAAGATGTTTTTCAAAGACATTGCGGGCAAGCCTGCTACTGTGATTGGTGTAGAGAAGGTTGAGGAAGGCTGGAAGGTTTCACTCGAAGTAATCGACGATTCTGGAGCAGGTTTCGACCCTATCCTTGGCTTATACGATATTACTTTAAACGAAAAGATGGAGGTAATAAGTTACGATCGGAGGAGCTTGAGGAGAAGAAGCGATCTAGAATGGCGTGCTCCTGCTATAAGGTGAGTAAATGTCCAAGAGAAGACATATCGATGATATAGAGTTCAGCTCTATATTCAGAGGATTAGAGAGGGCTCTACGTTTACTTGATGGAGTGCTTAAAAATGGCGAAGTTAAGAAAGCAGGAGAAGTTAAAGATTTATTGGGAATTAAAGGTAGTCACATGGTATACAGTTACTCTTTAAGAACATTGAGAGATGATAAAATTGAGAGACCAACTTCCAAAAGATCTTTAATCCAAGAATTTCCAGAAGAATCAGGGAAAGAGCCCCTTATAGATATCTTTGATAGTAAAGACCATTTGACTTTAATCATTGATTTGTCCAGATTTAAGGAGGAGGATATTAAGTTAAAGCCTATTGGCAGTAAACTCATAATATCTATCAACAATTTAACTTATAAGGAAATATCTTTACCAACCACCATTAAGGCTGATAAGATTAACACAAGTTATAGAAACGGCATTTTAGAGGTTAGATTGGAAAAATGTAAAGATAAGGGGCATTAACTTGGCATTATCGTTAATTCTCACAAAACTTATTTGGGATTTGACAACAACTCTTCTGGATTCGATCTCTCAATACACGGACCGAGAATATCTTAATATTCTTCGGGATAAACTAAGTGAAGTTCGATTGCTATACGAGACAGGGAGAATAAGCAGAGAGGAATACAAGAAATTAGAGATCGAATTAATAGAGCAGATAAAGAAGGTATCTTATGCTACATATGCCAAGAATAGGCAAGGGCAAATCATAGACGTAAGATTGTAGCCTTATTGAGATTAAAGGGTATGTAAGAGATGATTGTTTGAATGGAAAGCATTCTGCAACCAATAAGAGAAAAACACGCAACGCTTGTTGACTTGTTAGATAGAGTCTTAGATAAAGGATTAGTCATCAATGCAGATATCATCATGTCTGTTGCTGGCATTCCATTACTTGGCGTTAATCTGAGAGCTGCACTTGCAGGCATGGAGACTATGCTAAAGTATGGTGTACTAAAGGATTGGGATGAACGTATACGCTCCTATGCACGAAAAGAAGTTAAGAAAAAAGATGCCGAAGAAGAGTTCATAGATGCAATACCAAAAAATAAGATGAGAAAGCAAGCAATGTTAACTTGCAAGTCGATAAAATGAGGGGTTATTCATGGTGCTAGATGTAGATGAAGACAACCTTAAGCATGGTGTACTTGGGCTTGTTGTAGCTCTTGTTGAGATAATAAGGGATGCACTCAGACTTCAAGCCTTTAAGAGAATGGAAAGTGGAGATTTAACAGAGGAGGAGTGCGGAAGGCTAGGGCAAGCGCTTATGGATATAGATGTAGCGATTGAGGAGATAAAGAAAGAGCAGGGAATAGTGGAGTCAGTTCAAAAAATTAGAGATGGCTTAGATAGCATAGTAGATGATGTATTAGATAAATTTCTGAATTCGGAAAGATGGGCAGATGAAGCTAAAAAACAGAGAATTTAAGATGAATCCTCATCTAACGGAGGAAGAAAGGATCATTAAACGTGCACCAGCATGCATCTCCATAGGCTTATACTCTAACTCATGGAGGCCGGTCAATCTAATCCTTACAAGTAAGAGGCTACTTTTCTGTCAGCCCTCATTTAAAGTAATAGTTGAAGTTGCTCTAGATAGAGTGAAAGATATTTGGATTGTGAAGAGGAAGTTCATACTTGGATTAAAGAGAAAAATGATTTGCATAGTCATGGAAAAGGGGTATCAATACTTTGCTGTTAATAATCCTGAGAGATGGAGAGACGATATTATGTTAGCAAGAAACTTTCGATAAGATTTTCTTATTTAATGTCCCATTGAGTATAAGCATGCCTGCCAAAAAAACTGAGAGAGTTAGAACAGTGGAAGAGGTCAAGAAGGGAAGATACGTTTACTGTATTGTAGAATGTGAAGATAAAATAAGCTTCGGCAAAACAGGTATCGATGATAATGAGGTATATACAATACCATATAAGAACATCAGCGCAGTTGTGCATGATTGTCCTCTTGAGCCATACAAAGGGGATGAGGAAAAAGTGAAAAGTTACGTTTTAAAACATCAAGAGGTTATTGATGTTATCTTTGAGAAATTCGGCACAGTGCTTCCAATGAGTTTTGATGTAATAGTTAAAGGTGAAGAAAACGTTAAAAAATGGTTGAAAAAAGAATATGAAAAATTCAAAGACAAGTTAAGTAAATTTAAGGGAAAAGTCGAATTTGGGGTTCAAATATTTTTGGATATGAAGATTATGGCTGAAAAGATCACAAATACAAGTGATGAGATTAAGAAGCTAAGAGAGGAGATGGAAAGAAAGCCAGAAGGCATGGCTTATTTCTATAAGATGAAGATAGAAAATGCATTAAAAAGAGAAATGGAGATGAAAGCAGACGTGCTTTTTAGAGAATTCTATGATAAAATTAGGAAGTTTACTGAAGATATTCGTGTAGAAAAGCTGAAGAAAGATAAGGATAAACAAATGCTGATGAATTTATCCTTGTTAGTAGATAAAGGAAAAATTGAAGAGATTGGGAGAGAGTTAGCGAAAATTAAGGAAATGAAGGGTTTTGATGCGCGTTTTACTGGACCTTGGCCACCTTATAGCTTTGTTTAAAAATTTCTAAAGTATCGAATATCGAATATAGTATTAAATACAGATATTGTACTAAAGAGTTAGTTATGCAAGTATCGCTACCCTTCTTGGATGAGAAAGAGAGCAAGATTGTGAATATAATGAAAGATGCAGAGGGAGATATGTTTAGGATCGATCTGAGGAAGAAGGTTGGCGGGAGTAACACCACCTTCATAAAGAAAATAGCCAGCTTAAAGAAGAAGGGTATAATCGAGGAGTATAAAAGATCGAATGGAAGGTTAAGGACAGCATACAAATTCACAGATCATGCCAGACGCTTATTCGATTTAGACAAGATACTTAGCATGGAAAAATGGTTTTCAGCCCATCAAAAGATAGAGCTATTTCCTGAGCTTGAGAGTGTTGCCCAGATGATGGTCAAAGATGATTTAAGCATATACAAAATGCTAGGCATCGAGCCTCTGCACATATCTTTAGAAACATCGCTGGCTACTGATATGCACCCAACTATGAAGGAGGAAGATGTCAGGGAGACGTTGTCCATGATAAGCGCTTTTCTTCAGAATATTGTGACAGGTAGGCTGAACCCGAGGTTAGATAGAAAAGTCGAGGGCTACATAATCTTTCATTATCAATTGGAGAAGCCTAAAGAGGAGATTCAGCAATTGCTACCACAATGCTTGATGGACTATGTTAAGGCTAAAGATGCTCTTGAACAGCATAACGCTGTCAGCAGATTGGTAGAGTTAGCAATTCATCATCCAGATTTATTGCCTATGCTAACCATGGCAGCCTCAACAATAGCTCGATCTTTAAGGCTTGAAAATGAGCTTCAGATTCTACTTGAGAACTACAAATCCTATAAGGAGGGAGAGAAGCCCATGCACTGGACTTGCATACGACTTGCAATATCAGCCTTAGAGATCTTCAAAAAGCTGTATGACTCTTATAAAGAAAGATCCTCGATGTAGTTATATTTAACATCTTCACTCGTTAATTTTTATCTACATACTTATCTTAGGTATCCGTGTAATCCGCATTCCTGGATGTTCGTTCTTAACGTGGCTAAGAAAATCGCTCAGCCAAAAGAAAGCAGCCTTATCTTCTGCACATCTATACCTAGCTTTTAAGGGCTTAGTTTTGGCAAATATAGGTCGATAGACCGATTTATACCTAGGTCTATAAACAGGATGATATTTTGGTACGAGACCATATTTAATAAATATTGGCTTTACCTTGGCTTCTTCATGGGCTTTTGCCTCTTTTGTCCAAATTTCATGGCACTTTCTTTTAGCTTCAATAAGCGCAGGTAAAATGGCTTCTAATTCTTCTCTTGTATATTTGTGAAATTGTTGCCTTCGCTTGTTTATTAAAGCATCCCATTTCGGTTGGAAGATCGATCGAAACCCAGCTCGATAGACTGGTCTATAGCTTGGTCTATAAGTAGGTCGATATTTTGGGATAAACTTATACCATGTCCAAGTGATGGTACTCCTCTCCATTTCTATCAGGCTTCTTTATTATCCCTTTCCTCAAATGCCTTTTGATGTAATTTAGTACATGAAAATTCCTTTAAGACAGGCTAAATATACCTATATAAAATGCCAAATGTGCAAGTACTTCTAACATTTGATTTTGAGGAATGGGAGGTTAATGCTGACTTATACACAAAAACAAAGCGAATAGTGGACTTACTTATGGAGAGAGAGTTGCCTGCAACTTTCTTTCTGGATGCTGAAACAGTTTTAAAGTACCCCGATGCAGCTAGACTGCTCTTAGATGGGCAGTTTGAGCTTGCACTGCATAGCGATTACCACTTCACTACGAATAACTCGTCTTCACCAGATCTAGACTTCAGTCGCCAGAACCATGAAACTCAAGTCACAAGGTTAATGAAAGCAATAGCCATGATACGAGAGGTGATTCCCAAATTTAATCCAAAGGGCTTCAGAGCCCCTGGCTTAAGATGGAACGAAGAACTGTACATTTCACTCCACATACTTAACTTCCTTTACGATAGCTCTCAGCAAGATAAATTTGCATTCAAGCCCTTTCTTAAGAACGGCATTGTAGTATTTCCAGTAAACTGTGGGGAGCATGACTCTTCTTGCTATAAGCAAAAGCCTCAGTACGTGATAAACGACTGGATAGACAAATTCAGAAGTGCATGCAGAGCTGCGAATGAAAGTGTAAAGCCCTACTTCCTCATGCTGGCTCACCCCTCTGTCTCTGGGAGATACAAGTATATCGGAGTGCTGAAAGCCATCCTCAACCACATCAGCTACTATGATGTGGAGTATTTGACATGTAGTGAGGCAGCACGTAGATATTTGAGGGAAAGAGGGCTGGAGCTTCTGCAGAGTAAATGAGGAAGTTTGGGCTAATAAATTGAGACTTGAAATGATGGGCTTTGAATTTCGATCTATTTTTTTAATATTACTTAATAATGTTAAATTTAAATTCAAAGATTAGGGTGATAAGAAATAATGGAAACTGTAATTGAAAAGTGGTCAAGGGATATCGGAGAGATGGAAAGCGAGATAGCAGTGATGAAAGATGCACTTGATGTCTATACCAATCAATTCCGTATGAGAGTTAACACTCTGAAGAATTCTTTTAAAACTTTCGCTAATGCAATGCGTGCAAATGCTAACGCAATAAGCGCTCGTATATGGGGGACGCAGGAAGCTAAGGAGGCATGGCAAAAGAAGTACGGTCGGTAAGCCTGTTTAGGTGTGACCATGTCTAAAGTATTACATCTTTCAGGAGGCAAGCTAGGAAAGTTCATGGTAGGGAGCCCACAGATATACCTCGCTAGTCCAAAGTACCTCTACGTTGCAAGCCCAAAGAACATTTACTTGTCAAGTCCTAAGCACTTCTACCTTGCCAGTCCTCAATTATGGGATGATTTTTCTATAAAAGTCTGGCGCGCCCAACTTGAGGAAAGAATAAAGTCAGATGATTCATACGCCAGAAAATTCTTAAATGAGGTAGATGAGCTGGCTAAGAAGATTGAGCCGATGAAAGAAAGAGTAGTTGCTTTCAAAAAGGATTTCGATGCCAGAGTGGAACAAAGAGAGGAGCGAATCTGGGGTTGAGGTAAAGAAATGGAAGAGAATACTGAACGTGTATATTCCTACATAATGACATATGGGGAGTTTGGAGCACGTCCACATCAAATAGCTAAGGCCTTAAATCTTCCTGAAGCCACAGTTATAGAAGCTCTGATGGAACTGGAAAGACAGGGTAAGATAGCTCTAAGAAGTTCGAATATAGAATGGAAGTTTAAAAAGCCAAGATAAGCTGAACCACACTAAGTTGGCTCACCTTTAGAATTTTCATTATATTTTTTATTTTATAGTAATTTTGGTATGAGGGTAATTTATGTCAAACAACTATATCGTAGTCAGGCAGTTTTTGTCGAGTGATATAAAAAGAGTGATGGAGATCGAAAGAGCATCGATCAAGGAGATTACCCCACTCTCCCATCTATCCAGATATTATGAGATTCCTCCTTGGGGCTTCATCGTGGCAGAGATCGATGGAATAGTCATAGGATATATTGTTACAAACATTAAGGATGTTAATGGAAGAAAAGAGGGGCACGTATTGGCTATTGCAGTAGATCCAGCCTATAGTAGAAAAGGGGTTGGCACACAGTTACTATCAAATATGGAAAAAATCCTTAAAGACATGGGAATAGATGAAATAGGATTGGAGGTGAAGGTTAGTAACATCAATGCAAGAAGGTTCTATAAGCACCTAGGCTTTAAGGAGTCTAGAATATTAAAGGGATATTATAGGATGAGGGGCTATACAGAGGATGCAGTTCTCATGGTCAAGCGTCTCTTCTGATGAGATTATGAATTAAATAAAGCTAGAATTTTTATTTTGATCGAATTTTTGAATAATGCTATTTAATTTTAATGATAAGACTTTACTTAAGGTGAAATAGAAAAATGGCAGCAGGCGTTCCACCAGCTCCGGTCAGTCTACTTGAAGTTCTTGACAGAATTCTAGACAAGGGAATAGTCATTGATGCTTTCGTAAGGGTCTCCTTGGTCGGCATCGAGCTCCTCACCATAGAGGCAAGGGTCGTTGTCGCCTCGGTAGAAACCTACCTTAAGTATGCAGAGAGAGTCCACGAAATCGGGCTAGTAGCAGCACCAGCACCAAAAGCAGCATAAAGAGGGTAACTCGATAGGGGGTACCCCCACCTTTTATTTTTTATGAAGATTTTAAAGAGGAATTAACTTAAAGGTTAGAAGGATGTTTACTTCTGCTCAATTCCTTGCTTTACTCATACCTTATCTTCACAAAGTTGTAGGGTGGCCATGGACCGCTGAAGATGAACTCTAGTCCTTTAGGCTCATACCTGCTTTTTATTCTTTCCAAAGCAATTTTAAAATCATCTACATTGCTCTTATGTAAGAGAAATGCTCCATTAAGGATCATATAACCTACCATTCTAGATTTTCGAGAATCGATAGCATGCTTCTTAAGCTCCTCAAAAATGGCTTCAGAGTATTCGTCTGCCTTTCTGTTCAATTCATCCTTTATTGCCACATCTAGTTTTGCCTTTAAAATTTGCCCTATCCTTTGTGGCTTGCTTTTCATCTCTCTTTCTATGCCCTTGACCTTCTCACTAGTCCTTCTAACTTCATCTATAGCTCTCTTTGGTTGCCATAATATTTTTACTCCAACTTCGATCTTATCCCTTAACCTTTCGAACTCAGCCTTGAATTCATGATATAGCGTTGTAAGGGATTTCTTTAAGTTCTCTTCACCCTTGAAGATAGTGCAAAACTTTAGAGGGAGAACTGTATAATCTTGCATAACCCTTTGAATAACATTCATATGCGCTAAAGCGTTTTCTTCATTAGGCTCGTACTCTAAAAGAGGTGTATTGCTAACAACTGCGCTTATATCCTTATAAGGAATTGTGTAAACTTCGTCATCACGATTACCAATCCCAATTTTACCAAAGCTTATCCTCTCTCCACACTCTATGATGCAATAAACGTATCTTCCTTCTTCAGCCATTTTTATCACTAATTTTACTATTATTGAGTAGTGGGCCAGGCAGGATTCGAACCTGCGACCTTCGCTGTGTAAGAGCGACGTCCTAAACCAGGCTAGACGACTGGCCCTAATTGGCATCTTAAAAGGATGTTAATTAAATTTGTTTATATCGATCAAAAGCTAAATAGTAAACCGTTATTTTCTTAATACAAAGGTTATTTTCAAGTTAAGAGTTAAAGATGATGGAGGGATGCTTATGGAGGCTAGGATAAGGCAACCAGTAGTTGTAGTATTGGGTCATGTAGACTCTGGCAAGACGTTGCTATTGGATAAAATAAGGGGAACAGCGGTTCAAGCAAGAGAGGCTGGGGGCATGACTCAGCACATAGGAGCGAGTTTCTTCCCAATGGATACATTAAGGCATATCTGTGGTCCACTTTTATCAAAGGTAAAAGGTGAAGTGAGAGTCCCAGGATTATTGGTTATAGATACACCTGGTCATGAAATATTTGCCAATTTAAGAACAAGGGGAGGCTCTGCTTCAGATATCTCCATATTGGTTATTGATGCCATTCGTGGCTTTGAAGCTCAAACCTATGAAAGTATAGAGATATTGAAGAGTAGAAGAGTTCCATTCGTGATAGCTTTGAACAAAATCGATTTATTACCAGGATGGAGAGTAGGTCCTTCCCCTCGCCTCACAGACTCATTAAAGATTCAAGATAAATCAGTGATAGATAAGCTGGATGAATCCATCTATTCAGTCGTTGGCACTTTATCGAAATTGGGCTTTAGATCAGAGGCTTTTTATAGAGTAAAAGACTTCGCTCGAGAAGTAGCCATAGTCCCTGTTAGTGCCAAGACTGGAGAAGGAATCCCTGAGCTATTGACAGTATTGATAGGATTGACTCAGCAATATTTGAAGAGCAGATTGGCTGTCACATCAGAATTGGCAAGAGGGATAATACTTGAAGTGAAAGAAGAGGTAGGTCTTGGGCATACTGCCAACTTGATTCTCCTTGATGGTGAGCTTAAGATAGGAGATAACATCGTCTTAAGTAAAAGAGATGGAGCTATTGTATCTAGAGTAAAGGCTATGTTCATGCCAAAGCCTTTAGATGAGATGAGAGATCCTAGAGATAGATTCACTTCTGTTGATAAAGTTGTGGCTGCTGCTGGTGTGAAGATAGTCACACCAGATCTTGAGAGTGTATTAGCTGGCTCACCTATGCTGGAGCTTAAAGAGTTAGAGAAGGTTGATGAGATGAAGAGAAGAGTTGAAAGTGAGGTTAGTAGCGTCTTCATTATTACGGATAAAGTAGGTGTTGTAGTCAAGTCCGATACACTAGGTACTCTTGAAGCTATTGTGGATATGCTCAAGAGAAGGGAGGTGCCAATAAGGATAGCAGACATAGGCCCTGTAACTAGAAGAGACGTTGTTGAAGCAAGCACTGTAAAGAGCGAAAATCCATACTATGGTATAATAATGACTTTTGGCGTAAAATTGTTACCAGATGCTGAAGAGGAGGCTTTATCTAAGGGCATAAAAGTCTTCACAGACCCTATCGTTTACAACTTAATACAGAATTATATAGATTGGGCTACTTCGGAGAGAGAAATCGCTGAAAGGAAAGATTTTGAAGCAATAACTCCACCATGTAAGATACGTGTATTGAGAGGGTTTGTGTTCAGAAGAAGCAATCCAGCCATTTTTGGCATTGAGGTTTTATTAGGGAGGCTTAGGCACAAGGCTACTTTGATGAACGATCAAGGAAAGATAGTTGGCACTATACAGCAGATACAAGATAAGGGTGAAAAGATCAACGAAGCACCTATCAATGCTCAGGTTGCCATTTCCATGCAGGAG
>Ga0315314_1004417_pt1 | contig 10573 bp, 11 predicted proteins | sample TDP9_MG_FD_203631 | JGI IMG/M metagenome (GOLD analysis project Ga0315314, IMG submission 203631) | Freshwater sediment microbial communities from Lake Towuti, South Sulawesi, Indonesia - TDP9 | ecosystem: Environmental > Aquatic > Freshwater > Lake > Sediment | place: Indonesia: South Sulawesi... | reverse complement strand
CTTCAGGGGTGGAATGTCTTCTTTGGGTATGATTCCGCCTGCGAACACCAGCACGTCGTCTAAGCCCTTCTTTTTGAGCAACTCCATTATTCGTGGAAACAGCGTGTTGTGGGCTCCAGACAAGATACTCAGACCGATGACGTCCACGTCTTCTTGAAGAGCGGTTTCAACTATTTGTTCGGGCGTCTGTCTCAACCCCGTGTAGATGACTTCCATGCCTGCATCTCGTAAGGCTCTGGCAACTATCTTGGCGCCCCGGTCGTGGCTGTCGAGTCCAGGCTTGGCAATTACGACCCTAATTTTTCTCTCCTTATCCTTTTTGCTCATCTGAGTTCTTCAACTCCTTTCTAAACAATTATTAATTCTTGATATTCGCCGAAGACTGAGCGTAACACGTCGGTGATTTCTCCCAAGGTGGCGTATGCTTTTACCGCTTCGATTATTGTGGGCATGAGGTTTTTGTTTTTGTCGGTGTCGTCATGCAGTTTAGAGAGCACTTCTTTCACTTTTCTCTGGTTTCTTTCTCTTCTGACCGTCTGCAGTTGCGTTAACTGCTTCTTCTCTACGTGTGGATGAATGCGCAGGAGGTCGATTGGCACCCAGTCCTCTTCAACTTCGAAGTCATTGACGCCCACAATTATTCTTTCTTGACGTTCAACCTCTTTCTGGTACTTGTAGGCGCTGTCGGCTATTTCCTTCTGCATGAAACCCTTTTCGATGGCGGAAATAACGCCGCCCATACTGTCGATTCTGTCAATGTATTTCATAGCTCTTTCTTCCATCTCGTTGGTTAAAGCCTCTACATAGTAGGAGCCAGCCAACGGGTCGATTGTGTTGACAACTCCACTTTCATGCGCAATAATCTGTTGGGTGCGCAGCGCAACCCTGACCGCTTCTTCTGAGGGTAAGCAAAGGGCTTCGTCGAAAGAGTTTGTATGCAACGACTGGGTGCCGCCTAAAACGGCTGCCAAAGATTGAAACGCCACCCGAATAAGATTGTTCACTGGCTGCTGCGCGGTCAAAGTGCATCCCGACGTTTGAACGTGCATGCGCATCCACATTGAACGTGGGTTCTTAGCCTTGAACCGTTCCGTCATGATTTTTGCCCACAGTCGGCGTGCAGCCCTGAACTTGGCTATTTCTTCGAGAATGTCGTTGTGTGAGGCGAAGAAGAAGGAAAGCCTGTGGGCGAATTCGTCTACTTTTAGGTCGCGTTCAAGAGTGGATTCCACATAGGCTATGCCGTCGGCTAGTGTGAAGGCGAGTTCTTGCACGGCGTTTGAGCCTGCCTCCCGTATGTGGTATCCGCTTATGCTTATTGGGTTCCAGTTGGGCAAGTGATGAGCGCAGTACTCGATTAGGTCAACCGACATCTTGAGGGCGGGTTTAGGCGGGAAGATGCAGAGTTTTTGAGCGAAAAACTCTTTCAGGTTGTCGTTTTGGGTTGTTCCACTTAGTTTTTCTCTGGGCACGCCTTGTTTGTCGCCCACAGCCACGTACATGGCTAGGAGCATGGCTGCTGGTCCGTTGATGGTCATGCTTGTGCTCACCTTGTCCAGCGGTATGCCGTCGAGTAGGACTTCCATGTCTTTTAGGCTGGAGACCGCCACGCCGCATTGACCTACCTCGCCCAAGGACATGGTTTGGTCTGAGTCATAACCCGTGATGGTTGGGTAGTCGAAGGCTATGCTTAAACCTGTCTCGCCCTCCTTGAGCAGGTACTTGAACCGTTGATTGGTCTGTTCCGCTGTGCCGAAACCAGAGAACTGGCGCATGGTCCAGAGGCGACCCCTATACATTGTGGCGTGCAAGCCTCGGGTAAAGGGTGCCTTGCCTGGAAAGCCCAAATCTTTCAGATAGTTCATGCCTTCAATGTCTTCGGGCGTGTACAAACGCTTGACTGGGATGCCAGAAACGGTGTAAAAGTTGTTCTTTCTTTCAGGGTGCCGACTCACCCAGCTTGGCACGGTTGTTTTTTCCCATTTTTGCCGTGCTTTTTTGATTTCTGTCAGTTTGCGTTGGTTAAACACCTTTGTTTTAGCCTCCGAAGGGGTATTTACCATTCTCTCAGACAACCTAAAAAGTTATTGTTACTCCTTTTTCTTGTTTGGGTCGTCTCTTGCCATGTTGGTTGCCTTTCCGACTAGTTCAAGCCCTTATGCATGATGCAGTCAGTAGTTAGTTGTTCAACACTGGAGAGTCTTTGTTGAACGAACAATGCGAGGGCTCATCTGATAGTTATGTCACAGCAGAAAACCTGTGTGGCACCACAATTAAGGGCATGTGCCTAGTCTTTTGAACATTCGCCTATGAACAGAATTGCATTAATACCTCTTGATGCAAAATGTGTTTCTGGGAGAGAAAAAGGAAAGTGGATAGAATCGACAAGGTTCTTCTCATTTTGCCCCTTCTTCCTATTGCAGATTTGTGGTCTACAATGTTCGGACTAAGTTTCGGTGGTGAAGAAGTGGGAATCTTGGCTCGACCCTTCTTGGAAAATTATGGCGCATACGGACTGGTGATGCTTGCCGCTTCGGCTTCCATCATGTTTCTGGTTTTTATGCATGTGGTGATTTACATTAAAAAATTGTTCGTTGAAGAATTAAGGTTTAGAGGGATGTGGCACATTCTAGCCGTTCCGCTTTACTGGATTTTCCTGCTCGAAGCCGTGTATGCTTCCACGGTTGTCTTGAATTTCCTCGTTCCCTTAGCTCTTCCAATAACTGAAACAATCATCTTAAGAGTTGTTTTCGTTGGCGCATACTTTGCATGTGTCAGCGCTTTAACTAAGCATCAGATAAGACAACTTCCACGTTTCTGAAAAACGTGATTGCGCCTAAAAGATTTCTACTACGACGCAATAAAGAGGAGTCTATAATGTCGGACAAAGAAATTCCATTGTCGGACAACTATTGGAGCCCACGCATGCTTTAATCCATTAAAAAGGTTTTTAATAAAAAAAGAAAAGGGTTTTGTTTATTTTGTTGGTTTGAAGTGTTTGATGTCGTTGATTGAGCCTTCGCGCTTTTCTTTGGGTTTGAACACAGCCTCAACTTTCATGCCGATTTTGACTTCTTCTGGGTTGACTCCCTCAAGCTTGTGGATGAGTCCGCCGTCTGTGTCGTCTATTTTTATCATTGCGTAGATTGTTGGCTGTTTCAGTTTGGCGCCTTCTAAGTTGATGTATGCCACAGTGTAGGTGAAAACCATGCCTCTGCTGCCCACCTTTACCCATTCTTCAAGCTTTTCAAAGCATCTCTCACAGCAAATGCGGGGTGGAACATAAACTATGCCGCATCTTTTGCACTTGGCTCCCATTATTCTTCCGTTCTTCTTGATCTCTTGAAAGAATCTTTCGCCAGCTATGCCTAACGTGTAGATGTAGTCGGTTTCCATGTGTCCTGGCCAGTGTCTAATCTCTTGGGGGTCGCGAATTTTTTCAAGGGTCATGTGCATATTCCTCCTATACTGGTTTGAAGTATTTGATGTCGGTGATGGCGCCTGCTCGCTCCTTCTCGGGCTTCCAAACAGCCTTCACCTTCATGCCGAACTTCACCTTCTTCCAGTCGATTTCGCCTAAAGTGTGCAGTATGCCCATGCTTGGTGACGCGCCGTCTATGTCGATGACCGCCACTATGATTGGCTCCTTGATCCTGCTCGCGTCGCCCGCTATGAACGAAACCGAATACGTGTTGATGGTTCCAGTGTCTTTCACGTAGGTCCACCCGTCCGTTGGCTTGAAACACTGCTCACAGAACATGCGAGGCGGAACCATGATTCGCCCACATTTGTTGCAGGTGGTTGCGATAATCTTGCCGTTTTTCAGTTCGTTCAAGAATCGGCTCATGGCGATGCCTGCGCTCCACATGTACTTGGCTTTGGGTCTGTCACGAATAGTCATAACTTTTCCTTGCTTGATGTCTTCTGACTTGAGCTCCTCGCCTGGATATTTCTTAATCTTCGCGCTCATTTTGTCTTTCACCTCACCTTCTCATGACAATCACTGAACCATACTGCATTAGGTCGCCCCATGCCTGCGCTACACCGGTTCTTGGGTCGCCTGGCACCTGCCTCTTCCCAGCCTCGCCGCGCAATTGCCAGAAGATTTCGCAGACTTTCATCAGTCCAGCAGCAGCAATGGGGTTGCCGACTCCGAGTAAGCCTCCAGAGGGGTTGATGGGCAGGGCGCCGTCTCGTTGTGTCACACCTTCCTGGGTGAGTTTGGGCGCTTCACCCTTCTTGCACAGCAACAGACCTTCCATGTGATGAAGCTCCTTGTAGTCGAATGGGTCATAGGGTTCAGCCACGTCGATTTCTTTGGGCGGGTTTTTGATGCCAGCCATCTTGTAAGCCATGCGGGCTGCGCACTCAACGTAGTCAGGGTAGTAGAGGTCTCGGTTAGTCCAGTAGGTCGAGTCGATGCACCAGCCAACACCGTCGATCCAAACAGGATTGTCTGTGATTTTCTTGGCAACGTCCTCTGAAGCCAAGACAATCGCTGCGGCACCGTCGCTAGTGGGGCTGATGTCCAATCGCTGAACTGGCCAGCACATGATCTCGGAGTTGAGAACGTCTTCAACGGTTATTTTCGCGCCGAGTTGCGCGCAGGGATGGTCCAAAGCGTTTCTCTTGTTTTTGACAGAAACCAGCGCGATTTGCTCTTTCTTTATACCATGAACGTGCATGTAACGGTGCATTTCAAGGGCGAATATCCAGATTAGGGTTGTGCCGTGCGGGCGGTCCATTATGGGGTCAAAGATTGTTGTAAACGCGTAGGCTGGATGAGGATAACAAGACGACATCTTCTCTTCAGCCACGACCAAGCAGGTGTCGAACAAGCCAGACGCTACGTGCCACCAGCCTGCGTCGGCTGTGAAGACTCCTGTTCCGCCTCCCACGTAGACTCGGCTGAAGGGTTTGCGCCACGCTCCAGAACCGTCAGTCATGTTTTCGCCCTTCATGTGTATTCCGTCGAAGGCGTCGGGTGCGCTTCCGTAAGCCACAGATTGTATGTCTTTCAATGTGAGTCCAGCTTGGTCCAGCGCCATCTTTGCAGCTTCATGGCACATCTCTCTGCCCGTTTCCTTCAGGTTTCTTCTGAATAGGGTTAGTCCTGCTCCTACAACCGCGACTCTTTTCTTGCCGAACATTTATTTCACCTCCGTGCTCAGAACGGCTACTGCACCCGTGGCTGTGGGGACTCCACGCCATATTTGGGCGACTCCTGTTTTTGCGCTGCAGACTTGTCGTTTGCCCGCTTCGCCTCGAAGTTGTAGGACAGCTTCAGTCACTCTGTGCAGTCCAGATGCCTCGATTGCATATCCCATTCCCTGTAGTCCGCCTGATGCGTTGACGGGTAGGTCGCTTTGTATCTCGGTTTGGCCTTCTTCGGTTAGTTTGCCCGCTTCGCCTTTTCTGCACAGTTTTAGGGCTTCTAGGTGTTGGAGTTCCTTGTAGGAGAACGAGTCGTCGATTTCAGCGAAGTCCACTTCTTTCTGGGGGTTTCGGATTCCAGCTGTTTTGTACGCCATATCCGCAGCTAACTCAGCATAGATTGCTCTTCCCCACTCTCTGGATTCAGGCCACGAAGTATCAGATATCCAGCCGATGCCTCGAATCCAAACGGGTTTGTCATTGAGTTTTTTTGCTGCGTTTTCTGAGGCTAAGATCACGACTATACCGCCGTCGGCGACTGGGCTGATGTCCAAGCGGTTCAACGGGTGGAAGTATGGTTCGGATTGAAGCACGTCTTCAACGGTTATCTGGGCGCCATGAGCAGCGTACGGGTTGAGCAGCGCATTCTTCCTGTTTTTGACAACAGCCTGCGCGCACTGCTCCCTTGTGTTTCCGGTTTCGTGCATGAAACGGGTCATTTCTAGACCAGCCATGTAGTAGGGGTGTCCGCCCAAAGGTCGATTGAAGATGGGGTCAAGGCCGAAGTTTACGATGTCCGTGAACGTGGTGACGTCTGAGACCTTGCTGTGCGCTTCCACAACAACCGTGTTGAACTCACCTGTTTTGATCAGCATGTAGCCTGTGGCTAAACCTATCATGCCGTCGCTTGGAACCGTGAACAAGTGACGTAGAGCTGCGCCTATTTGGTCAGGAACGAATTCGTCGAATATGCTGTGCCCTTCCCAGTAGTCTTCGGCGCACGTGACGAAGGCGTCTATGTCCTTGCGTGGGTTGATGTTGCCTGCGTCTTGGTAGGCTCTTGTCGCTGCCTCGAACATTAGTTCCTTGTATGAAACGTCTGGTGTGATCGGTTTGAAGCCTGTGCATCCAATGCCAACGATTGCGACTTCTTGGGTCATGTGTTTTCCCTCTGCATTTCAATTCGGAAAGAATTTTATAATGTTAGGGCGCTTTTACTATAAAACTTTCGAAAGTTCCCTATTGCTCGTTGCTTTATGTGCGTGTTTGCTGGGTTTGAAAGACTCGAAGTATCTGTGTACTGCGCATGGACATAATTCTTATATGGGTCGGTGCATATATCAATCATAAGAATATGTCTGTATTAAGACATATTGTTTAAGAGTAGAACAAACAAACAGGAGGAACCGACATGATAGAACTATTCGCATTCGGGCTATGGTTCTCATTCGGCGCTTGCACCGTGTGGTTTGTAGGAAAAGCCAAAAGATCCGTGCCGCTAAGTCCAAGAGAAGCCTACCTTCTATGGAGCATTCACAAAAAAGAAACCGGATGCAACTCGCCCACATACCTTCACATAACCCAGCCCAAGAAAGGCATCATAGGCTTCAAATGCAACTGCGGCAACGAATACCAGTCCAAACGTCCAATCATCTGAACGCAACTCAACCAATCCTAGTCTTTCTTTTTTTGTTAGGTAGAGATAGCCGTTTTCCGCCATCTTGCCAACAACGCTCCTCGTGCTCAAAACTCATCTATTCTCTTACCGCCGATTTGGTTAACTAAATCAGGCTTGAATTTTCTCGGTAACTTTATATTATCTGAGCATATGCTCTGTAGGATGTTGCCTTGAGCGAGCATTGAGGGCGTTGACGGATACATGCCGAAGATGATGAATGTTTGTCATTTTTGCCTCAAAAGCGGCATCCTCTGCCCCAAATGTCAAGCCAAGCTTAAGATGGGGGAAATAAGCAAAACAGACCTAGATATTGGTCGCTTGCTCCTCTCGCTAGAGGGCACGTATCCTCCCCTTCAAGAGGTCTATTTCCACAAGGCAGTAGAAACAGACAATGTCATAGCGCTCATAGTTGGAAGAGGCGACGTAGCCCGACTCCTCAGCTACGGCGGAAAAATCCTCAAAACCGTAGGCGAAAAAACAGGCAAAACAGTGCGGGTTTTAGAACACGGTGTAGGCGACCGCAAGTTTCTGGAAGACCTGTTCGCGCCCTTGAGCATAATCACTATAAACACCATCTGGTTGCCAGACGGCAGCCAAGAGACACGAGTTATACTTAGGAAGCGCGGAAGAAAGCGGCCTCTAAACGTGGAGGCTCTGAAACAGCTCGCCCAAAAGGTGCGTGGTATTACCCTAAGGGTGGAATTTGCCGACTGAAAGTTGAGGTTCAAACGTGAAAATTGATCAGTTGGAAGACTGGAGACGAACCCACTATTCGGTTGAGGTGACGCCTGACCTAAGCGGAAAAGAAGTCGTCGTCTTCGGCTGGGTCTTGGACATTCGCGACCTAGGCGGCATACGCTTTATCATTCTACAGGACAGGGAAGGCGACGTTCAAATCACGATCCCACGAAAAAAAGTGAGCGCCGAAGTGGCGAAAAAATCTGATGCCCTGCAGCGGCAGTACAGCATAGGGGTCAAGGGAACGGTTCAAAAGACCAAGATGACGCCCCGAGGCGTGGAAATCATTCCAAGCGAGATCAAAATTGTTGGTGTTGCGCAGCATCCGTTGCCCTTAGACGTGACAGGTCGCACGCCATCCGACATCGATGTTCGCCTCGACGCCCGCGTCCTTGACCTTTCGAGGCAGGAGAATCGTGCCATATTTAGGGTTCAACACGTTGCCCTCGAGGCTACGCGTGGTTTTCTCTCTAAAGGCGGTTTTATAGAGGTGCAGACGCCTAGAATCATTGCTTCTGCCACCGAGGGTGGAGCGGCTCTCTTCCCCGTCAACTATTATGACAAGCAGGCGTATCTGGCTCAGAGCCCTCAATTGTATAAGGAGCAGCTGGTTATTGACTTTGATAAAGTATTCGAGATTGGACACTTCTTCCGCGCTGAGGAGTCTCACACCCGAAGGCATACAAGCGAGTTTGTGTCAATCGACATAGAGCAGGCTTTTGCCACAGCAGACGACGTAATGGAAGTCTTAGAAGCGCTCATGCATTACATCTGCGAAGTCGTAAACGACCGATGCCAAAAAGAACTACAAATTCTGAAACATAAAGTGGCGGTGCCCGAAACACCGTTCAAGCGCTTCACTTACGATCAGGTTGTTAACGAGTTAAAAAAGAAGGGAGCGGAAGTTACGTGGGGCGAAGACATACCAACTCCTACCCTAAGAACATTGGGAAAGGTGCATCCCTACTTTTACTTCATAACCGACTGGCCCAAAACCGCCAGAGCCTTCTACATAAAAACCAGGGAGGATAATCCCGAATTAACATATGGTTTCGACCTCATGTGGCGTTCAATAGAGCTCACTTCAGGCGGCTCCCGTGTTGATTCCAAAGACGTTTTGATCGAGCGGTTGAAGGAGAAAGGATTGAACCCAGATTCGTTTAGGTTTCATCTCCAAGCCTTCGATTATGGTATGCCTCCTCACGCGGGGTGGGCTACAGGGTTGGAGCGGCTTACAATGGTGCTGACTGGAAAACAGAACATTAGGGAAGTGACTCTTTTTCCACGAGACCGCTTCAGACTCACACCTTAAAAGCCAGCCGATACAGGGTTTCGGGTTTTCATAAACTCTCGGAGAACAACTGTGGCATAAGAACCCTTTCCTAACATGAAACTAAGTTCAACTTTTCGTTTCGAAAGATTGACTGAATCTGTGCTCGGTTTCGCCAAGCCCAAGTGTTTTATGGGCATCAGCACGGTTCGCAGTCCACCCGTTGCACTGATTTCGGGCATAACTGAAATGCGAAAGTGCTCAGGTGCGAGGTTTTCTTCTTCGAGGATTTCTCTTTCAATCTCGCCCTGGGCGCCAGAGGACAAAGGCTGTTTAAACCCAACGATTGGTAGCGCCAAACAACTTTGATTGTCAACCTTCACCGTGTAGTCTCCTTTCTGAGTTTCGTTCACTGAAATGCCCCGCTCAATTCTTTCACTGACAAACTTGTTGAAGAGATAGGACTGATAGGCTTGAACGAACAGTTGACAAAGTTTTGTTGGCAGCCTCCGAAATGCACCGATAAAGTCACGGGGATGCCCAGCCAAATGACTCAACATCATGCGTTCTTGTTGTAGTTGAAACGGAAAATTATGAAAGGCTTGGGCGAAGTCTCGTGTTTCCAACAATTGCTCTCTAGCCTGCCTAGAGTCTGGGTGTTCAAACTCGCTTGGTTTAGCTAGAAAAATGAGCGCAGCTTTTTCCCACTCGCCTTTTACAATGTGTTTGCCTACCAGATGGGTGATTGCCCTTTTTGTTCCGAAGCGCTGATGTCCAAAAAAGTTGGGCACTCCGCCTGCATTCTCTAATTCATCCTGCACGTTTGCAATTCGTTCTTCAATTTTAGCTGAAGAGTACGCAATTTCCCTTATGATGATGCGAAACTTATTGCCAAGAAGCATTTTTGAATGAATTTTTTCGTTTGAAAAGCGCAAGGGATAAAGCATTATGTCCTTTATTTTGACTGATGAGATTTGCTCGGGCATTGTTCTGCTTATGCTTATGTGCTGGGCGGTTAAGGCGTTTGCATCCTTTATTCCAGCTATGTGGATGCGTTCTTGACTCATATCGAGTTGTTTGGCAATGGCTCTAGTCGCCAAAATCGTGTCCCAGTTGCGCTTAACTAGCACGCAGACTAAATATCGTCCTCGACCAGTGAGGCTAGAAACAGTTTTTGGCTCGTGCACTGTTGCTTTTGACCCGTCTAACAAGATTTCTTCAACAATGAAGTCTTCGGGAAACCGACGGATTCTGCCGCCGATTCCAGACGACTTGGTGGCGTAGACCTCTATGCCTAACTCTCTTTCCAGCCTCGGCGCAATCAAAGAAGAGCCAGCTTTCCCGTGATTCTGTCCACTTTGTCAGATGGAGCGGGACCAATTCCTAAACAAGTTATGGTGTCGGGTGGAAGCTCAGTTAAGCCTCTGTCTGAAATCAAGGCTGAGGGCAATCCCAACTCTTTTGTTTCTTTTTCTAATTTTAGAAGTTCTTTTTCACTTCCAACCTTGACAGCTATCTTGCACTGTCCTTCTTTTATCCAAGCCTTCCACCACTTTGGATGATTTTTCCTTGCTTCTTCTGCCGCCGAAACAGCTGCATGCCCAACCTGCGCTGCAATTTTTCCTTTACTCATCTCTAAATCACTGCGCACAACAATGACTTGTTTGTATTTGAATTCGAACATTTTGGTGGCACTGCAATGGTTTTGGTCGGGAGTTTGTTAAAGGTTTTTG
>Ga0315314_1004416_pt1 | contig 10574 bp, 9 predicted proteins | sample TDP9_MG_FD_203631 | JGI IMG/M metagenome (GOLD analysis project Ga0315314, IMG submission 203631) | Freshwater sediment microbial communities from Lake Towuti, South Sulawesi, Indonesia - TDP9 | ecosystem: Environmental > Aquatic > Freshwater > Lake > Sediment | place: Indonesia: South Sulawesi... | reverse complement strand
GCGTATGATGAATCCGCTGTTTTGGAAGTGGTAGAAAAGGTTACCAAAAGCGTGGTCAACATAAGCACGATTCGACACTTGCATGACTACTATTATCAGGTTGTTCCAGTTCAAGGAATGGGCTCAGGCATCATCATTGATCCCAAGGGTTACATACTCACCAACAACCACGTCATCGAGGGCGCCGAGGAAATCGATGTCACCCTGACTTCTTCTGAGGTGCTGCGTGGCAAACTTGTTGGCACTTGTGGCAGCGATGACGTTGCGGTCATAAAGGTTGATGGAAAAAACCTTCCAAGCGCCGAACTCGGTGACTCTGAAGAATTGAGGGTGGGTCAAACGGTCTTTGCAATAGGCAACCCGTTTGGATTGCAGGGTGGACCAACTGTGACTAAGGGCGTCATAAGCGCTGTTAAGAGGTCGATACGGTCGGAGAGGGGACTCATCGAAAACTTGGTTCAAACCGACGCATCAATCAACCCTGGAAACAGCGGCGGCCCCCTTGTTGACATTCATGGAAGAGTGGTTGCCATAAACACGGCTATTGTCCCTTTTGCGCAGGGCATAGGCTTCGCAATTCCAGTGAATCAAGCGAAACGATGCGCCACCGAAGTAATCACCCACGGTAAACTCATCCGGCCTTGGTTGGGTGTGAGCGGTTTGAGTGTGACTCCTGAGATGGCTTCGTATTATGACTTGCCTGTCAAGCGGGGTGCCCTCGTAACCGAGGTTTGGTCTGAAAGCCCAGCGGAGAGGGCGGGAATCGAAAAGGGCGACATCATCATTGGATTTGGTGATAAAGCCATAAACAGCGTGGACGAATTAGTCAGAGAAGTTCAAAAAAGAAAAATCGGAGACAAAGCCAAACTGCTCCTGATACATGATGGCGAGAGATCAATTGCTGACATTACGCTTGCTGAAACACCCTGAAACGCCATAAATCAAGGCGTCTACAGCCCTACTCAGGTCTTCTTCGGAGAACCCTCTTCTTGGGCAGTTTTGGTTTCTTTACATGTTCTTCTTCTTTGATCGCCATAAACTTAGCTCCCTGTTTAGTGTTATACTTCTGGCAAATAAGTTAAAATGACCGATGTTTTCTAATTGTTTGAAGCAATCGTAAGGACGACAGATAGCATTGTACGATGTAGTCATAATTGGCTCGGGTCCCGCAGGCTTAACCGCAGCCATATATGCCAGTCGAGCAAGGCTAGAAACATTAGTAATCGGCGGCGCAACATGGGGTGGCCAACTTATGCTAACTGGAGAGGTTGAGAATTTTCCAGGCTTTCCAGACGGAATCTTGGGACCCGAACTGATGAATAGAATGCGCCAGCAAGCTGAAAAGTTCGGCGTCAAAATACTCCTCGAAGGCGTCACTTCAGTGGACTTTTCATCTCGCCCCTTCAAAATTAACGTAGGCGACAAGAGCTTCGAGGCCCAGGCTGTGATTGTAGCAACGGGCGCGTCGCCTAAATTGTTGGGCTTGCCCGCTGAGTCTAAACTAATGGGAAGAGGCGTCTCTACATGCGCCACATGCGACGCTCCGTTTTTCCGAGACAAGAAGGTGGTGGTTGTGGGTGGAGGAGACACAGCCTCGGAAGAGGCTCTAGCTCTAGCCATGTACGCCCGTGAAGTCACAATTGTGCACAGGCGTGACCAATTGAGGGCGTGCGGGCTCCTGCAGGAGCGGGTTTTCGCCAACAAAAAAATAGGCTTTGTTTGGAACAGTCAGGTTGAGGACATTCTGGGCGAGAACAGGGTTGAGGCTGTAAAACTCAAGAACGTCAAAACCGGTGAGGTTACGACGCTTCCCACCGACGGAGTTTTCGTGGCTATCGGTTTCAAGCCAAACACGGACGTGTTCAAAGGTCACATGAAACTCGATGACTACGGGTATGTAGTTGTGCACGAAGAGACGAAGACCAGTGTGGAAGGCGTGTTTGCTGCGGGTGACAACCAAGATTACAGGTACAAGCAGGCTGTCACCTCCGCTGGCTCAGGGAGTAAGGCGGCCCTAGACGTTGAAAAGTACCTTCAGGAACACCCGATTTGACCTAACAATGAAGTCAGACTATTCACTGACTCTCAGGTTTATCAGGCGTAAATTCCATCAGGAACTCGGATGCCACGTTAGGGCTAAACAACGTTCAGCAGCATGGAATATATGCCTTCAGGGTGCATCGCTAGCTCTTCAGGCTCTCCCGCGAAGAACTCTGGTGGGATGTACATCCAAGTGTTGAGGAAAGTGTTTATGACCTCTGGCGGTAACGAATTTGGGTCCACGAACAAGATTGTGGGGTCAAGAATCATCTTGGCATCGATTTTTGCGTTTCTTGCATCGACGCTAACCATTATGTCAAACGGGGTTGTTGATGGATCTAAGCATGTGTACTCGATATGACCGTGTGAGTTACCCGGATTTATGTGATACCACATCCCCATGTACATGGTACCGATTGGAGTCGGTACAGCAATGGGTCCCGGTGGATGCACCATGCACTCTTCAGTTGTAGGGCTGTGTCCGACCAACAGTGCTTTCAATGGTCCGATGGATTTTGGTTGAGCCCATACTGGAGTTATGCTGAATGAGGCGCTTAATGAGCTTGCTATAGTCAGTGTTAGCAACAAGACCATTATGTGTTCTTTCACCTTCTCACCTCCCTTAGGCTTCAACACTGTTTGCGTCGCGTTACTTGGACTGATTTCTTAATTTTGTGGGGCTGGAGGAGCCTTTCAAACTACTAGCGAGAGTCAGGAGAGAGTATGTAGATGCGCGGAAACAAAATTACGGCTCCTCTCAGCCTTTCCACTCATGATTCTCACGTGTCTCTTATTTCATTAATTGGTGCGGGTTGCCCATAGCTAAAGAGTTTCACCTTCTCGAAGTTGCCACGACTATCTCCCAACACTGCGCTTCTTGGGCTATCGTTGAGCGCATCACTTAGCTGAGCATATGCCTGTACCAAGAGACGTCCCTTTTCGGCTGTGAAGTAACTCTCTGAACTGTGCATTAGCAGGTTTTTTGATGTGAGAAACTCGAGGTATGTTTTGAGCTGGTTGTGAGACAGGTTGCTTTGGTGCATTATGCGAGTTTTGCGTCTTGGTTGAGTGCAAAAAGTCAAGATGTGAGCCATTATTTCGATTTTTCCCCTCATCTTTCGCGCCTCTCTCTTTCTTCAGTGCTTTATGGGCTGTTCTCCCTCGTGACTGCGTCCTGTACCTTTCACAAGATTTTATTAGATGGTTGAAGATTAGTTTATCCCGAACATGTTAGGGAAATTCAAATGTCCAGAAACCCCAAAGATGAACCCTATCTCATCACTATCGAGGTAGTCAACACGCGATGCAAGGTGTCAAGAACGCTCATCGGCCTCGGCATCAAGCAGTTTAAGATAATCGACATCAGAGCCTTCCCTGCGGGTTTGACTAGTCACTTAGTGAAGATTCCCACAAAGCAGTTAGACAAGATACCACGGGGCTCGGTGAAAATTCAGAGCAGCGACGAATCCAAGAAAGAAACGTCAGGCTGGTTTGACAGCGAAGGCTGCGACGTCTGCAACACGATACTGTCTCAGGGTATCTTTCTCATCTCTGGCAGAAGCATCAAAGACGACACCTTAGTATACAGTTTTATAACTCGCAATTTCGAAGCCTTCAAGAGCATCATATCCAAGCTGGAAGACACGGGTTTAAAGCCGAGGGTTTTGGAGGCTGCCAGATACAAGGCAAGAATGAAAATTTTGACCGAAAAACAAGAGAGGCTTCTGTGGCTGGCTTTCAAGATGGGGTTCTTCGACTACCCGAGAAAAATCAACACGACCGAACTTTCACACAGACTGGGAATGGAAGCGTCAACGTTTTCAGAAATCACCCGAAGAGGAATGCGCAGACTTTTAGAGCATCACTTTGAAACCTGATAGGATGTTAACGAACCCGAAAAGCATTGACCGTCAAGATTATAGCCCGTTGACAGCAGCTTAGTAGTTCCAGTGACCCTTGAGGACTAGACCAATCTTGGAAACTATTCCATCCAGCTGTGCCTACTGCGGTTGTGGCTGTCGCCTTCTGTTTCAGGTTGACAACGGTAGAATCGTGAGGGTTGTTCCTGACAGGACCGACAATCCGAGTGAGGGAATAGCGTGCATCAAGGGCTTAACCATACACGAGTCGGTCAGTGAAGGCAGCAGTCGAATTCTTCAGCCACTTGTCAGAGAGGACAAGGCTGAGCCGTTCAAACCCGTATCTTGGGATGAGGCTTACGGGTTCATTTATGAGCACACCAAAGACTTGGCGCCCAGCGAGGTCTTCATCAACGCTTCGGGCAAGATAACCAACGAAGACTGCTACGCAACGCAGAAGTTTGCACGAATCGCTTACAAGACAAACAACATCGACGCCTGTTGCGCCCGACTCTGCCACGTCACAACCGTTCAAGGGCTGGAGCACTGTTTCGGCAGTCGAGCGGCGTTCTCGAGGATGGACGACGTTTACAACTGTGACTGCCTCTTGATAATAGGGTCCAATCCAGCCTCAAATTACCCCGTCTTGCACAATCGAATACTGAAGGCACGGCGCAAGGGGTTGAAGGTGGTTTCCAGCCAAGCTGTTTACAACGTGACAGCCAAGTTCGCCGATGTTTCGTTGCTCATCTATCCGGGAACCGAACTCATATTGTTGAATGGCATCATGAACGCGCTTATTCATCAAGGCGCCTACGACCAGTCTGCCGAGTCCGTTGAAGGGTTTGAAAGACTCACAAAGGTTGTGGAACTGTACACCATCGATTTTGTGCGCGAAGCCTGCGGTGTGGAACCTGAGTCTCTCAACCAATTAATTGAGCACATTGCCAACGCCAAATCGTTGGGGATAATCCATGGCATGGGCTTGACTCAGCACGTGACGGGCTCAGAGAACGTCCACGCCCTCCTCAACTTGATGCTTCTCAAGAACGCTCAGTTGTTGTCGCTGAGGGGCGAAATCAACGTTCAAGGCGTCGGCGACATGGGATGCCTACCCGACCGCCTACCAACTGGACCCTTAGCGACTGCATCGTTGCTTGAAGCCAAGTGGAACACGACTGTGCCGATGGGGAAGGGCAAGACGATTGTTGAAGCCTTTTTGATTTCTCCGCCTAAGGCAGCGTTGATTTCGGGCATGAATGCGGCTCAGTCGTTGCCTAACCTAAACGTGGTGCACAAGAACCTACGTGACATGTTTGTGGTTGTTCTCGACCACTACTACAACCTAACAACAAAATTTGCTAACGTGGTGCTTCCAACTCCTCTGCTCTTTGAAAGGTGTGGAACCATAACAAACGGAGAGCGTCGGGTTAGGCTGGTGAGCAAGGTCGTGGAGGCGCCGGGCAACGTGAAGCCAGAGTGGTTGATTTTCAAGGAACTCTCAACCCTCTTTGGATGTGCAGAATACTTCGCCTACAACGAGCCGATGGATATTACTCGGGAGATTGTAGATGTTGTTCCTGCCTATCGACCGGTTGATGTTGCCAGCGTTTACAATGGCGCTGATGGTTGGCCTGAGAAGCGCATGTTGTTTCGAAGGTTCATGCCCGAGCATTTTGAGGGCGTTGAAGACATTCGCAGCGACAAGTATCCGTTGATTTTGACGTCGTTTCGTTCGACTCATCATTTTTTGACGGGTGAGATGACTAACCTGTCTAAGACCTTGATGGGCTTCAAGGAAGGACCCTTCTGCTATCTTAGTCGAATGGACGCTGATCGATTAGGCATAGCAAACGGCGACCTAGTAGAGGTTTCGAGCAGTGTTGGCAGTATTCAGTGTCGGGCTCAGGTCGATGAGAGCATTCCTAAGGGCAGAGTGGGTATGCACTTCCATTTTGAGCAACTCCTAGTTAACAAGCTGTTTCCAACGCAGTTCGACGAGCACACGTTCACACCAAACTACAAAATGACAGCCATAGGAATACGAAACATATCTTCTTCGGTGCTATAGTATCCTGAGTCCAAGTTGTGTCAATTTTCCGTTTGGCGAGAAGCGACCCTCTGTTGCCTCTTCGCTGATAGCCACCGAGAAAACTACACCCAGCGGTTGGTTAGGAGAAATGAGGAAAAAAGAAAGGGGGTTTCTAGCTCTTTTCTCTGGCTGGTATGAAATAGAATAATGGACACATAAAAAAGGACTGAATGTAGTCCACGCAAAGAATCATAAGGTAATATCGTCAAAACGACAGTTCATGAAAACCGAAAATGTCGTATTTGGATTGCTTGTCTTAATGTTCGCTGTAATCTTGTTTGTCGATGCCATACTGGTGACCTATAACCAATCGGGCATACCATTGTCGGCAAATGACGTTAAAGGCATAACGGGCTTTGCTTTCCTATTGATTGCTATACTGATTCTCATAAAAGCAAGGGAAAAATAGAACAAGAATTCCCACTTCCTTTTTTTTGTTTGTTTTTGTGCGTCTCTCTGTGTGTCACTCTGCCGGCGTCTCACGAACTCAATCTACTGATTATTTCGGCTAATATTCTGGCCATTATCGCCGCCCCTACCAATCCCAACAACCTCGAAATGAACCGCACATCAAAAGGCCACTCCTTAGCCGCCCTAACCCTTCTCTCCTTAATCTGCAAACTGAACAAGCGGTTCATAAGCACCATTGACTGATCACTCAATTCACTCACTGGTTGCCCCAAAACCCCGCTTAATTCCTTCTCCATCTCATCAAACTCCTCATCAATCCTAAGCAGCTCTTGCCTCTTCAATGCAACCAGCGTCCGATGAATATTGTAAAACGGCAAAAGAGCACCTAAAACGCCGATCACAATATACATGAGCACTGGAGACGTCACCACATCAACCACGGAAACAACAGGCGCAATCGACAAAGGAATAATCACTCCAATCACAATTGCAATGAAGTAAAATATCGCAAACCCAGACGCCAGATTAGTCAAACCGCGAAACTTCTCAACCGACCTCGCGGACAACTCAACCTGCAAAGGCTGACGAGACAACAAAAACACCGTCAGCCAAATCGCCACACCCATCCAAATACCTGTAGCCGTAAGCAGATTCAAGAAGAATGCAATCGCCACAATCCAAGCAGCATGCACGCTCTGAAACACACCCGCAAGCTGCATCAGAGTAAGGCGACTGCCAGGCAAAAAAGCCGTGAAAAGCAAAGCCACCAGCAAAACAGGCAAGAAACTGAAACTATACAATTCTATCCTTCCAAGAAGCTTCTTGAACTGAAGATCATCCAGCCTCAACAGCGGACGAATGGACTGGATAGTATCGGCTAATGTGGACTGAATCATGTACGTACCAAACAAGATAATGAAACCCGTGCCAAAAAAAGGCACAAGAAGCTGCACATCTGACACATACTCATTGCCCAAACCATCAAAAGCAAACACAGCAAGACCAGAAAGCCAAAGCAAGAATAAGAAAAGCAACCTAACTAAAATTTGAAGCCAAAGTTTTCCTCGATCAACCGGTAGCCATGCAAACAGAGCCTCAGTCCAAAACATTTTCTTCGGCATCCAGAACCCGCCACTGCACAGATTTTCAAATAGTTAATGCAAGACCATGGTGTCACCTTCACTTAGTTAAAGCAACTATTTGACACTTCTGCCAAACCGCGCGCTTTTCCACGTAGACCAGTCTTATAAGTTGCCTGAGACAATTCGCGCTCTTCTGCTGAGTGCTTATCACTGCGCGCGTTGGTTGGATAACAATTCTTTCCACCCACTCACAGATCAGCTAATCAATGCATGTCGCCCTCTGGCGTGGGCAAGGCTTTCTTGCTTCGGTGCTCGTATTCAATGGAGACGACATTTCTGAAGTTGTTTTTGCTAGTATTTTGGGTTTTTTCCATTCTTCTCATTATTGAAGGTAGGTTTTGAGGAAATTCTGCCATGTGTCATCCTTAGTGTAGTCGAAGGTTATGAACTGTTTCGGTTTGATTTTCATTATTACGCTTTCAAAAGCATCCAGATAGGCTTTGGTGATGCGCTGCACTTTTTCTCTCGGCATGCCACGCATTTCCGCGGCTCCTTCAAGGACTGAAACTGCTTGTTCGTAGACATTATCGTAATCTATTTGGGCCGTGCCATAGATGAGCATACCTCTTAATGGGTCTAGGGTGTCAATCAGCACGCTAACGTCATTGTTTCGTAGGACATTTCTGTTTTTTCGGCTTTTAGCGATGGATATTATCACTATCTGACCATTTATGTATCTGTAAGCAACAGGCATAGCGTGTATTGTTCCGTCTTTGTTGTGGGTGCAGACCCGGGCATAGCGGCTCGTTTTGAGCATTGATTCTACTTCTTCTTGGGTGAGGGGTGGTGCTTGACAAGTAGATGACAATCTTAACACCGCTCTATGGTTCTTCTGGTTCGGCTATAGCTTTTTCGCACGATTAAGAGTTAGTTGGATGAAAATTCTATCCCCACACACAAAAATGCACGTATGTTTTGACGCAGTCAAGTGTGTCTGTTAGTGATGTACGCGACGTGGTTAATGTTGGCTCAGCTGAGGTTCCATGCGCTAAGGTTTTGAAGATGTTTAAGCGTGCTGAGGTTACACGAACTTAAAACAGGCTAAGAAATCCACAAACCACTGAGAAAGAAGAAGGCGCAAAGGCATTTGTTTCCTTCTTCTTTTGAAAATCGGCTCCCTGCAGAACATGTTAGTGTTATCTAAGGAAGGATCATCATTGATAAGCAGACAAAAAACTTCTTCAAACAAACAGTCTAGTCTTGCGTGTTCAACTACATCTGTTCACAGGCACACAGAGAACCAAAGCCATCCCGAAACGTCACTTTTGACAACATAGAAAGTAGCTTTCAACAACATTAAAACTGCCTCAAACCCATATCAAACAGAGCATAACCACAAACCCAGTTGGAAACACAACCCAAGACGCAAACAGAACTGAAACCTCAACTCGAGAAAAATTTTTTCCCAAACTCATACTAATAGACCCTGCCCAGCCTACGCCCATTGTTATACTACATACCTTGTGTTGGCTGAATTTCAATTAAAAAGGGCTGTTTACCTCCGTTTCTTCTGCTAACTTTAAATCTGAAAACTGCGCTTTTCTACTATCGTCCTTTCTAAGAGAGAAGGGGACAACATCAAGCTTGACTACATCAAAATCATCCTCACCCATTCGAGACGCCGACTTTGTTTTCGAAAACTCACCAGTAAGAATAATAATCAACCGCAACTGCCCACAAATCCAACTCGCAGGCTTAACAATTGGACCATACGAAGAAGGAAAAGAATACGACATACCCTACTGGATAGCCAACGAGCTTGAACGCTCAGGAATAGCCAGACTACGCGAAGAAGAACTACTCGACATCAAAAAACTAGACAAAACCCTCTGGAAAGAAAAAGTCCAACAAACACGCCAACTAGCCCACATAGAACCTGACTTCTACCCCCGCCTAAGACGCTTCCTAACCCGCCTCAAAAAACAGACAAACAATAATCCAGACAAAACGACCGAATACCGAAAGGCAACCGGCGTAGCCAACGACATAGTCAACGTCCGCCTACGCAAAATCATCTACCTAGCCTCTTCACCCGAACAGACCAACCAAGCCTTAAACGACCTAGCCAGAGAAGAACGCCACCTCTACGACAAACTCAGCGCAACAATAAACCAATGGAAAACAAAAATACTGAAGGAGACACAGGAATAACCATGACAGAAGAAACCATCACCGGCGCCGACCCACAGTCACGTTTCCAAGACTTCTTAAAATCAGACAAATACCGCAAACGACTAAGCCAAATGGCGATTGAAGGCTCAACCAGCATCACAGTCGACTTCGACGACCTACTAGTCACTGACTCAGCCTTCGCCGAAACCCTAGTCGACAAACCCGACGAATACACCCAACACGCCAACCGAGCAGCATACGCTCAGCTTCAAATCGAAGAACCAGAATACGCACAGGAAATAGAAACCGTAAACGTGAGGTTCAGAAGCCTACCCGAAACCACTCAGCTCCGAACCTTAGGCTCGGCTCACATAGGCAAACTAGTCATGGTGGAAGGCATAATCGTCAGGGCGACACCCGTCAACCCAATGGTCATGCGAGCGGCATTCAAATGCAAACGATGCGACAACATCCAATACATAGACCAGACCACACCCTTCCTACGCGCACCCTTCGCCTGCGGAGACCCAGCCTGCCGAAGCAAAGGACCATTCGATTTTATCCAAGAAGAATCCACATTCATCGACTTCCAACGCATACGCATACAAGAACGACCCGAAGACCTGCCACCAGGTCAGCTGCCACGCTGGCTAAACATAAGAATGGCGGGCAGAGACCTAGTCGACTTAGCCCGACCTGGCGACCACGTAGCAACGGTAGGCATCGTCAGAGCGGAAGCACCAACCGTGCCCGGAGTGGGCAAGCAACGCGTTTTCCGCCTCAACTTGGACGCCAACCACATCGACGTCAGAAGCAAAGAACCCGAAGCACTCATCACCTCAGCCGAAGAAGAAAAGAAAATTTTAGACATAGCCCGCGACCCCTGGGTACACCGAAACGTCATCCGTTCAATAGCGC
>Ga0315314_1004415_pt1 | contig 10576 bp, 11 predicted proteins | sample TDP9_MG_FD_203631 | JGI IMG/M metagenome (GOLD analysis project Ga0315314, IMG submission 203631) | Freshwater sediment microbial communities from Lake Towuti, South Sulawesi, Indonesia - TDP9 | ecosystem: Environmental > Aquatic > Freshwater > Lake > Sediment | place: Indonesia: South Sulawesi... | reverse complement strand
GGGATTGGAGCCCATCTGATTGGCCAGACTGATACTCTGTGGGTGATGCTACGTGCCACGTATCCGGGAGGATAGCCTCCGATGTCTTCGCTGACCCATATGAAGGTGAGAAAGTGTGTTGTATCTATAGCTAGCACTACCATGACGACAAAGACTTCTCCGGATGGGTCGTAGGGCAATACATACACAACGGCGTTTCCCCTAATGAATTGGATTGGAGCTGTTTCTTCTTTGTACCAGCCAGCAAAACTGGTGGTTCCCATGGGCATGAAGAAGCCTATCATGAAATAGTCTCCAGTGTCATTGAATATACCCACCGTTGTGTCTGTGGTCCACAAGTGCACTGCACATGCGTTGCCGCCCCACGTCACTCTCATCAGGGCTCTGTACGTCCAGATGCCAGTGTTGGGGTCAGTTGAGTTTGCCCAGTAAGTGTCTGTGTCTTCTCTGACGATGGCTAAGCCTCTGATGTCGAATCTGCCTTGACCGTAGGCTGATGGCATCACGGTTTCGTTCATTGGAAATTCGGTGAATATCCAGCAATATCCGCTGGCGCTGCCAGAAAAGCTAGCTGCGTAGTATTGAATAATAATGGCTGAGGTGGAATTGGAGAGCATAAAGAAAGCCAGTAGAGCCGCTGTTATCGGTATGAGTGCTTTTTTCATGTTTTTCACGGGCACGACTATTTTCGTGGATTAGGGATATATCATTAACGGAACAAGTTGTACGTTTTAGTAGGCTTGTTGGACGCATTCTCTTCTTCTTTGGGCCTATCTACTGCAAAACATATTTGTTTATCCTCCACACTAAAAGGCACCCAAGAGCAAAGGTGAAGAACCATGTCTCAAATCCTCTCTGGCTTCATCGTAAACTATAGAACAGGCCCTAAAACCCAGCACCCAAAGGAGTACATTCTCCAATTCTCTGGCATCAAATCATCCGAAGAGGCTGCACGTCTTATAGGTCGAAAGGTTACCTGGCCTGCTGGCGAACGCAAAATCAGGGGAAAGATTGTTGCGTTGCACGGAAAAAGAGGGCTGGTGAGAGCAAGATTCAGGAAAGGCTTGCCAGGACAAGCCATAGGAACTAGCGTTGAAATAATCGGATAGCGCCCCTTTAGTTTTTCAGTGCCATGGAAAAAGTGTATAAGATTTTGCTAATTTCTTTCTTCTGCACTGTGTTTTTTTGAGTGTTCTTTGTAATTTTTCTATCTAAAGATCTTCTATCAATCTTGTGGCACATTTTTTAACTTATTCCTCTAAAATATAAAATAATATTTTTGGAATTTTAGCAATTTTTTGCTTCAAAACGGGATTGCCTTTTAAATTTTTCCTATCTAAAACTCGCCACCATGTCTGTGTGTGCTGGTAATTCGCTTAGGAAGTTTTGGAGTTGCAGAACTGGGACTATTGGCACTTTTTTGTAGAATTTGAAGGGACTTGGAACCAATGACAGAATTAATGGAATTAAGGTCCTTTGTTTCCAGTTGGTTAATCCTAACTTTATATGCATCATATGATTGGAGTGAAGATCTTCGGCTAGCGCCTTGGTCCTGTCTATTTGAGCCTCAACCGCCTTGGTTATCACTGACCTTCCCCAACCGCGATGCCAATGCTTACAGTCGGCACAAGCGATTATGGGTTCCTTGCAGCCCAAGACGTCAATCTCCCACTTTCTGCCAGCCCATGTAAAACGAAACCGCCTTTCAACCGTGAAGTTGTTGGCTTCGAAAGCCATTGACGCAACGCTCTCGAACTCTTGCCAACTAAGAAAACCACACACCTTTTCAGAGTCTGCTCCAAGCTCGAGAGCTCTAATGGCAATCTTGATGCGCTGAGTCAATGAGGTTTCTACAGCCTTATCGCTTAAACGAATTAATCCGTCATCAAAAAATCTTCTTAACGCTTCATCGGTGACTTGAGAAGGAACTCTCGCGTATTTGCTAAGTAAAGCCTTTGAAACTGGTCCTTCCAAAGTGAGTTTTAGAATCGACGTGAGAATCTCTCGATCGACTCGAGAAAAATCACTTGCTTTTCCCAAAGATTTCGAGTCTCGCAGAAGCACAATTATTTCTCTGCAAACTTTTTGTATGGTTCCAGGTCGCCCACCCAATCTCTCTGGTTGATAGGCCAACTATACGCAGGATTTCGAGGCTTACATATGATCTCTTTGATTTGCATGGCGCCTCTTTTGAGCAAATTTACTGAATTCGCCGCTCGCACAACCAGTGCCGTATCCAAACCAACCCACGAACCCGCGACAGCAACCACTTCTTCTCCTTCAGTCAAAACGCCATTATCCGTAGCCATGAGAACAGCCGTAACACACACAGCGGTTCCTGAACTAATCGTTCTCAAACACATACGAACTAGTGTTGCCAGTGTAGGAACACCTCTATGTTCCAAAGCAGCGCCAACATTATATAATGGGTCGGTTGCCCTCACAATCTTGGCACCACCTCTTTCCAGTTGATTCCAGATTTCTTTGTCTGGGATGCCTATCCTCAAGTCGCCAATCACAGTGTTTTCGACTTTTGTGCCGGCGGCGGAAGTGACCACTATGAGGTTTATTCCAGAACCTTTAAGCATGTCAAATGCCTTAAGAGCGCTTAGCCCCGTTTCAGAAGCAACAATCAGTTTCTTTATGTTCAGTTCATTAGCCCGTTTAATGGCAAGCTTTAACGTTTTTTCCGTGTTGACCTGACCACATACATCAAAGTAAAAAATCTTCTTTAATTCACCTAAACTGTTACTCATCTACTTTTCTCCATCCAAAACCCTACCTTCCGTTTACCTCTTATCTCATTACACAAGGGTCAAAAGATAAGGGACGACATATAAGTCTGTGCCAATGAAAACAGCAGAGAATTAGCAGAATTAAAGGAGTTAGCAAGATGAAAAAGCAAAAAATCTTGAAACTGTCGCAACCTCGATTTAGTGGTGGCATGCCGATTGAATCTACTCTCAAGTCCAGAAGAACTATTCGGAGTTTCTCAGGTAAAGAAATTGATCTATCTGTTGTTTCGCAGCTTCTTTGGGCTCTTCAGGGGGTCACTTACATGGAGGATTTACCTGAAGGCGAGAAGATTTTTCACAGAGCCGCTCCTTCCGCAGGTAGAACGTATCCATTAGAAGTATACGTCGCTTTTTCAATGGGTTTGTATCGTTATGAGCCGAGAGAACACACACTCCATCTAATAAGTGACGAGGATGTGCGTAACAAATTGTCGGAAGCGACGATGACGCCTCTAAATAAGGAAGCCATCAAAACCGCACCGCTAACGATAGTTTTGGCTGCAGACAACAAAAGAGCTTTGAAGGCAACACCGCTATTTGAGAATGCGATCAGGTTTGTCCATCTTGAGGCTGGACACGCAACACAAAACTTGATCTTGCAGGCTGCTTCTTTTGGCTTAGGAGTTTGTACAATCACGAGTTACCAAGTTGCAACAGTTTATGAAGTCCTGAAGTTGCCTCGGGAGCATAGACCAATTTATATTCTGCCAATCGGTTTTCCGAAGGAATAAAACTGTTGACACTATTCTTTCAAGAGAAGATACGCTGACACGTAGAAGATAACGAAAATTAAGGCTGACAGTACGAAAGGAACCATAAATCCCCATAAATCTATCAAGAACCCAGACAATGCAAGGCTCACCGTAGTTCCTCCGTGCAGTCCCATCATTAGCAAACCGATATCAGTGCCATAAGACTCCTTCTTTGAAACCTTCACCAATATCCCCTCTTGTCCACCACTCAACAAGCCATCAACAACACCATACATAACGACGAGAAGGGCAGCCGTCGCATAACTCGAGAATCCAAGCAGAAGCAAAACGAGGGAGTAAAGAAAACCACTCAGAAGTATGAGCCTCCTCACTCTGATTCTCTTTGTAAACATGTAAGAGAACAAACCAGCCAGCAAAGTTTGTATTCCAAGAAAGACCCCGATAGTTTCAGCGTTGAATCCATTTTCACTTAAAAATACGGGAAAGACGTAACCACTTATGAAACCAAAAGACAATCCCATAATGAAAAACAATAACAAGAATTTTTTGAATACCTTCTCTTTGTTTCGCAAGTCCAAGTGATGCAATGCTCGCTCTATGCTGAACCTCTCTCTTCTCCTGTTGGCCAACAACAAGGACACAGGAATGACGAAGGAACCAACAAGAACGCAAAGCAACAATGTGTTTGTGTAAAAAAGCCAAACAATAAGAAACCCAGCTGACAAACTACCAACAGCCGTAGAAATGTAGGAAGAAGTTCGCAGATGAACTAAAGACTCCCTCTTCCTCTCACTTTCTTCTAAGAGGAAAGCCCTGTTCACAGCCCAAAGAGAAGCACTCTTGGTTCCCTCAGTCACTTTCCCGAGAAGAAAGTGCAGAGGCGTAAAGGCAAAGTAGTAAACGAACCCCGAAAGTACGCTGAGCAGCCCATTAAAAGTGAAAAATACCTTTCTGCCCAAAAAGTCCGAGACAGTGGCGAAGACCATTCTTGTGAGCTGAAAAATCATAGGCAACGAAGCGAAGATTAACCCCATGGTGGGCACATCGATGTTTCTGTCTTTCATCAACAATGGTAACGCTATGGTTAGGACCCCGCTTATGTAAGAGTTTAAGACTTGAATAATGAGACTAATTTTAATCTGATTCAGCACGGATTCTCCTTCTCTTTTTTTAGAGGTGGCGTTTTATGAAGTTAGTTGAGTGGATTTTGAGGATAATATCCTTTTCTAGTTAAACTCACTTCCCATCATAAAAAAGGATTCTTGATAAAGAAACTCTATAAGACAAACGATATACTAAATCAAACCACAAGTCAAGTATTCCAGGAAGGTTTGAACGTGATGAACTGTTACACATCCAAGACTCCCAAGTCTGAGCAAATGTACAAGAGAGCAAAAAGGGTCCTCCCTTCAGGCGTCTCTTACTTTCTGCGCCACTTCGACCCCTATCCCTTCTACACCACAAGAGCGAAGGGCAGCAAAATCGTGGACGTAGACGGCAACGAATACATCGACTTCTGGTTGGGTCACTACGCCCTCATTTTAGGACACAGCCCACCCAAAGTCGTGAAGGCAGTCAAACAACAGATCGAGAACGGAACCCACTATGGAACATGCCACGAACTCGAAATCGCCTTAGCCGAACAAATTGTAAAGATGGTTCCCAGCGCAGAGATGATTCGCTTCACAAACTCAGGCACAGAAGCAACTATGTACGCCACCCGTTTGGCACGCACATACACCAAACGAGAAAAAATCGTCAAGTTAGAAGGTGGATGGCACGGAGGATACGACGCCCTCCACATGGCGGTTAACCCTCCATTAGACATTCCAGAATCCAGTGGAATTACAGAAGGAGCCCAAAAAGACACAATCGTGATCCCCTTCAACGATTTAGATGAAGCGAGGAAGAAACTGAAAAACAAGAATATCGCCGCCGTCATTGTTGAACCAGTCCTGGGAGCCGGAGGCGGCATCCCAGCTGACAAAGAGTTTCTGAAGGGGCTAAGAGAACTATGCCATGAAAAAGACGCGCTTCTCGTATTCGATGAGATTGTCACAGGCTTTCGGCTGGCACCAGGGGGAGCCCAGCAACATTATGGGGTCTTGCCCGACATCACAATTTTGGGTAAGATTATAGGCGGAGGCTTCCCGATTGGCGCCATTGCCAGTCGTCGAGAAGTCATGGAACACATGGACCCACTCTTGTATGAACGACCAAAGTTTTCTTTTCACGGTGGAACCTTCTGCGCAAACCCAGTTAGCGCAACAGCGGGGTTGACTACACTAAGACTGCTTGAAGATGGACATGTTGTGAATCAACTTAATAGGTTGGGAGACAAAGTCAGAAAGCAACTTCGCGACATCTTTGAAAAGAGAAACGTTGATGTTTATATTACTGGGGTTAGCTCCATCTTCCAGACACATTTTACTCGTGAAGAGGTAAGAGACGTTCAAAGTGCTTTTCAAGCGGATAAGAAGAAACTAGCCGACTATCACATGCATCTCATCGCTAACGGAGTCTTCTTCCTCCCCAAAAAGATAGGCGTCCTCTGCAGAGCACACACAAAAGAAGACATAAACAAATTTCTTCTAGAAACTGAAAATTATGTGAAAAAATCTAAGTAAACCCTGATGTATTGCCAAAAATAAAAAGCCCAAGTCGGGTCTAAGCCTAAACAGGTTACGCAGACACGGTTAACCGTTTAACCAACCGTTGAGCTCACTCGTTTGATGCCATCACCCGAGATGAACCCGACTGATGGTCTTGCAGTCGACCAGGCTTTGTTAGCCCGTTTAAGCCTGCTCCCCAACTTGGGCTGATATAAGTATGGCCACGGAATTTCATAAAAGATTTTTCGAAAAATTTTTGACACTATCTATTGATTCGAATTTTGAAACTTGCTATTTTCCACGAAATTTGGTAATGTTGTTCTGTTTTCGGTTTATGGTTTATGTTGAGTATTTAAGTGATTTTTGTTCTGGAATCGTTGTTTATTTCTGAGGGAAGGATGTGCCTTTTCTTATATACTCTAATGTCAATGTTTAAAAGGTTAAACAATCCATTGCTGGGTTGAATCCACTTCTGAAGAAGACGATGGAAAGAGTTAGGGAAAACACGATGGCCGATAAGTTTGAGGAAGATTTGAATTTTCTGCTTTCAAGACTGGAGAAAGGTGTAGGCGAAGAGGTTAGAGAAAGACTCTGTGACTTGAAGAACAAGTTACTTCAACTTCATGAGACAAATGTGGTTAAAATAAACCATTCAGTTATGGAACTAGTGTGTGCCAAGCACTTGCTTTTGAAAGGATACAAGGTGGATGTTGAGCACCTGTTAGACAAGGCGTTAACATGTGATTTATACGGAGTTAAAGGGCATGGAACCTTCATTGTTGAGATAGAGACTGGGTTCGTGCCTCCAGAACACGCAATAGACCCCTCAACCTATTCTTCCGCAAGAATCGCCAGCAAGATAACCCGATACAGTTGTTATTCCCACAAGTTTGCTTTAGCCATACCTCCATACTACATTCTACAAATCCCAACGATCTTCACTATGCCACCAAGAGAGAGAAAGGCAGAGGATTTAATGCTCGTCAAGAACCTTTGCGACCCATACTATAAGAATCCCCCAGTCAGCCTCGAAGAGATAAAAAACGCTAGACTACACATCGTTTACCTAATCAATGTAGATGACACGGTTGTTGAAGAGATAGACCCAGAAACCTATGTGCGCACTCACTAAAACATATTCAAGCAGTGGTTTGAAAAAATTTCTGTAGCGTTAAATGAACAAGTCTTTCTCTTTCGGTCTTACCAGTTCTGTTGCCTTCGCCTTCTCCGATTTTGGGTATGGATACCCTCTTATAATCGCCACGGGAACCCCCTCACTGGCTTGACCAATGACCAACTCTGCAGCAGAAGACAGCTCATCTGCTATGGCGGTCCTTTTAACTCTCAAAACGTATCCAAACAAGTCGGTTTCCCCTCTTCGATCTCGGATGGGGTTGATGCCTGCGACCCCTATGGCTACGTTGATTTCACCATCTCTTAGCGGTCGCCCATGAGTGTCAGAAATGATGACGGCTACATCTTTTCCAGTTAGTCTTTTTATCTTTTTACGGATTGCTCGCGCTGAACGATCAGGGTTCTTTGGCAGAAGCGCGACGTTTCGTTCTCCCGGGATGTTTGAACGATCAACCCCAGCATTAGCACAGATAAACCCGTGCTTGGTTTCTGTTATGAGTTTTCCATCACCCATACGAATGATATTCTTGGATTCTCGGAGAACAGTCTCAACTACCGCTGGGTCCTTTTCAAACTTTTCTGCGAAAGCTCTTGCAAAATCCGAGGGTGTCACTGTGCCAAGGTCTACGACGTTTCCTTCTGAGCGTGAAACAACAACATGGGTGATGACTATGACGTCGCCGTCTTCAATAGGGGTTCCTTGTCTTTCTGTTGCGACACAGATGAGTTTGGCGAGATCATCCTTCTCTTTTATGATGGGTAATCCGTTCACGCCGATTATCTGAACGACATTCATGAATATTGTCCTCGCATCTTTGACACTCTGCTTAGAGGTGTATAATAAATTTGTTTAGAAGAGACGTTAAGCAAAGAAGGAAATGTAACTACTTCAGCATAGACTCTGCTTTCTTCAAATCCTCTGGAGTGTTAACATTGAAGAAAGTCGTCAGTTTTGGGTCTATTTGCTGGAGAACTAAAGTCGAAATGTAGCGAACTCCTCTCAAATTAGCAATTATAGAACGCAAGTCCAATTTCTTCTCTTCATAAGCGGTTTCGGAGGCATTCAGAGCCGACTTCGTGTGATAGACAGCGTGAAGTGGCTCGACATACCGGTTAGGCCATCTAGGAACCACAGCGCTTCTATTAACACACAAGTCAAACAAAAGCGACGCAATCTCCCTTGAAACAAACGGAGTGTCGCAAGGAAGTAACAAAGAGTATTCGCCAGATGCGTTTTCAAATCCGGTTAATGCTCCAACAATCGGGCTCTGCACGTTATACCTGTCGATCACGATTCTGGCTTTTGGTTTCACAAAGGGTGTAAAGGCATCCTTCTGGCTTTCCAAGCTAACAACAACCAAACTTTCATCGACAAGCCTTGACACTCTATCGAGTACATGGAAAATAAGAGGTCTACCACCTAACTCAACTAACCCTTTGTCTCTTCCAAGCCGTTTGGAAAATCCACCTGCAAGAATGATTGCAGATTTTTTCATGAGACCGCGCCTTAACCCTTTTTCAGAAGGCTATTCGCTCAGCATGTGTGTAGGCGTTCATGTGGTTGCCTCTAGCAAAGCCGACAAGAGTGATTCCTGTGCGTTTCGCCACCTCTACGCCAGAGTTGATCGCCGCAGCCATTGAAACAACGATTGGAATCTGCATCCGAGCTGCCTTCAATACGATGTCGCCTGTGAGCCTTCCACTAAGAGCCAAAAAACAGTTTAAGTCTACACTCTTTAGTGCACATTCTCCGATAACCTTGTCCACTGCGTTGTGGCGTCCAACATCCTCTGCCAATGCTGTTAGCCTGCCTTTTCTTGAAAAAATCGCAGCCACGTGAACCCCTCCAGTCTTTCTGAAAACCTCGGCGAGCTTGTTTAGTTGTTTAACTGATTCCAAAAGAACCTTCGCCTCAACTTGGAAGCCCCTCGAGATTCCGGGAAGGTTAAGTCTGTCCATAAGTTTGGTTATTGGCCAATAATCAGTGGAGCCGCAGGCGGAAACGATTAGTCTCGCGAAAGGTTGCGCCATCGCAATCTGTTTTTCAACATTCACGTGAGGCTTCAATCTAACAGTGCATTTTCCGTCACTTTCCAAACGAACTTCCCGAATTTCGTCGGTGGACTTTAGTAGACCCTCTGAAAGGAGATGACCGACCGCGAGTTCTTTCAGTTGACTTGGAGTGCAAAGAATTGTTACGTAGTGTGTTTGGTTGATGAAAATGTGAAGGGGGGTTTCCTCGGCTACCACGTCTCTCTTCTTGGAGATTTTAGTCGGCAAATCAATTTTTGACACTAGAACTTCTTGCATGTTATGAATCTTCCTAAGTTTTGATCTCAGAGAGAACATACCTCACGATTTCGTCTGCGATGTTTATCTTTGTAACCGATTGCAGTCCACTCCATCCAGGCTGACTGTTCAACTCAACGACCACTGGTCCATTGGGCCCCTCTAATATGTCGACTCCGGCAACCTTGCAGCCAATCACTTTTGCTGTTTTTATCGAAAGGCTTTCTAGGTCACTATTTAATTTTGTAGGTATTGGTCTGGCGCCTCTGCTAACGTTTGTTTTCCAAGAGTCAGCCACACGACGCATAGAAGCCACGACGTGGTCTCCCACAACAAAAGCTCGTATATCTGAGCCACCATGAGAGACAAACTCTTGAAGATAAAGCACACCATGATAAAAAGAAACCGCTCCAAAGATTCTTGTGGCAATGTCTGGGTCTGAAATTCTGGTTGAGCCGATTCCTCGGGAACCAAAAAGGGGTTTGAAAACTACATCTCCTCCCAACTCTTGGAAACATTTCGAAGCCTCTTCAGGGTTTTCGGTTACTGCGGTGCGTGGAACTGGTATGCCGTGTTCCTCGAGGAGACAAAGAGCGTGATATTTGTCGACTGAGCGTTCAATGGATAGTGGTGGGTTTATGATTAGCATCCCAAAACGTTCAAGCCTGTGAAGAAGGTTCATCCTAAAGATTATTTCTTCGAGAGAGCCACGTCCAATTGGGCGTGTAATGAGGGCACTTAAGTTTTCAAGGAGGTCAATGTCGTCAACTGACACGTGAGGCTTATATTTGACTCTTGCGACGAGCTGGGTGAAACTAAAGCATACTGGAGTTGTGTTTTGCCTTTTCATGGCCTCTCGCAACTGAGAGGAGCACCAGCCGTTCTCGTTCCTCGTCATGATTCCGATTTTCAATACACATCCCCACTGTCTTTTTCACACACTCAGGATTATTAAATTGCTTTCTGTTGAGGGTAAAATCTTTGATGAAAGTTTGTTGTGTGTTTGTCTAGGTCTAGTATAGAGGGGGGAGGG
>Ga0315314_1004414_pt1 | contig 10577 bp, 9 predicted proteins | sample TDP9_MG_FD_203631 | JGI IMG/M metagenome (GOLD analysis project Ga0315314, IMG submission 203631) | Freshwater sediment microbial communities from Lake Towuti, South Sulawesi, Indonesia - TDP9 | ecosystem: Environmental > Aquatic > Freshwater > Lake > Sediment | place: Indonesia: South Sulawesi... | reverse complement strand
CATGGACAAGATGGTTACAGCCAAGTATGTCCACGAGAATCAAGACCACTTGGTAATGGACTTGGATTTCTACCAGTTCGGCGAGCTAATAGACATTAGGCCCGATCAAGGCAGCCTCTTCATTCACAGCATGAGCGAACCCTTCAGCGAAGAAGACATAGAAGATCGAGTAATGCACAACTGGCTCAATCATTTTGGGATCAGGTTTCACCAGCTACACGCCTCAGGCCACTTGAGCAGAAAAGAACTAACAGAGATGATTGAACGAATCAACCCGAAGAAGCTATTCCCCATACACACAGAGAATCCCTTGCTTTTTAAGGAAATAAGTAAGAACACATTGATTCCCAAAAAAGGAAAACTCTACAGATTGTAATCTTAAAAGAATATTGGGAGCATTTGAAGTAATAAATCGCGCCAGCTAGCAATAGTGTTAAATTCTCCATGTAGTAGTTCTGGAGCGGTTGAGTAAGATGGTAACAACTCTCAAAGAGTTCGTTGAAAAAGCATTGATAGCTACCCTCGACGATTTTGGCAGGGATCGGGGTGTCGATAGACGTGGCGCCTCAAGGGATTTTTGTAAAAATGTTGGAACACACTAAATCAAGGTGAAGAAAATCGCCCAAAGTTGAATTAATGACTAAAAGAATTTATAGAGTGGGTATCCATGTCTTTCCTCGTTTAATGATCACTTTTGAAACAGAGGATAAGGCAAGTCAATTTGTAAAAAGGGTCGGTAACGATATCCAAAAGTTCTTAGAGGAGCTGAAAGGATTCTGAGATAGAATGTCACTATCTCGATCGATCTACAAGCATATCCATACGGGTGAAGGGCTGGTGCAAAATTCAAGGACACTGGAGAAGAGAGGGAAGCTTGGCAGCCTTGTTTCTTGGGAATCAGACACTCCTGACCTCCAAGTTATTTATCGGTCTCACTTTGAACATGGCGAGGCATGGAGCGAGCTGATGAGCGCCAGAAGGCAGTTCGGTGAGATGTCCAAGTTCGCAACGGAGCCTGATCTGATCCTTTACTCTCCTCAGGCTAGGCGAATGTGCCTTATAGAGGCAAAGCTGGGCTCGAATATTCGACGGAAAACCCAATACTCAGATTCTGATCTGTTTCGTCGACGAGAGATGTATGAACCGCATCGGCTTTTTGGTGAGGTGTTCAAGGAAGCCAAGTCATTCGAGTCTGTTGTCGATGCAGGTTACTATGAGCTGTTGAGACAATGGATTCTAGGAACCTAGTTAGCCAAGAACTTGAAGACAGACTTTCTGCATTTACTTCTGGTTCGTGAGTTTCAGAGAAAGGATGGGGAATCGTTTAGCTACTTCGTTGCGGTGGACAATACAAGGAATTTTAGAGTTTTGACTTGGGACGAATTACACGGGCTCCTGATCGGAAAATGATATCCCCCCTCTTGGCTATCTCTAAAAGCTGAGTTTTCTTAAGCCAAAATCTAGGAAAATCCGCGTGTCACCGTCTTCCACCAAGATGCGGTTTCCCCCAACCTCATCTACCCCACCATAAAACTTCATCTTCGTCAACCCAGAATCTCCCCTTCCAACTAATTCTGCTGAAATAGGCTTTCGCTCGCACTCGATTTGAATCTTGCCATCAAGCGAGGTTCCCATAATCGCGAGCGTGGTTAACCTCAAGGACAAGACCACCATCACCCAGTTCATCATCGTCCAGCGCTTCATAACAAAGCCAGAAAACATTCTTGCAAGCGGGGTCAGGCTGGCTTTGGCAAGGCCTGACGCAACAGGGCAGAAAAGATTCACTACAAACTGACAAATATTGTGAGGACACAGCTCAAACAGGACGATAAATACCCGGGACTGAGCCTTTTATAAAGAAAAAAAGTAGTCCATTTCGCGAATTTTTTTCCAATGGATCTCCCAGGCTTCGAGGCTCGGCCACGAAGCGAAAGAAAAGAAGCAGAAAGCAATCCTCGGAGAAATTGGGAGATAGAGGCCCGAACTGGGGAAGAGGCGGGAACATCGAAGCCGCAAAATAACGAGCGTTTTTTGATATGGGAAAACTTGATTTCCTAGCCCTGTTCAAGAAAAGAGCTCCTTTCCCGACCACGTTGACCCCCTAGGGGGTAGGTCGTATTGGTGAAAATTCAACGAAAAGAGGCGGTCGTAAGCCAGCTTGCGCGCAGCGTTAGAATTCTCCTGTGGAAGAAGGAGCACACGCTACACCGTCATAAGCAACTCCAAAATGCCCTCTCGAACACGGCACTTAGTGAACCATGAGGAATAAAGAAGGAAACAAACGCAAAAAGAGAGGAGATGAGACCTGCCGAACGTCGGAATGCGGAGGCCTTAAGTCCTTTGGTAGAAGCCCTACTTCGAAGCATTCGTTCATGCTCTATGGCATCGAGATCGGGAAGCTGAAGTATTTTCCCCAATAGGTAAAGTTGTACTCGAGGTCCAAGAGAACTTGGGTCTCCCCGTCTTAGAGAAGCATCTGATTTCGTCCGATCTCTCCTTCAACTCCGCCGTCGAAACAGAGAGTCACTTCCCTCATCGAGGCGCCTCCTCTCGGCAGGTCCTGGAAATGGTGTAGATTACTTGTGGAAGAGTGAAGAGGCTGAAGACCTTGGTGTATTGTAGACCTCCTATCGCCGCCACCTTCTTCGGATCTCCTCCTCGCTCTAGATATCCTCTAGTGAACATCCTAGCGAGATCTGAAACATATTCAAGATTAGTTGAAATGGAGGCATAGTGTCCAGAGTAATAGAGGAGCTCCGCAAGGTCCCAGACAGGGTTCCCGTTGTGGGCGCCCTGCTCGAGGTCGATAATATAGATCCTCTCGTTAGAAGAGGCTATGAAGTTCTCAGGCTTGCAGTCACCAATAGTGACGCCCAGGCTGTGCACGTGTGCGATGAGTCCTCCTAAGCACCTCAACCTATCAGCTCCCTCAAAGCTCTCACCTTTCAAGAGGACATCTCTAACTGTGTCGACAAGGTTTTCGCCTTCAACAAACTCCCTGATGAGGATCAGTCTGTTAAGGTTTACATGGTAGACACTCGGTACTGGGCATCCTTGGCGCTGAAGCAGAGTACTTATCGCATACTCCCTCTCTAAGCGCGACCGCCCCAACACGGAGAAGTCCTGTGTTCCAAGAGTCCAGAGAGCTAGAGGGAACCATTTGAAGCCTATCCAGTTTTGATACTTCTTCACCAGCGCCTTCTCCTCCATCTCTCCTCTCCTGAAGCGGAGAACGTAGACATCGTTCAGAACCCCTCCGCACGGCTCTAGTTTGACATCAGAAATCTTTCCAAGCGGCTCCATACGCTTGACAAAATCCTCGATTCCTGTTGCTTCACTCAGGCTTACTATGCCTAGCGTCGTGGAAAGATGCAGAAACGTCTTCGGATCCCTCAGTTTCCTAGAACCACCTTCTAGGAGATTCTGAGCTCCCGCTTCTGGGTAGAAGCTGAGCAGTTCAGCCACTTTGCTGAACACTCTGGCAAGGTAGGGTCTCAGACTCTTATCCACCATCTTCAGGAAGTTGACCGCTCTAAACCTATGTCTTCGCGTCTCCTCTATGAAGCCTCTATCCAAGAGGAGATAGCTATCCCTAAAGTGGAGTTTTCCCTCCTGAACGAGCTTTCCAAGAACTTCGCCATATCCTACCATAGACGCCTCAACCGCGTTCTCACGCGATTCCCCTTCGAACTCCATGTAGATCGAGGTGACTGGTGGATAGATCTGAGTTATCTTGCAGAGCGGCTCGAAGAGGAAATAATTTGGCTCAATTAGTAGCTCTAATGAGAGGTGAGGATACTCCAGTGCAAGGCGCGTCATGGTCTCTTCCACCTTCCTCCTCTTGAACAGGACTTCGTGTTTCCAGAGATACCCGCTTCCAACAAGCTCCTTGTAAGGAGCTAGAAGCCAAGCCGCGATGATGTCCCCTAAGAACGCTTCTTTAACGTCTCTCTCAAAGAGTCCTTTATCAACAGCGAGAACGAAGAAACTTGTTTCGCCTCTTTTCCTTCTGTAGATCCTGATTCCCGCAGGATACTTCTCCCAGATCGCTAAAACATCGAGTCTAATACCCTCGTGAAATCGTCTAGGACTGCTGATGTAGAGTGCCTTAAGAGCGCCTTGAGGATAGAGACCTCTAACAGTGTCTAGAGTTTTTTCCTTGTCCACCTTCAAGAGAGCCTCTTCAGAGCAGTTCAAGGCGCTTCTCACCATTTACTCGGCAGGAACAACCTCATGGTCTTCCTACTAATACATATATATCCAAACCAATTAAACCATTCTTCAACAGAATCAGCAGGTTCTCTCTAACCCTAAGAAACAGAACTAGACTGAATGGGGTATCGTGTCCTGTTGACAATGCTGAAATGATGGGTAAGATGACGCATGATTAGCGTTACAATAAATCGTGACGGTAGACGCAGGTGATGGCTCCGACGTTAGATAGTTGTCTCATCGGCATATGTGATCGTCACTCGAATGCAATGCCCTGCCTTAGAGATGTTTGATATGGAAGTGGAAAGACCAACTCTACCAGCTCGCCTTGAGAAGAGCTGCAGCATCCTCTTTCAAACTTCGGTGATAAGGAAATCCCATATACTCAAACGGTGGTGCGGGAAGAGCTCGATGAGATGCTCTGGCTATGCCCTCGCCGAGATGGTGAGCGTATACTTTCCCATCGACCTCTTCCAGTGTTCTTTTGCCTCGGCTTGTTTCAACCTTCTTGTTAACTTGTTGTCGGAAAGGCTATTAAATTGATGGGAGAATCTTATGACGTGATGCCATCTAAGTATTTCGAACTCGGGGTTGACGTAAAGAAGAAGGGAGTGGAGGCCTTTAAGGATCAGTTAGAGAACCTCTTCCCCGAAGCCTTCTGCATCATCCAACGAGACCCAGAATCACCCAAGAGAGGACTCGTCTCTCACAGCGATGGAGCGGGAAGCAAACCCGTCCAGAGCTACCTCCTCTGGAAAGAGACTGGCGACTCTACATGGTTCAGAGGCTTAGCCCAAGACGTGGTCGCCATGAATCTCGACGACATCATCTGCGTCGGCGCTCAGCCTCTGTGCTTCCTCGACTACGTCGCCCTCAACTCCCTGAAGATTGACAGGGAAATCCTCCTGAAGGCTTTAGCGGCGGGCTTCAAAGAGTGTTTCTTAACTCTTGAAAACTACGGTATCAAAGTGCTCTTCTCGGGCGGTGAGACGGCTGACTTACCCGACCAGTTGAGAACATTCGATATCGCAGGCTCCATCTTCGGGCGAGTCGATCTAGACAAGGTAGTGACAGGAAAACAGATCAAAGAAGGAGACCTTATTATCGGGCTGAGAAGTGGAGGCAAGACAGTATACGAGGGAAGAGAGAACAGCGGCATCATGTGTAATGGTATAACTCTGGCTAGGCTCTCTCTTATGGATGCGAGGTATCAAAAGAGATACCCCGAACTTAGCGAGTCAGGAGAGAGACGCTATAGAGGGCGCTTCAAGTTTGACACTCACCTCGATGAGCTAAACATGACGGTTGGAGAGGCACTTCTATCACCAACAAGGCTCTATGCTCCAGTAATCGTGAAGATTCTAGAAAAATTCAGAGGAGAGGTCCACGGAATGATTCACAACACAGGAGGAGGCATGACGAAGTGTCTTTCACTTGGGAGGAACATTCATTACATAAAAGACTGTCTTCCAGACCCAGATTCCATCTTTTCACTCATCCAAAAAGAAGCTGAGGCAGAGTGGAGGGAAATGTTCGAAGACTACAATATGGGCATAGGATTTGAGCTCGTCGGCGACCCTGAATCGGCGGAGGAGATTCTGATTTTAGCCGAGTCTTTCAAACTTGACGCCCAAGTTATAGGTTACTGTGAAAAGAGCCCAACAGGCAACGCTCTGACAATAAAGAGTCGATTTGGAAATTTCGAATATCATAAAGAGGAAGTGAAGTGAAGTTTAAAGCATCAGTCTATGTTAGCCTGAAGCAAGGCTACTCAGACCCTGAAGGAGAAACCACAGCAAAGGCTCTTAAAGGTCTTGGCTACGCAGTTTCAACCGTTAGAGTGAGCAAGGTCTACGATATAGAAGCGGAGGCAGACAGCCTAAAGGACGCAGAGAAACTAGTTGACGAGATGTGTCGCCGACTTCTCACGAATCCAACCAAAGACGACTACCGATTTGAGATAAGGGAGATGACATGAGGAAGGAGAGGATTGTTAGGCGAGATCTGCCTTTTTCCCTCTACGAAATAGACCTAGCGGACGCTGAGGATAAGGAGCTAATAGAAGTCAGAGATGCACTTGTTCTTGGTCTCAGCCTAGAGGAGATGCGGGCGATAAGAGACCATTTTAGGCTCCTTGAGAACAGAGATTTGGAGATCGAGCCTCACCACTTCGCATCGGTAGAGAAGAGGATAACGGACATCGAGCTCCAAACCGTAGACCAGGCGTGGAGCGAACACTGCTTCCACAAGACCTTCAAAGGCATCATAGAGACGCCTGAAGGAACAATAAGTAGTCTCCTGAGAACCTACATCCGAAGAGTTGCAGATGAGCTGAAGCCGAGTTGGTGTTTCTCGATTTTCGAGGACAACGCAGGCATAGTGGACTTCGATGAGACTTATGGCATAGCTGTAAAGGTTGAGACGCACAATCATCCCTCCGCTATAGAACCCTTCGGAGGTGCCGCCACGGGCACGGGCGGAGTCATCAGGGATGTCTTAGGCGTCTGGGCTGACCCCATAGCCTGCACAGATGTCCTTTGCTTTGGACCTCTCAACACTAGGGTCGAGGACCTTCCGCCGGGGATGAAGCATCCTAGGTTCCTGTACAGCGGAGTCGTTGCAGGCATTGGTTCCTATGGGAACAACATGGGCATACCCACCGTGAACGGCGCCATCTACTTCGACGAGGGCTACCTCGGAAACATAGTTGTCTACTGCGGATGCATTGGGTTGGTCCCCAAGAACCGCTACGTCAGAAACGTGAAGGTAGGGGATATCATAGTTCTCGCTGGTGGAAGAACAGGCAGGGATGGCATCCACGGCGTCACCTTCGCCTCCGCAGAGCTCACTGAGAAGTCGGAAGAAGTATCGAGACCAGCTGTTCAGATACCAAACCCCATAGAAGAAGAGAAGCTCAAGAGGGCGATCATCCAGATTAGAGACGAAAGCCTCGGCTCGGGCATAACAGACCTCGGTGGCGGAGGACTATCCTCAGCTGTGGGAGAAACCGCCCACCGCTACAGTCTCGGAGCAGAGGTCGAACTAAGTGCGGTGCCACTGAAGTACCCAGGTCTGGCTCCCTGGGAGATCTGGATCTCAGAGTCTCAAGAGAGGATGCTTCTCGCCATACCACCTGAAAATCTGGACCGAGCTATAGACATCTTTGAAGATGAAGATGTGGAGGCGACCTCAATCGGTCAGTATACGAATAGTCGGAGGCTCAGAGTTCTCTTCAATGGGTACGCCGTCGTGAACCTCGACTTGAACTTCCTTTTCAACCCTCCACGGGTGACCCGCAAGGCTAGCTGGGAGCCGCCAGAACTCCAAGAACCGTACTTCGAGATGCCGCAGGACCTTACCCCAGTTCTCCTCAAGATCTTGGCGTCGCCTAACATTGCCAGCAAGGAGTCTGTGGTGAGGACCTACGACCATGAGGTTCAAGGACGAACCGTGGTCAAGCCGCTTCATGGAGGTTACTCTGGACCCAACGACGCCACGGTTCTCAAGCCTCTTCCTGATTCTTGGAGAGGTATCGTCATCTCCTGTGGCATGAATCCGAGGTACGGGAAGATTGATCCCTACTGGACGGCTGCTTCAGCCATTGATGAGGCTGTACGAAATAATATGTCAGTCGGAGGGAGGCGAGTAGCGCTCCTCGACAATTTCACTTGGGGAAACCCTGAGAAGCCTGATAGGTTAGGGGGGCTTGTCAGAGCCGCGAAGGCGTGCTATGATGTCGCCTCGGTTCTCGGTACACCCTTCATTTCAGGAAAGGACAGCTTATACAATGAATCACCTCTGGGACCTATCACACCAACTCTCCTCATCACAGCCTTGGGGGTTGTTCCAGACATACGTCAAGCAGTGACCGCGGACCTCAAGGCATCTGGCAACCTCCTTTACCTCCTAGGAAAGACTCATCCCGAGTTAGGCGGCTCAGAATATTATTGGTTGAAGGGGTTCCTAGGTCTCAGCGTTCCGAAGGTCGATTCGGCGGAGGCAAAGAAGAACTTCACCAGCCTCACAGCAGCCATAGATCAGAGGCTTATCAGAGCCTGCCACGACCTCTCTGAGGGAGGGCTTGCTGTTGCGGCTTCTGAGATGGCTATTTCAGGAGGCTTCGGTCTTGAGATAGACTTGGGGTCGGTCAAAGCTTCTTCCCAGATCAGGGACGATCTCCTCCTCTTCTCCGAGTCAAACAGCAGATTCCTCGTTGAGGTTTCTCCTGAGAAGAGTCACGAGTTCGAAGCGTTGATGCGTAAGGTGATCCTCTCGAGGGTTGGAAGGGTTGTGGATGATCAAAGTCTCCGTATCAAAGGTGTAGGGGGGCGCTTGATCGTGGATGCGCCGCTCTCAGATTTGATGAAGGCTTGGAAGGGCACGTTGAGGTGATAGTGGCTGAAGCGTTCAGAGATTAGGGCACTTATTCTCAGGGTGGGTGGAACAAACTGCGATAGGGAGACAATCACTGCCTTTAAAGATCTCGGAGTTAAGGTCGAAGTGAAGCACAGCAGCAGAATCATCAAAGAAGAGACTCTTCTAGACTACAATATCCTCGTCTTCCCGGGGGGCTTCGCCTATGGAGACTATGTCCGTTCAGGGGTGATATGGGCGAAGGAGATCGAGGCACACCTCCTAGACGACCTCACAAAGTTTGTGGATGACAGGCGCCCTGTCCTTGGTATCTGCAACGGCTTTCAAATTCTTGTTGAACTCGGACTACTTCCAGGGTTCCAAGGGAGGTCCGCTTATCCAGAGGCAGCTCTTGCGACGAATGCCTCAAATGCCTATGAGTGCAGGTGGGTCCGGCTCAGAAACATGAACAGGGGTAACTGCCTCTTCACTCACCTTATACCAAGGGACTCTGTTGTTAGGATACCTGTGGGACATGGGGAAGGGCGCCTCATCTTTCCCAAGGAGAGAGAGGAGAAATGCCTTCAGCAGCTCTATGAGAACGATCAGGTCGTCTTCCGATATGTGAAGCCCGATGACTCTTTTGCGGAGGGGGAGTATCCCCACAACCCGAACGGCGCTTTCCACGACATAGCAGGCGTCTGTAGCCCTGAAGGGAACGTCTTTGGTCTCATGCCTCATCCTGAGAGAGGCTACTATGGATGGCAGCTCCCTGACTGGACTAGACTGGAGGAGCCGCCTCAGTACGGGGACGGAAGAGCGATCTTCGAGGCGACCGTAGAGTACGTAGAACGAAAGTTTTAATCAACACGCAGTAGACCAGCGTCCCCGATACTCCGAGAGCTTCTTCTCCAACTTAGAATCTTTCAAGGCGAGTATCTCAACAGCAAGGAGAGCTGCATTGTCAGTTCCATCTATGGAGACGCAGGCGACTGGCACACCCTTTGGCATCTGAACGATGGAGAGGAGGGCATCCAAGCCTCCAAGCTTCACATCTCGGGGGACACCTATGACGGGCTTCGTTGTTCTTGCCGCGATGTAGCCTGGTAAGGCTGCTGAGAGACCTGCAATGGCTATGAATACCTCAGCGCCACAGTTTTCAATGTATTCGTCAAGCTCCTTTGGGTTTCTGTGTGCCGAGAGTATGCGAATCTCGCTTTCGACGCCGAACTCGTCGAGAAGGGCTTTGACTTTCTCCCCATGCTCCCTGTCGGAGCTGCTTCCCATGACTATTGTGACTCTGGTCATGTCAATACCTCCTCATCTTGAAACCTCATAAATTCTTCCTGTCTCCTTCTCCCCGTCTTCGAACCTCTTCCTCATCTCCTTAGATATCCTCTGGGCGCGTGGTGTGGGATATTCCCCTGTCAAGCAGCCTAGGCAGAGTTCCTCTTTACACATCCCTGTTGCCTTTACAAGGTCGTCTATAGGCTGGTAGTTTACGCTATCAGCACCCAACTCCTCTGCGACCCCTTCTGGTGTTAGCCTCGCGCCGATGAGTTCACCGTAGGTCGCCATGTCTACGCCGTAAAAGCATGGACCGATGATCCTTGGAAAGGTGATGAAGAGATGAACCTCAACCGCTCCAGCGGCTTTAAGCCTCCTCACATTCGTTCTAGTGGTGTCTCCCCTGACGATACTGTCGTCAACAACGCCTACACGCTTCCCGACGACCCTTGATCTGAGGATATTCACCTTCCTCTCTACGGTCTTACCCCTATCCTCTGCTTTCAAGATGAAGGCCCTCTGAGTGACATATCTGTGACGCCTTAACGCCCGATCCCAAGGGATACCCGTTTCTTCATGGAACCCATAGGCAGCGTCATCCGCCGTCTCAGGTATCGAGAGGACAACGTCAAGCCTCTTGGCTATATCGCAGTATCTTCTGGCCAGATTTACTCCGAAGTCGTTTCTTGCGCGGTAGACATACTTGGAGTTGAAAATGGAGTCTG
>Ga0315314_1004413_pt1 | contig 10577 bp, 9 predicted proteins | sample TDP9_MG_FD_203631 | JGI IMG/M metagenome (GOLD analysis project Ga0315314, IMG submission 203631) | Freshwater sediment microbial communities from Lake Towuti, South Sulawesi, Indonesia - TDP9 | ecosystem: Environmental > Aquatic > Freshwater > Lake > Sediment | place: Indonesia: South Sulawesi... | reverse complement strand
GGATATAAATGTATCATAACTATGCCAGAATCAATGAGCCTTGAGCGGATATTTATTTTAAAGTCCTATGGAGCAGAAATTGTTCTTACACCTGCTATTGAAGGTATGACAGGGTCAATAAAAAAAGCAGAAGAGATTGTTAAAAAGACTAAGAATAGCTTTATGCCACAACAATTCAACAACTTAGCCAATCCTGAGATACACAGGAAAACTACTGCCCAGGAGATAATAGCAGATACTGAAGGTAAATTGGACGCTTTCGTAGCCGGTGTAGGGACAGGTGGAACTATCACAGGGGTGGGAGAAATACTGAAAAAGCAAAATAACAAAATAAAAATAGTTGCAGTTGAACCTGCTACTTCAGCTGTATTGTCAGGTAGAAATGCTGGCCCTCATAAAATTCAGGGTATAGGTGCCGGGTTTATACCTAATGTTCTTAATCGTCAAGTAATTGATGAGATAGTTACTGTAGAAGATCACCAAGCATTCCAGATTACTAAACGGCTAGCTAAAGAAGAGGGCTTGTTTGTTGGTATTTCTGCAGGAGCAGCTGTTTTTGGTGCATTTAAAATTGCTAAAGATTTAGGAAAAGGAAAACGAGTAGTTGTGATTTTACCGGATACAGGAGAAAGATACTTCAGTATGGAACAATATTTTACTGCTTAACTGCATAGAATAATCCATGGAAAAAATAAGAATTGATGAAAAACTTGACTTACGAGGGGTAATTTGCCCGACGAACTTTGTTAAGACAAAACTTAAACTCGAAGAAATGCAACCAGGGCAAATACTTGAAGTAATACTTAATGACGGCGACCCAATTATGAACGTTCCACGTAGTGTCAAAGAAGAAGGACATCAAATTATTAGAGTAGAAAAACTTGACAATATTTTCAAATTGTTAATAAAGAAAGTGTAAGGGGAACAAGGTACAGAAAATGTCTTATGTCATGGGATTAAAATGTGGAAGCCTTCTGGAAACGTCTCTATGAATTGCAAAAGTTGCGATTACTTGATAAGGTCAATACAAGAATATACGCAGCACAAGTTCGTAATTGTTGTGTATTTTGTTCTTATGCAGAATATCCCTGTCTGCGAAAACAAATAGAGAGGAGGATAGAGATATGAGTATAAAGGTTAGGATCCCAACACCCTTGATGAAACTAACTGAAAATCAGGCAGAAGTGGAATGTACTGGTAAGGATATTAATGACCTGGTTGATAATCTGGAAAAAGTATATCCGGGTATAAAAGCAAGGATTTGTGACGAAAATGGTAAAATACGGCGATTTATTAATTTCTTTGTTAACGATAAAGACATTAGATTTTTGCAAGGTGATAAGACTGAACTTAGAGATGGGGATGAAGTATCAATAATTCCAGGGGTTGCAGGCGGAGGCGAATTTCGTGAAGACCAAGTTGAAAGATATAGCCGTCAAATAATTTTGTCAGAAGTCGGAGGTGTCGGGCAGAGGAAGCTTCTTGATGCCAGAGTAATAATCATAGGTTGTGGAGGTCTAGGTTCCCCTTGTGCTTATTATTTAGCAGGTGCGGGAATAGGTAAAATTGCTTTAGTAGATTCAGACAAAGTTGAACTAAATAATCTCCAACGCCAGATTGTCCATTTCATGAAAGATATAGGAAAGCAAAAGACAGCATCAGCTAAAGAAAAATTGGAATCCATTAATCCAGATGTAGAGATAATAACTTATCCGCTGAGGCTGACTTCTGGGAATATAATGGAAATAATTAAAGACTACGACATAGTAGTTGATGGAAGTGATAATTTCCCAACTCGTTATTTAGTAAATGATGCCTGTGTTATGTCAAACAAACCTTTCTCACATGCAGGAATATTGAGATTTGATGGCCAAGCGACGACTATTATTCCTCATGAAGGTCCTTGTTATCGTTGTATTTTTCCGGAACCTCCGCCACCTGGAATGGTTCCTTCATGCCAGGAAGCGGGAATATTAGGTGCAGTAGCAGGTATCCTCGGCGTAGTTCAAGCTACAGAAGTACTAAAGTATATCTTAGGTAAAGGTAAACTTTTAGTCGGTAAACTTCTTGTTTTTGATGCTTTGGAAATGAGCTTTAGAAAACTGAATATCCAGCGAAATAACGACTGTGAAGTTTGTGGAGATAAACCAACGATAACGGAACTAATTGATTATGAACAATTTTGTGGATTGAGAACATCAGCTTCGGGCGGATTGGTAAAGGAAATCACAAAGTAGAAATGTGGCAGTGTTCAGACACCAAAATCTATAAGATTATCTCGTATAAGAATTATACTGGGTTTATTCTATCTTGTGGCTATCGCAGTAGCGGCAATATTTTACTTTCCTAAAATGGTTTTGTTACTCAAGAAATAAGATCATTAGGACGATTAATGTACTCAGTGTAATGAATGCGTCGGTGTTTTGTAAACACGGGGCAATCAGATAGATGAATTTCAAAAAATGCGTTTTCTTAAGTTTACTTTCAATTTTTTTTCTTGGAAATTTTTCCTTAGCGCAGGAGGAAATTTTCGAACAGATCGAAGAAGACCTGGAAAAGTCCAGGCCAATAGAAGAGGTGAAACCGTATCCAGTAAATTTATTCAAAGCAATGATTGATAAAAAGAATTATGTCTTTTATAAAGAAGTCTACTTTTCCGGTCGATATTCTTCAGTGCTAAGGCAGATGGAAGGACGGAATTCTCTTGGTTTCATATTATTCGGTACATTCTCAGGGCCTTCAGGTCAAATTGGCGATATGAATATACAGTTCAGAACCGGGTATTATAATAACCAGTTTGCATTCGGGCAAAAAATGCCGCGTGAATACACAGAAAAAATAAACGACTTTGAAGTGGAAATTCACAATTTTTATTTGCGACTGCGTGCTTTGCCGCCTATGCTTAATGTAAGAATGGGTCATTTTTATATTCCTTTTGGAATTCAGCCGTGGATTGATACACATGGGAGTCTTTTGCAGAGCCCAGCAATGAAGTTCACAGGTCTTGACAAAGATTGGGGAGTGGCTTTTGAAGGACAGAATGACAAGATGGAATATCAGTTAGGACTAACTCGTGGCTCCGGGATGGAATACTTTGGGCTAAATAACAATTTTGTTTTGGCAGGCAAGATTTCCACTTCACGTGTCGCACAGCATCTTAATGACTGGATAGGAATTTCGTTAATGGTGGGGAAAATTTTTGATCCAATGGCAATAGAGAGATTACTCAGTTTCGACAAGGCGGGAGAGGCAGAAAAATATAAAAGCAATATTATTAAGAGATGGCGCACAGGAATTGATGGCCAGAAGATAGTTGGCCCGGCTCGCATAAGATTTGAAATTTCTGGCGGAAAAGATGCAGAGCAAGAGGCTATTCTTGGAGAATTCTTTGAGATCAAATATATTCTGGACAAAAATAGTCGCTGGCCGGCATATCTTCAATTTGAAAATTTGACACAAAACATAAGCTATTCAAATAGAGATTCTGATACAACAATACGTCTAGGTTTAGGTTACAGATTCTCAGCCAATTACAATCTTCAGTTTGTTGTTTCAAAAGATATTAGCACCATTTTCGGTGAGGAAGATACCTGGATAGGATTGTTATTTTACGGTCAGAAAGGTAGTGGATGGCTTGACTGGTAAAAGGAGGGCCTATGTTTAAAAGATTAAAACTGAGTGTGATTGTACCATTAATTGTTCTGGTTTCTGTAAGAAACTCTTTTTCACAGGTGCAGGTCGTGCCCTGTCAGTTGAACAATCCTGACCAGGATACATTACGACTTTTCCCTGAAAGAACAAATTATCGCACAGAATTTATTCGGACAGACGAGATAGGTGAAAAACGTGGTATTGGCGGTGAGGCGTTGTATCGGGAACTGGAAAAGCGTCTGGATGATAAATGGGATCCGATATGGGAAACAAAAGATATTCCTTATGTATTTTATGAAATCTTAAAAGGCCCTGATAGAATCGGCTGGGTCTTTGGAGCAAATCAGGGCTGGCCAGGTGCGGATAATTCACAATTAATGTTTGCATTTGACCTGGATGGAAGAATCCAAGAATTCTATTATCAGAAACTTCCTTCTTTGGAAAAAAATACACTTCAGACACAACAGTTTTATTCCCAATTCATAGGTCTGACACTGGAACAGTTCTATGTTCATGAATATTTAGAAAGTCTTACTATTAAGGATAAGGATATTCTGGCACTCAATATGATTGCCCGTATTCGGGACCCAACACAAAAAGAACACGAAGGCTTTAGGAAGACATTACGAGGAATAAAGAAGGTCCTTATATATCTTGATGATTTTAAATTCGGCAATAAAATTAAAAAAGAGGATGTTTTCGAAAAAGCAAAATATTTAATAGAAAACAAGAATAAAATTCCCCTATTAGGTCAGGATGCTTTATCAGAAATTAAAAAAAATTTTCCTGATGTCTCAAGGTATGTCGTGGATTTCGTTTCATTAAAAAACAACAGTTCTATTATTGAAGAACGTCTGGGTGAAAAACTTAATATCAGCACAGAACCTGTGGATTTAGTTTATCCGATTTATGTAGTGTATAAGGATGATTTATATAGGGCGCCTTTTGTTCGAGGAAATGTTCTGGGCTATGTTATTCCAGTTTCCATTGATATACCGGAGGGTAAATTTATCGCGATTATCAGTATTGGTGCGGTAGATAAACAGAAGGGCAAAATTATATCGTTTGAGATAAACAAATCCCAGTTCCCTCAGTTTCAAGGATTGTCACTGGTGCACTTTTATACTAAGGAGATCTTATTGAAATTGAATAAGACCGATGAGAAACTGGACAAAATCACGCCACTTATGAACATTGTTGTTGATGGCAAGGAAATATCCCATTCTGCACAACGGACAGCAAAGAAAGCACTCATCATTATCGATGAATTCTATTTTCATAACTTCTTTAAGAAGGATGAGATTATGAATAAGATTGAAGACTATTTAAAGAAAACAGAAAAGTGAGGTGATGTAAAGTTGAAAGGAAAATTAATTTTGATTTTCTTGCTGGTAAACTTCTGGCTTATGGGTTGCGGGAATCAGATAGAAAGATTTGGAGAAGCACCCGATGAAGGTACGACGAAAACAGCAATCGGTACGATACTATTGAATCCACAGAACTACATTGATAAAGAGGTTGTGATTGAAGGTGTTATTGCCAGCGAATGTCCAACAGGTGGATACATAATTGTGCGTGATAATTCTGGGGCTACAATCTATGTAGAGATGCACAGCGCTCCTTTTGCACCTATACCACAGAGGGTTGGGAGAAATGTTCTGGTGAAAGGCATAGTTTACCAGACGGAAAGCATAACCAAAGAGACAAGATTACTTGGTAAAGGTCTACTGATTAAATGAATGATTATTTCTGGAGGTGAACAAGAAAATGAACAAATATCTAAATTTAGCTTACAAGAATTTACACCGCAGGAAAATTCGTGCATTTTTGACAATAGGAGGTGTGGGTGTTGCTGTTGCCGTTTTGGTGAGCTTGTTGGGTTTTAATGCTGGCTATCGGATTGCTCTGGAGAAAGATGTTACAGGCATGGGGTATCAGGTTCTGGTTACGGCTAAAGGATGTCCTTATGAACTGGCAACAGTAGCCTTAGCCGGGGTTGGAGCTTTACGTTATCTGACAGATGATACGGTTACCAAGATAAAACAGGATAAGGAGGTGGATGAGTTAACCCCCATGCTTTTGAATCCCTTGATTAAAGAAGATGGCACGGGTTTTTATACCTTCTGGGCAATTGACCTTGTAAGCTACAATATGCTGCGTCCGATGATGAAAATCGCTTCTGGCAAGCATAAGGAGAGGGTGTTTGATCCTCCCACTGGCAAAGAAATTGAGAAAGAGCTAGACGGACCGATGGGCAGGTGGTTCAATCCTCGTGAGGTTAAACCGGATCAGATTTACCTAAAGAACGGAAGGGTGGTGAAAGGATTAATTGTTGGCGAGGGAAAGTATGAAAAGGTTGTTGGGCAGGAACTTGATGTTTTAAGTGGAGAGTATGTTGAAACAAAGAAGACATTCAGAACCGTGAAGATTATGCTTCCATCCAGAATATATAATAAATCCGATGTAGTTAGCATAGAAGGTATTCTGACCTTAAAGGATAATACACAGGCCAGAGGAAATGTAATCAAGATTGATAAGAATAGATTCAAAGTTATAGGTAAAAATGCGCAAGGTGTTCAACAGCAAAATACATATTCTATGGAGAAGGTTTTGAAGGCTGAGGATGAATTATCTTTAAAGGATGGCACAAAAGTATTAGGTATTATTCTGAATGAAACGCAAGACCATTATAATGTGGGTAATATAGAACTTGCCTATCCCAATACCGAGGAGATAACAACGGATCTAATTGAAGAGGATACTGACGGCAATTTGAGAATAGTTGACTATGACAAGCCCGGAGAGGTTGTTACCGAAGTCGTGATAGGTTGGGAGGCGGCTCAGACAGGTTTTATTCAGGTTGGTCAAAATCTTGCTATAAAGGTCAGGGAAATGGCAAAGGAAAGAGTCAAGGAAGAAATAACGGATCCCGTCAGTGGTCAGAAAAAAGAGATAGAAAGAGAAGTAGAAAAACAGGTATTTAATAGCTATAACTTTAAAGTAGTTGGAATTCTGGAAAGGGTTGGGGGTAAAGACGATGGTGGATACTTTATCCAGCTCGAAGAGGGACAGAGAATCTTTCGTAGATACAAAATGCTTACGGGTATTGGAGTCAAACTACATGACCTGGCCAAACTGCCTATGTTTACCGACAGAATCTATAATCGAAAGGAACTGGGAGAAACCCAGGTGGTCAGCCTTGCAGAGGTGAAAGGTACGATTCTTAACCTTGTTCAGACAGCAAAGATTCTCGTTATGTCCGTTGCTTTCATTGCAATTGTTGTAGCCTTAATCGGGGTGACAAATACAATTCTGATGAGCGTATTTGAACGTACACAGGAGATAGGAATTATGAAGGCGATAGGAGCATCCAAAATGGATATCTTCAAGCTTATATGGCTTGAGACGATTATCATCTGTGCCCTGGGTGGAATAGTTGGAACAATTGTAGCTGTGTTCGGCGGTAGACTTATTGAAAAACTTATCCGGATGGTGATGTCCAAAGCAGGTTATGTCCCAGCAGGTCAGATAGTGCATTTTACACTGGAAATAATCATCGGATGTTTTCTTGGTGCGATTGTTCTTGGGATTCTGTCTGGCATCTGGCCAGCCTATAGAGCAGCAAAGATGAGGCCGATCGAGGCGATCAGGAGTGGAGAGTGAAATGGAAAATAACAATTATGTAATAAAAACAGAGAAATTAAGAAAGGTATATCACCTCTATACAGAAGAAATTGTTGCGCTTAAGGCAATTGATGTAAAGATTAAAAAAGGCGAATTTGTTTCTATAATGGGACCTTCAGGAGCAGGCAAAACAACTTTTTTAAATCTTGTGGGATGTCTTGATAAACATACACAAGGCCATCTCGAGGTGCTGGGGAAAGACCTTAATTCGCTGGACGAAGTGCAACAGAGAAACATGCGTCTGCATCATTTAGGGTTTGTATTTCAGGAGTTCTTTCTGGTTAAGGAATTAACAGCCCTTGAGAATGTCCAGTTACCCATAATTTTTGCTGATGATTATAAGAATCTGCCTTGGGCAAAATACCTCTTAGAGAGGGTTGGGCTTGCAAGAAGGGCGAATCATTTGCCCAAGGAGTTATCAGGTGGTGAAATGCAGAGAGTAGCAATTGCTAGAGCTTTAGCCAATAAACCTGATATACTTCTGGCTGACGAACCCACAGGAAATATAGATACAAAAAATGCTCAGGGTATTTACAGCCTATTCAGGGAGTTAAGCAAAGAACAAAACATCACCGTTGTGGCCGCCACCCATAATCTAAAACTAGCCTATCAGGCGGACAGGGTTGTTCATCTGAGAGAGGGAAATATTGAAAAGGATGAGCTGCTCAGGGGGAGGTTTTAAGAAGATGGATAGCGACAAAGTAATAGAAGCAAAAAATTTGAAAAAATATTATACCCGTGGCTCAGAAATAGTCAAAGCACTTGACGGGGTAGATTTCACAATAAGACAGGGTGAGGTAGTTTCAATCGTAGGGCCATCCGGTTCGGGCAAAACAACTTTGATGAATCTGATCAGTTGTCTGGATACACCAACAGGAGGCACTCTGGGCATCGGTGGTCAGGATGTTACGAAATTTACTGAATCTCAACTCATTGGTATAAGGCGTAAATATATCGGTTTCATTTTTCAACAGTTTTATCTCATCCCTAACCTTTTTGCACTTGAAAATGTAGAACTTCCGCTTATCTTTGCTAAGAAACCTATAGACAAAGAAAAGATATACAGACTTATTGAGACCGTTGGCTTGAAGGGGAGAGAGCGTATTCCAGTATATATGCTTTCGGGTGGAGATAAACAGAGAATTGCCATTGCCCGTGCATTGATAAATGACCCACAGCTCTTAATTGCAGATGAGCCGACAGGCAAACTTGAGATAAGGGTAAGGGATGGGTTGATGGAATTATTCAGACAACTGTCAAAAGCAGGCATAGCAATTTTCATTGCCACCCATGATCTGGAACTTGCAGGTATGACCGAAAGAATCATATATTTACAGGATGGAAAAATAGTTCCAAAGCAACAATCAAGCCTGTATCTTTAGACTCGAGTGGAGGTGATGAAAAAATGGCTTGTTGTGGTAGACCGAGACACAATTCCAAGGCTTAACAGGAATCCAAATGCCTCCTCAGGCCGCACAAAACAGCCCGGCTATCGCTACCGGATGGTTAAAAGAAGAAGGAAACTGCTTAAAGAAGGCTATAAATTTGACCCAAAGGCCAGGGAGTGGGTAAAGAGATAAGATAAAATTGAACGGCAATATAAGGTTTTTAGAGCCGCCTTGGGTGTTAAGGCGGTTTTTTATTGCCTTTTGGGGCTGTTTTTGCTATAGTGAATTAGACCAAAAGACTGGAAAGATTTCTTAGGTAACAAGGTAATTTAAAACATAAACAGACAAGTAAAAAAGACAAAGCGACCAATATGAAAGAAAAGAAATACTCAAAAATTATGGGCAAGGATGAGTCAGAAAATATAGAGTGGAAACCATCTTTGTCTCAAATAAATGAGATTGTGGAGACTGTCTCTGCTTTATCTAACACGAGAGGTGGAAGGATAGTAATAGGAGTATCCAAGTCAGGGAAGATTATAAGTGTAGAAACAGGAAAGGACACAATTGAACGGCTAACAAATAAAATCATCAGCAACACCGAGCCTAAAGTTTATCCAGGGATTAAGATAGAAAAAGTCGAAGGTAAAAAGATAATTTTGATTGAAGTGAAAGAATCCGCTGAGAAATTAGTTTTAGCTTTTGGAAGACCATTCAAAAGAGTTGGTAAATCCACAGTCAAAATGAGTAAGACTGAATATGAAAGCCTAATCTTAGAGAAGCACAAAGAGATATTGCAGTTTGATAAACAGATTTGCAGAAACGCAGGATTAAGAGATTTGGATTGGAAATTTGTGAAGATGAAATTTATCCCTCTATATGAAAAAGTCTCGGAGAAAAGAGTTGTTGGTAGTCCGCAGGCTCTTTTGGAATCTTTAAATTCCATTAAAGATAATAAACCAACTAATGCTGGAATTCTTTTATTTGGAAAAGAGCCTCAAAAGTTTTATATGAATGCATATGTCGCCCTGGCAAGATATAAAGGTAAAGAAGAAGGAATAGAAAGATTGGATTATAAAGAATTTCAGGGTAATATTATAGAGCAGATAGATAATTGCGATAAGTATATAAAAGAGCATATTGCAGTGATGTCAAAGCTATTACCCCATAGGGTTCAAAGAGAAGATATCCCAGAATATGGTTGGTTTAGCACCAGAGAATTAATTACTAATGCTGTTTGCCACAGGGATTATTCTGACCAAGAAAGTAAGGTGATAATCAAAATATTCGATGACCATATTGAATATTATAATCCAGGGGGATTGCCGAAAGGGATAACTCCTGAAAACATAACCAGAAAACAATTCTCAAAAAATCCAATTATAGCGAAAGTTTTGGCAAAGATTAGATACATAGAGGAACTTGGCGAAGGATGGAATAAGATAGTAAATGAGCACAAAACTCATCCGCTAAGACCGAGAATGCCAAAGATAGAAGCAGATGAACATTCCGTTCTTGTAAGTATATTTTCCACAAAAGAAAAATTTGAGGACAGAAAAATTGAATTAGTACTAACTGAACGTCAGAAAAAGATTGTAGAGTATTTAAAAGCTAATCAACGGATTACAACAAGTCTTTGTGCAAAGTTACTTGATATTTCTAATGATACATCATTGCGAGAATTAGCGCGTTTGAAATCGTTGAATATAGTTGAGAAAAAAGGCATTGGGAAAGGAACATATTATATATTGAAAATGCGGTGAAAATGCGGTGAAAATGCGGTGAATAAGTAAAAACGCGGTGGAATTAGGCTCCTTCTATACCTTAATAAGAATGCACGATTAACTGCACGATTGG